>Ga0213920_1001688_pt1 | contig 11699 bp, 7 predicted proteins | sample McNCre1117MG_FD_161054 | JGI IMG/M metagenome (GOLD analysis project Ga0213920, IMG submission 161054) | Freshwater microbial communities from McNutts Creek, Athens, Georgia, United States - 11-17 MG | ecosystem: Environmental > Aquatic > Freshwater > Creek | place: USA: Georgia | collected...
CATTCCCAAATGCATCCAATTTTTGTAATTTAGCAGTTACCGTATCTGTATCTTCACCTCTACTATTCAATAAATAAATTACATTGTTATGAAAAACACTTTCAAATAATGTTTGACCTAAATATCCATTAGTATCTGTTAAATTCACATCTCTGTAAATACTACCTGTAAAAGGATTACAATATCTCAGGTATCGTTGTTTAAAAGCATTGTCAATTAGCTTTACTCCAAAAACAATTAAGGTGTCATCCTTCTCTAGAACAGAAGTATGAACTGAAATTTTTGGGTCAAATGTATGCGTTAGGTTAAACCCGATTTGCGTGTGTGCTGAGGCACACACGCAAAGAAAAGCAATAATTAATCTAAGGTTACGCATTATTTTTGAATCACTAATTTTTTGAGTTGTGTGTCTCGGTTTTCTTCTTTGAATGACACTTTGACTAAATACACTCCGTTTGTTATCGTTTTTGTGTCTAACTCGACTAAATCTTCCACTGTGTTGAAATTGACAACTTCTTGTCCTGTTACACTGAACAATTGAATGTTTTTCATTGTTTGATAGCCTAAATTAAAATCAAAATTCAACCTGTATGTTGCAGGATTTGGGTAAAGGTTGAAGTCATACATTGGAACTGGTAAAACATCATACGTTATCGCCTGTTCTGCAAATGAACTTCTTTTTCCATCTAATTCATACCCGTCAACATAAGGATAAACACCTGAAACAAAGTTAATTCTATTTCGAATAAGTGGCGCTAATTCTTCGTGATTATTTGCAATGCTTACTAATTGTTCTTTTTCTGTTTGATTCATGCTGTAAATACTTCCTTCTTTTTCGTCAATTTCAGCAAAAAGTAAAAACATTTGACAATAGTCAGCAATTAATTGCGCTTCTTCTGGTTTTGTAGTTGATACATCTTGTGCGAGGTTCAATAAATTATTGATGTTTAAAAGTGCATTTTCATTGTTTACACCCAATGTGAGTGGAATAATAGACGCTAATGCTTCTTTGCTCGGATTGTTGTTGAAATAATTAATTGCAGCATCATTGTTGTTCTCTGAAATGTAACGCACAATTAAATCGTTTTCTAACATTCTATTTTCTGACACATAAAAATTAACGAGGTTCGTTATTGTCGTCAGTGGCGATTCACCTGCAATTGCAAGCAACTGATTTTTATCTGAATTTATAAGATCAGAATTGAAAATATCGTTGCGGGTTTTCTCTGTAAACGGAGCATTTTCTCTTAGAATTTGTGCCTTTTGACCAGATGCAATGTTTTTATTTAATACTGCTAACAAGGATGCTTCACTTAAATAAGGACTATACGCCAATAACGCATTGCGCAAATTCGTACCATCTGTTTCTGATGCAATGGTATTGGCAATGCCATTTGAATCTCCACCATCTATCAATTTTAATGTATTTGTTATTTCCGACTTGTTTTCAGCCATTTTTTGCAACACGCCATTGATCGAAGGAAATGCACTCGGGCACGAATTTTCTCGATTAAATTGCATTGAAAAAAAACAATTGTTGTAAATACTTGTTCCAAGAATGCATGATTGAGTAATGCCAACATCTGCAGTGCTAAACGAATTGTATTGCCACAAATTGCTTGTAGCACTTTGGATTTGAACACGGTTAGCACCGTTGCAATTGCCGTAAAACTCGTTGGCTTGCGGTAATGTTGGATTCTGAAATGTACCAATCCCACAACTTCCTTGGTTTGCTAGCACTCCATTAACTGCACTTATATCTGTGTAAAGTGCATTGTTTGTGTGGTAGAAGCGGTTGCAATCAATTTGAAGTGAGTTGTTTAACCCAACTGCCTGCGTAGAAACATCCATGTTTGTAAAATCATTTCTATAATGTTTCACACCACCATTGGCTAGATCAGCATTGGCAATGTAAACTCCCATGTTTGCGGCACCTGCTTGCGAATTATTCAAAATTCCATTGTTGTCGGTAAACACATTTTCTTGTATGTCACAACCATACGAACCAGACATGTATACACCGAATGCGTATTTTGTTTGATTCGCAATTTTTGCATTTGGAATACTAAAATTGTTTTTATAGACTTTGCCATAATGTGCACCTTCAATGCGAATTCCATATAAGTTGTTTGCAAATAAGGCATTCTGAACAGTAAATGCAGTATTATTAGCACCGTTAGACACAATAACACCACTGTATAGATTTGTGAATTTAGATTTTACATTAGGACCTGGACAAGGATTTGTTACTGAACTAAATCCTGTGCAAGACATATCAACAACAAAAGCTGCATCAATGGTTGCAATACCAATTCCTTTTTTATCAACGGCAACATTTAAACGTAAATTTTCAAAATTATTACCTGTTAATTCAACGTTTCTTGTTTTCCACATTGTAATATGAGGAGCTGGGTCAATCATCGTACCACCATCACCATAACTATCCGTTGTAATGAAGGTACATAACCTTAATGAACTAGCATTATTCATTAATGCTCCAGAAGTACTGTAGCCTTGGTAAGCCATGAACTCAACATCTCTTCGGTTGTCAATGAATTGAGTGTTCGTAGCTGTTACTATACCACCACCCGTTTTACTCCAATCAGTTGAAGCATTATCACTTGCAACCAAAGCTCTCGTTGTTACTGCTTCGCGCGCATTTTTTACAAAGCTATTGGAAAATTGCACCCACCCTTGATTACTTGTTGGTGATTGGCGCAACGATGGATTACCTTGTACTTCAATTCCATCCCACATTGCTTTTTCACATGCTTGAATGGAAGTTAGGGTTGCATTCGTAACAATTAATTTGCCACCTGGTTCAACAACAATTCTAGTGTTTACACCAACTCTTTTTGAATCCGCAAATTCAATCGTTGTATTTGAAATTGTTAATGTACGACCTGCTTTAATCAATACTTTTCCTACAACTCTTTTTGGTGATGACCAAACTTCAGAAGAAGATGTTTCATAGACATTATCAGTAACATCTTTGATGTCGTATGCTAATTTATTTTGGCAATCAGAAAATATTTTAGCGGCGAAATAATCATCTGTATTATGAGATGAATTACCAACAACAACAAAAGCTCCATCTTGATCTGTTGCAATTCTATACATGCATTCTTGTTTTTTGAAATCACCTGGGTAATTTTCAGGAAGTTTATCATCCGAATCAAATTGTTTATCCCATTGTACAACTAGATTTGCATCTAATTTCGCTACGTATGTATCGGTATTCCAGTACCCTACATTTATATCACAAGGATTATTATCTATGTAATTTGGCAATTTTACTTGTTCTACGAAATTTTGAACAGGACCCACCCATGGTTGAGCGTTTATATCCGGAACAATTTCAACGCCATTTGCATCTTTAGATCTTTTTGACGTTACAATTGCATAGCCTCCATCATTGGAGGCAGTAATACCCATTCTCATATCATAAGCTCTGATATTACCAATTGATGTGTTATTTACTAAAATACCATTTGAATTATATTTCACTACTGAACCTTCACCGAAATTTGTGCCACTTCCACCTGCAAAACTTTCTAATTCCATAAGTGTAACGATTGCATTACCTGCATTATCAAGTATACAATCTTGAAAAATAGAAAAGCGGTTATCACCAGAATTGGATTGAATTGGATTATCGACCCACCCAGAAGCATTTTGTAACGTCAATTGATTTATCTTGTATAATTCAGCTGATGGATAACTTGCGTTTAAAGATTGAGTTTGACGCGATGCAACTATACATTCGTTATTGTTGCAAGATAATGAATAAGATACAATACCTTTTGGACTAGTAATTTCTCTAATATCGGTTTGTGGATTTAGAATAAATCCTTGTGCATTGATATTAATTACTAACATTGAAGCTAAGCTATTTGAACCTGCTTTTAGATTACCTAAAATGGTGTACCCTCCCGTTGCTGGATTGTAAGCTATGTCTTGACCATTAGAACCACAACGGGTTAAATAAATATCCACGTTTGTATCAAGGTCTGAGCCAAAACTTTCAGGACCATATAAATAACTCCATTGTTCGTTTCCATTCGCATCGTATTTTGATACAACAACGTGGTCAATTCTAGGATCAGAGTGAAAATTTGCGGGCAATTGTGCAATCATACTTGGTGAGTTCGCTGATGTCGGGTTGTATTTATATGCAATCCCATTTTGACGGTATGAAGCACCGAAATCATCACCAATAGCAATGAAACCGCCGTCTGCAGTTTGCATAATTGAATTTAAACCAACACAGTGATTTCCTCCTTTGCACCATGCAAGGTTTCCATTCAAATCATACATACCCACCATTGATCTGTATTGAGATGACCACTCGTTATGAGCAAGTCTTCTGACACAATCTCCAAATGTGTTCAATCGATCATCAAAAGAGGTACTAGGAACGTCAATTGGGTCTTTGTAAAACAAACCTGGTGGTGATATATGACTTTCAGAATATGACATGTTTTTTGCTGTTGTAAAACCACATACAATGTATCCCGTTTGAACACCATTTATTACATAAGGTTTGATATCATAAACCCAATCTTCACCAGTTTCAGTTTGTTTTGCCAATACTCCTTGCCCAATAAAACCGGGAAATGCATATACAAATTGACTTGAAGGAGTTTTTAATGGCCATGCGATGTTTCTATTTGCAAGACCAGGAGTTGTTGATTGACCTAATAAGGAATGAGTCCAAATTGAAATACAAAATATTGCTAAAATTTTGTTCATTAAATGTGTTATTTTCATGTTGTACTGGTTTAATTGATTAGTATTTAGTTATTAATTTTTTATTTTGTTGCTATTGTTTTGTTTCAACTTATTTATACGACGATCTGTTTGTGTTTTCATGTCTTCGATGTGTTCTAGCTCTATTTCTGAATTTGTTCTCGGTTTGTAGAAACCATTCAAAATTGCAACACGAATTAATTCATTAGAAGAAGAAACATTGAACTTTGTCATTAACTTGGATCGAATTAAATCGATATTTTTCTTTGATGTAGCCACATGTTCACTGATGTATAAACTTGTTTTTCCATCACAAATCAGTTTCAAGATTTTTAAATCTCTCTCACTTAATTTTAGTAATTCCATTTTGAAGGAACTCTTCCTGTTTTCAGCAAGGTTGTGAATTAATGTATCTTTCATGAATGCATTTGAATATTCGACATTCTCATGTACTTTTTGAATTGCATCCAGCATTTCATCCAATGTACATTCTTTTAATAAATAGGCATCAATACCATCATTTAAGACGTCAAATGCGATTTCATAATCATCATGCATTGTCAACATGACAATTTTAATTGACGCCCCCATCTCTTTAAGTTCTTTGACGGTTTGAATGCCATTCATAATTGGCATATCAAGGTCCAACAAAACCACATCAATTTCTTTTTCTTTGAATTGATCTAAGAATTCTTGACCGTTTGCAGCATCAAAAACAAGGTCAAGTTCTGGAATCATGCTTAGCATAGCACATAGCCCTTTTCGCACTACAAAGTGATCTTCAACTAAGGCAATTTTGATTTTTTGATTTGGTGTAGTCCTATTCATCAATTATTTAGTTTTGTGTGTATTTCAATGAAACCCAACGTTTTTGAGCGAAAAAAAGAAATTTCACCTTTTATTACTTCTAAACGATATCGAATGTTTACAAGGCCTAAGCTATCTGAATCTTTTGACAAATTATTAAAATCACGTTGCGCTAAGGCTATCCCATTGTGTTGAATTTTTAGTATGAGAACTCCATTTTCTAAGTTGAGGTTCATTTCAATATTAGTTGGGTAACTGTGTTTAATTAAATTAGTTATGAGCTCACTCGTTATGTAGAAATATTGTGTCATTATCTGATCTGATAGTATCAGTTTATCCGGTAAGTGAGCGTTAAAGATAAAAGAGTCGACTAAGGTATCCGTTTTTTGTTTCCCCATTCTTTCTAGCGCTTTCACTAATCCAAATTTCAATAAATAATGAGGAATCAACCCTTTGTTTATTCGTCTTAATTGATTGATCGATTCTTGGATAAATTCACCCGTCAAATCAATTGATTGGTGCTCAAAAATTCCATTATTTGCTTGTTTTTTAATAAAGAATATGTTTTTATGAGCTAATGAAAGTATTGCTCCCACATCATCATGTAACATTCGAGCAATTTGACTTCGTTCTGTTTCTTGCGTTGCCAGAGCTATTTCTAATTTTTCGATTTCATTTTTTACTTTTTCTTCATTAATCAGCTGTTCACTTAATTCTTGAATTTTTCGATTTTTTTTTGCAAATTGAATTATAGAAAAACTCAAAATAAAAATTAGTAGCGATACAATTAATATTAAAATTGCTAGTTCTTTGACTTGGACCATATGATTTGTGAAATTGTAATATTCAAAGAGACAACAATAAATAAAAACACAGGATAAATTATTTGCATTAACTGAAGATTTTCTCGAAGTTGTTTTATAAAAACAAAATAAACAAAAGAATTTGCATGATAAAGAAATAACACTTTGATAAATGATATGTGTTTATTAGTATATGTATTTTGATTGAAAATCAGAAATAACATTAATAAAACTGTTAGAGAATTATAGCACAATACAGCAATTTGAATAGTTTGAAAAATTGAACTAAAAAATTGAGTTTCAAAAATGAAAACTAAAAAAGGAATTATATATAATAATACTCCGTATTTATTTTTTTCACTGTTTTTTAAAAAAAAGTTAATTAACAATACGGATTCTATTAAAACAGCAACGTGAATAAATGGTGAATAAACTGAACTTGAATTCCCCCTATTTATATAAACAATTAAATCACTTATCAGTCTAATTAATATCCATAAAAAAATAGGCAAAATACTTAAATCATTTTTTTTTCTAAAATAATTTAAACTGATTAATATGGGAATTAAACCACTTAAAATAAGAAAAGAAAAGTATAATTTTACCAAAATTATGAATTAAGATCATTTTCTATACTACATAATTTTGGACATGGAGAACAATCATCTCCTATCAAACCATCAACTATGTCATTTTGATTTGCATCCGTGCCAACAAGTACTAATGTCTTTTCACCTTTCTCATTGATTGCAAAATAAAAACGCATTCCAACACAACCAGGCTGCTCAAGTATTTTTTCTATTTTTTCTTTACCCATAAATACTCCAATCACCTCACCTGGTTGAATTGTATTTCTATAATTAGCTGTCATTACAGCCCCTTCTTCAAGCGTAATAAACGCTCCTTCACTACCATTAAAAGACATAAAAAATTGATTTTAATAATTAATAAAAACAAAACTATGTTTTCTTTTTTATTCAAAACAACTAAAAACAACATAAACTCTCATTAAAACTTAATATCCTAGTACATATACTAATTTTCTCTAGGACGGATCCCATTGTATGTGTAAATAATATGGTTTTAATTTGCTGAATCAACTGAATGATTGCTATTCAAGTTGAAATTATAAACTATTTATTCATTAAAATTAAACCTATGACAAAAAAAATCATTCTTTTATTTACCATTTTTAGTATTTATAATTTGGCAAATGCACAAGACACATTACCCTCATTTACAGATCCAATAGTAAATCAAATTTATCAACTTAACCAAACAGCGTATTCTGGAGACAGTGTTATTGACTTGAATAATTATTTGGACAGATACCAACTTTATGAATTAAATTTTAATCAGTTAAATGAATTTGTAAATTCAAATTTGTATTTCAGTGAATTCAAAATTAGGCTTGGTGAAAAAGATTATGTTTTTAATATTCAAAGAAATGACATTAGAAGTCCCCATTATTTTACAACATTGAATAATCAGACTTCAATTTCGAGAAATATTAATGATTCAATTATTGAAAAAGTAGAAACTTTTAAAGGATATGCTAATTTTTCTAAGGATAATTATATTCGTGTTACTGTATCAAATAATAATTTCTGGGGTTATGTATATGATTCAGAATTAGATCAATACATTTTCTTTCAATCTTTAAGTACTTTTTTAAACAACCAAACATTTTCGAATATACTTGTTGTATATAATGGTCAAGATTTAAAAAATTCACCACACAACAATTGTGAATTAGGCATCGTATCTGGAAATTATGAAATACCAGATAAACCAAAGGGCATGGTTGATAAGTGTACCCCTAGATACCTACAAATTGCAACTGAATCAGATTATGAATTTTATCAAATTCATGGACAAAATACAAATCGTGATATACTTTCTTTATTAAATTTAGTTGAGGGAGTATATTCTGCTAACTTCAATTTAATGTTTGAAGTCGTTTTTCAACACAATTGGTCAATACCAAATGATCCATATAATAGCACAACAGCATTCAATCGTATAGCGTATGAATTTAGTAATTATTGGAATTCGAACTTTAGTAGTATCGAAAGAGATATTTCTCTTTATTTTACAGGATTACCTTATCTAAAAAATCAACAAGGAATAAATTCAGTTTCAGGAATATCATTAACTACAAATATTACAAATCCAGGAGTAGTATGTAAATACCCAAATTTAAGCTATTCTATTATTTGTGATCAAGCAGGAAAATTATTTACTTGTTCACATGAAATTGGACATACATTAAATATGCCACATCCTTTTGATATAACTGGAAATACAGAATGTTCAAATGAACCTGGAATTATGTGTTATGGACAAAGAAAGTATTTTTTTAATCAAAGCAGCATTGACAAAACAATTAATTATCTGAATGATTTTGGACAATGTTTAGGAAATTATCAAGATGAAAACAATATCACTCCATGGGTTAAATCCTATTCTAACTATAGAAATAACAGATGGATTGGCACATGGTTTTACTCGAAAGGTGATCAAAAAATTGTTGGTGACTTTGATGGTGATGATGATGAAGAAATTTTATTTATTAGTAATAAAAATTGGTCTAATATGGTTGATTATTCTTGCAATACAGGAAGTGATTGGTATCACATGTGGAGTAATATGGGTAATCGAACAATAGGATCTTGGTTTATGAATTCAGGCGACAAATATCTTTCAGGTGATTTTGATGGTGACGGAATTACTGATTTGTTAGCTATTTCCGCATCAAATAAATGGGCATCAATTGAAAAATATAATCATTCAAATTTAAGTTGGTCTCATATGTGGAGTAATATGGGTAATGGTTGGATTTCAGGATGGCATATTAAATCAACAGATAAATTTATTGTTTCTGATTTTGATGGTGATGGGAAAGATGAAGTCCTATGTTTTTCAACATCTGGATGGTCTTCATTAATTGATTATGACAATGGTCAATTTACAACAAAATGGACTAATAATGGTAATGGTTATATTGGTGGTGTTAGCGCAAATTCAATTTATAGATATACATCAGGAAATTTTTCAGTAACAAATAAAAAAGAATTACTTACTTGGGTAAATAATTGGGTTACTTTAATTCGATGGAATAACATTACTAATGCTTGGGATTGGATTTGGTCACAATATGGAAGTAATAACTTTGCTAATATGAATATTTTACCTTTAAATAATCAACAAAGAATTCTTTCTGGTGATTTTGATACAGATTCAAAAGATGAGGTAGTTAGTATTAATAATACTTGGGTAGCATCAGCAGATTTTACCAATAATCAATTTGTTCAAAACTGGAATAATTGGGCATCACTAGGGTATTTTGAAGATTTCGATTTAGGTACTTCATTAAATGAATACTTTACTGTAAAGTCAACAATTTTAAATAAAAAACATATATTTGGATTGCAATTATCTAATAGCGGAACCCAATTATTAGTAGCATCCTCATACCGAGGAAATGAGTTGTTTAATCAAAATAAAAACTTTTCTATTTCAGAGTTTTCTGCTCTAGATTCTAATAAATCACTTATTAGTATTTATCCGAATCCAAATAATGGTAATTTCAATATTTTAATAAATGATCAACTTTTAAATTGTACTATTAAAATAGTAGATCTTAAAGGGATTGAAGTTTTCAATTCAACTTTAACTAATTTAAATTCAGAAATTAATCTAGTTAATTTACAGTCTGGAATATATATCTTAAATTTAGAAAGCGAAAATCAAAAAACACAATCATTTAAATTTATAAAACAATGAAAAAGTTAATCACTCTATTTGTTCTCTCGCTAATTGTATTGTCGGGATGTCAACAAGCTCAAGTTACAACATTAACTACAACGAGTATTCAAGGTAAATGGAACGATAACAAGGCTAACCATTTTAATGAAGGTGGCATTGAATATTATTATGAATTTACTGGTAATGAATTTCGTTTAATGGTTTTTGAATATTCAGATCAACAATTCACGAATTGTAATTCAATAACTGATTGGAAAAATTATATCAAAGGTACTTTTACCATTCAACAACAGTCTATTGTCTTGAATGGTACGTACTGTGATTCAACTTATTCTACACTTACTACATCACCTTGTTTGATGGTTCAACCTATTGGTTCTTTTACAGATACATTAGCTATTACATTTGTAAATAATCACACTTTTTCGTTCATGAATAGGTTCGGAACAACAAGTGTTTTGGTGAAAGAGTAAAAAGGTAGTTATGCTTTTTGTTTGCAAGGGTGTGCAACGTTTTGTTGTCGCCCTTGCGAATGATTAGGGTTGTTGTTCGCATCGAGTGCCTCAGCGAGTGTTGACAAAACAACTTTGTATAGGATAATTTCTGTAAGATGAAGTTGGGAATGGTGAGGAGGAAGAGTGTTTCATTCATTAATTAAAACTCTTATATAATCATTTTTAGGTTTTTTATCTTGTAAATAGTAGTAATCATGAATATCCCTATTAAATTTTGAATAAGCATTTTCATTAAATTTATTTTCAGAAAAAAATGTATCTAAGGTTTCTTCATACCAATTTAAATAATGTTCATTAAGATTCATACCAATCATTTTTTGAAAAAAAAGATTTATTGATTTACGACCTTTGTCTGCATTGTTCACTTTTTTCAAAATTTTTTCCGCTTTTGCAGTTCTCACATTATATTTTGAATAAAGAGAAAAAACATTAATATTACCTTCATTTGATCTCTCATCTATATAACCTGTACTGCCTAACATTTTTGAATATATTGGATCTGTCGGTGGGATTAGAATTTCAATATCAATATTGACAACATTATTACCTTCTCTTATAGGTTTATATTTCATTTTTTTATGCATTCCACTTATATATGGATTTAAGTGAAACTCGTCCGTAAAAGTTATTGACCCTTTATTTGTTGGACCATTACAATTACTATCACTAGGAACAAGATTAAATAAAGAATATGACAACAAATGAAATCTTGCTTTGTCAAAGAAATGATCTAGTTGATGTGAGGATGCTACACCGGCAACTTTTACATTTGGTATATATTCAACCTCATTCAAATTACAATAAGGACAAAATTTAACAAAATTACCTTTTCGAAAGAAATCTTTAATATGAACTGCTATGTCTTTTTCATATTCTTCATAATTAAATGCCATTCTAAGTAAAAATTTATTTACATCATCATCAATTGAGTATGTAGAGAGTAAATAGTCGTTTATTTTTATCAAATTTTCCGCATCACAAATCAATAGTTTATCAAGTTCATTTGAATTAGGCTCAATTAAAAAAGTAAGTAATTCTATTAGACCATTGAAGTTGA
>Ga0213920_1001689_pt1 | contig 11692 bp, 12 predicted proteins | sample McNCre1117MG_FD_161054 | JGI IMG/M metagenome (GOLD analysis project Ga0213920, IMG submission 161054) | Freshwater microbial communities from McNutts Creek, Athens, Georgia, United States - 11-17 MG | ecosystem: Environmental > Aquatic > Freshwater > Creek | place: USA: Georgia | collected...
CATTGACTGGAAAGCCAGCGGCGAACAAACCTTGGATTTTTTCAAAGCTCCCACAGAGCAAGATTGTTTGTGGCGTCTTAGCGTGCCGCAAACGGCGCCTGTGCTGGACGTGCGTGTGCAAGGTGTGGCCTGTGCGCAATACATCGAATGGCATGGTGCTCAGCGCTGGTTGTGGGCGCCTGCTTCGGCGGCAACACAAGTGAGCGAGGCTGCGGTGAAGGTTGGCGGCCACGCTACCTTGTTCAGCACCAGCGCAGCGCATGGCGATACCGACAAGCAAGTGGGCGTGTTCACCCCGCTCAATGCTGTGCAACAACGCATTCAAAACGAACTCAAAAAACAGTTTGACCCAGCGGGCATCCTCAACCTCGGTCGTATTTAATACCCAGACTCAAACTCAGAGCCCTACATGCAAACCAACCTGGCCCCCCAATACATCGGCACGCCCGAAGGCGAACAAGCCGAAGCCATTTTGCGCAAGTGCGTGCACTGCGGTTTTTGTACAGCCACATGCCCCACGTACCAATTGCTCGGTGATGAGCTGGATGGTCCGCGTGGCCGCATTTATTTGATGAAGCAAGTGTTTGAAGGCGCCCAGCCCACACGCAAGACACAACTGCATTTAGACCGCTGCCTGACTTGTCGCAACTGCGAAAGCACTTGCCCCAGCGGTGTTCAATACGGCCATTTGGTTGACGTGGGTCGCAAAGTGGTGGATGCCCAAGTGCCACGCCCGTTGGGCGAACGCGTCATGCGCTGGGCTTTAAAAGAAGGTTTGACCTCAGCTGCTTTCGCGCCAGCGATGAAGCTTGGTCAAGCCGTGCGTGGCCTCTTGCCCGCCAAACTCAAAGCCAAGGTGCCGGCACCACAAACCGCTGCGCGCAACGGCGTGGTGTGGCCCACCCAAACTCATACACGTCAAGTGCTGATGCTGGCTGGCTGCGTGCAGCCTGCCATGCTGCCCAATATCAACACCGCGACAGCGCGTGTGCTGAACGCAGCGGGCATTCAAACCATCGTGGCACCTGAAGCAGGATGCTGCGGTGCCGTGAAATTTCATCTGAACGACCAAGAGGGCAGCCTCGTACAAGTTCGCGCCAACATCGATGCATGGTGGCCGTTTGTAGAGAAAGGCGGTCAATTTGAAGTTGAGGCCATCGTGATGAACGCATCCGGCTGCGGCGTGATGGTGAAGGACTACGGCCATGTGCTGAAAGACGATGCTGACTACGCAGTTAAAGCCAAACGCATCAGTGAACTTACCAAAGATTTAAGCGAACTGTTGCCAGAGTTGGTTCCGGTTCTCAAGCCGCAATTGAAAGCCCAAGTGTTGGCTAACGCAGGCATGCAAGCCTTCCACCCACCATGCACTTTGCAGCACGGCCAGCAACTCAAAGGTGGTGTGGAAAAGCACCTGGCCGAGTTGGGTTTTGCCATTCAAGTGGCGAATACCGAATCGCATCTGTGCTGCGGTTCAGCCGGTACCTACAGCGTGTTGAACCCAGAAATCAGCACCACCTTGCGCGACCGCAAACTCGGCCACTTAGATGCGCTCAAACCCAAAGCCATCCTGAGTGCCAACGTGGGCTGCATCACCCATTTGCAAAGCGGCACCGATGTGCCGGTAAAGCATTGGGTTGAGGTGTTGGACGAGGCACTCAACTGAGCGCCTTGACGGATTAGGCCGCTAATGCGGCCTCAATGTCTTTCGCCAAACTTTCTGGTGCATCCATTGACGCATAGCGTTTGAGCACGCGTCCGTCTTTGCCCACCAAGAACTTGGTGAAGTTCCATTTGATGGCTTCGCTGCCCAGCAAGCCGGGTGCTTCGGCCTTGAGCCATTTGAAAAGTGGGTGCGCATCGTCGCCATTCACGTTGATCTTTTCCATCATCGCAAAGCTCACACCGTAGTTACGTTGGCAGAATGCACCGATCTCGGCGTTGGTGCCTGAGTCTTGAGCGCCAAACTGGTTGCATGGGAAACCGATGACGGCCAAGCCTTGGTCAGCATAGGTTTTGTGCAGTGCTTCGAGTCCTTCAAATTGTGGCGTGAAGCCGCAGGCGCTGGCGGTGTTGACGATCAGCAGTACTTGGCCTTTCAGATCGGCAAAGGCGAAGGGCGTACCGTCAATGCGGGTTGCTGTGAAGTCGGACAAGGTGGGCATACGTCAGGACCTTTCATGGCAATACAGAAAATGAACAAACGCCGAGTGGCGTGCAGTTATTCGCCAGTTTGTGCCGTATTGACTTGCGATGCAAGCAAGGCAGCTGCCACGATCATGCCCCCACCTATTGCGATTCGCCAGGTCAGCACAGATGCCCCTAGTGCCACTGAGGACACGCTAGCAAACACCACTTCAGACATCATGACCATCGCGGTGGTGTGTGCGTTTAAGCGGGCTGCACCATATTGCAGCGAGAAGTTCGACACTAAGAAGGCGCCGCTCAAGCCCAGTACCCAAGGCGTCCATGCCGCAATGTATTGCACAACGGATGCGTGAGCCAGCCAAGCACCGAGGTGAAGCGAATGTGGGCTATCAAGTGGGATGGCAAACACATGCGCGCTTGGAATTACGCCGGTCACGGTCGCCAGTACGGCGCACGCCACAGCCATCAGCGAACCACCACCAAACATGGCGACCATACGTGCAGAATCAGACGTGTTTTGCAGCCGTAGTAAAAGAATATTGGTCAGCGCAAAACAAAAGCCACCAAACAGAGCCAGCAGGTCAGATAAATTTTGCGGTAGTGGCCAAGGCGATTCTGGCGTTTTCAGCACCAACAGCACCCCGAGCAAGGCCAGTCCTAAGCGGGTCAAAGCGCTGCGCGTTGGCCGCTCTTTGAGCAGCCACCATGCCAGCAGCAGCGACCAAGTGGGCATGAGATAAAACAGCAGCACGACGCGCACCACATCGCCTGTGGTGACAGCCCAATTGAAGCCGACATTGGTCAGGCCCGAGGCCGCCATGAGCCACCAAAGTTGTGGGTGTTGTTTGAAGCTGCGCCACCCCGAAGGGCTGATGAGTGTGAGTACCAATGTGGCGAGTGTGAACACACAGGCGGTGGCCCACAATGGGTGAAGCCCCTCAGCATCGAGCTGACGCAGTGGCCACCAAGACATGCCCCAGACCCAAGCGTTGAGCACCAGAGCCAACACTGCAAGAACAGGGCGTGTCATCACAGATTAGCCGTGCAAGTCGTCGTTGCGCGCAATGTGCATCAAGCGCGCGAGTTCTTCGCGGTGATGTGTGTGGTTGTGCTCATGCCAAAGTTTGATGAGCCACATCACATAGCCGACCAAGGTGCCAAATGCGGTGATGGCGCCAAAGGCGCTCAAGCCCATGCCGGTGCTGAAGGTGTACAAGCCACCGAGGCCCAAGATGCACAACTGTTCGTTCAGATTTTGCACAGCGATGGATCGGCCAGCGCCCATGAGGTTGTGGCCACGGTGCTGTAGCAGCGCGTTCATAGGTACGACCAAGAAACCACCCAGACCACCCAAGATGATGAGAAAAGGTACTGCCAGCCAGAGGTTGTCGATGAAGTTCATCGCCACCACAAAGCAGCCCATCGCAATGCCCAAGGGCATCAAGCGCGTGGCGTGGTCAAGGCGCATCTTCATCGATGCAACGATGGCACCAACGGCTGTACCAATGGCCACCACGCCCACCAAGCTAGACGCTTGTGTGGTGGTGTAGCCCAAAGCTGCAGCGCTCCATGCCAAGACGATGTAGCGCAGGTTACCGCTCACGCCCCAAAACAAGGTGGTGCTGGCGAGCGAGATTTGTCCGAGCTTGTCGTGCCACAAACGTTGGTTGCAATGCCAGAAGTCTGGCAACAACGCCAACAAGTTGCGTGTCATGCTTTTTTCGGGATCAGCACGCATGGGCATGAGGGCTGCGCCCGTATAGGGAATGCGGGTGTTGAACCAAGCTGCCAAGGCATACAGCGGAATCAGCAAACAGATGGCGGCTTCAGCCGAGGTGTCGACGCCAGTCGTGACGAACGGCAGGTCAAAAGACAGCAACCAGCTCGACAAATTGGGGCCAACCAACTGGCCGCCCAACAACACGCCCAAGATGATGGAGGTGATGGTCAGACCTTCAATCCAGCCGTTGGCTTTGACCAATTGCGAAGCGGGTAGCAACTCGGTCAAGATGCCGTATTTCGCCGGAGAGTACGCAGCAGCACCTAAACCGACCACGGCATAGGCGAGCAGCGGATGCACGCCAAACAACATCATCAAGCAGCCCACCACTTTGATGGTGTTGCTCATGAGCATGACTTCGCCTTTCGGTCGGGAGTCGGCAAACGCGCCGACAAACGGCGCGAGCACCACGTAGAACAGGGCAAACATAGGCACCAGAGCAGCGCGTTGCCATTCGGCCGCGCCATCTGATTTCAATAATTCAACGGCTGTCACAAACAGTGCGTTGTCGGCCAACGAACTGAAAAATTGGGCCGACATGATGGTGTAGAAACCGCGCTTCATGGGAGGGTCTGGCAGATCGCAACGTGCTGCGATCAATGCTGATTGATCTTTCTTCTTAACTGGTCCAAGGTTATATCACGCGGGTGCCACAATATTAGCTATGCCTCGTCCGATTCAAGCCTTTGTTCACACCGACGCTTTGCGTCATAACCTTGCTCGCATGCGTGCGGCTGCACCTGACGCACGCGTTTGGGCGGTGGTCAAAGCCAACGCGTATGGTCACGGCATTGAGCGTGTGTTTGAAGGTTTGCGTGCTGCCGATGGCTTTGCATTGTTGGACCTCGAAGAGGCACAACGCGTACGCAGCTTGGGCTGGCGCGGGCCTGTGTTGCTTTTAGAAGGCGTGTTTGATGCGCGCGACTTAGAGTTGTGTTCGCGTCTAGACCTCTGGCACACCGTGCATTGCGAGGAGCAAATAGACATGCTCAGCCGACATAAAACACAAGTGCCGCACCGAATCTTCCTCAAAATGAACAGCGGTATGAATCGCTTGGGTTTCACGCCTACGCGCTTTCGTTCGGCATGGACACGTCTGAACCAGTTGCCGCAGGTGGATGAAATTTCTTTCATCACCCATTTCAGTGATGCCGATGGCGAGCCAGGTGTGGCCCAACAAATGGCCGTGTTTGCCAAAACCACCGAAGATTTACCCGGCGAACGCAGCACCTGCAACAGCGCAGGGTTGTTGCGTCATGCCGCTGATGCTGCAGTTGCCGCTGATTGGGTGCGCCCCGGCATTGCGTTGTATGGCAGCGCGCCTGATTTTCCACAGTACAACATTGCGCATTGGGATTTGCAGCCCACCATGAGCTTGCGCAGCCGTGTGATCGCCACGCAAGATTTGCAGGTGGGTGACACCGTGGGTTATGGCTCTTCGTTCAAAGCAGAGGCGCCCATGCGCTTGGGCGTCGTCGCTTGCGGTTATGCCGATGGTTACCCGCGCCATTGCCCCACAGGCACGCCTGTGTTGGTCGACGGCGTGCGCACCCGAACTTTGGGTCGCGTGAGCATGGACATGATCGCGGTGGACCTGACGCCTTGCGGCGAAGCAGGCCATGAGGCTGGTTATGGCAGTGAAGTCACGCTGTGGGGCAAGGCATCCAACGGGGCGTTATTGCCCATCGATGAAGTCGCCCAAGCCGCAGACACCGTGGGCTATGAGCTGATGTGTGCGGTCTCTGCGCGCGTGGGCTTCACGCAGGACTGAGCAGGGCGACTTAGTACGGACCTTTGCTGGTAGCCATCTCCGCCAAGCCTTCTTTGTACTTGGCAGCCAAAGCTGAGGTTTGGCGAGACAAGATCATGCTGTCCACACCCACGGCCACAAACAAGGCTCCGAGTGCGAGGTACTGACGTGCCAGCGTCTCATCACCCATCAAGATGCCGGGCGCTTTGCCTGCTTTGCGGATGCGTGCAATCGCATCCACGATGGCCGCTTGCACTTCGGGGTGGGTTGGGTTGCCAATGAAGCCCATGGAGGCCGACAAGTCAGCGGGGCCAATGAAGACGCCATCCACGCCAGGAGTGGCAGCAATCGCATCAAGGTTTTTCAAGGCTTCACGGGTTTCGGCTTGTACCAAGATGCACACCTGATCGTTGGCTTCTTTGCCGTAATTGGGGAAGCGACCCCAGCGCGAAGCACGTGTGCCCGCCATGCCGCGAATGCCGCCCTTGCCATCGTCTTGGGGGTAGCGACAGGCGCTCACGATGGCGGCGGCTTGTTCAGCCGTGTCCACCATGGGCACCAACACGGTGGTGGCGCCTATGTCTAGCACTTGTTTCAGCAGTGCAGGTGCATCGTGCGGCACACGCACCACGGGGTGTGAGTTGGGGTAAGCCGCTATGGTTTGCAGTTGCGCGAGCAGGGTGGTCAAGTCGTTTGGGCCATGTTCGCCGTCAATCACCAGCCAATCAAAACCAGCGCCTGCACAAATATCGGTGGTCACGGCGTTGCCCAAGCCCATCCACATGCCAATTTGCGGTTGTTGGTTGTGCAGTGCTTGTTTGAATCGGTTCACAGGGGTTTGCATGACGGGGGCTTTCAAGACTTGTTGAACAAAGAGTGCAGATTATTGTGGACGGCGTTGAACACTTCGTGGCCTTCGTCGATTTGCAGTGTGATGCCGATGGGACGCTTGGCAAATACATCTGCGAAATGGGCTTGGGTCGCAGCCAGTAATGTTTGGCCGATGTGTTCAACCATCTCGGGTGTACGGCCTTTGGCGATGCGAAAGTTCAGATACACAAATGCATAGTCGCCGCTGCCGTCTGCTATGACGACGTGCTTCGCGGGAAACGCCAGCACGCGTGTGGCGCCGACAGGAAACACCGCTTGGCCGTCTGGGTGCTTGGCGGCCAGCATGGTGTTGCTCAAGGTTTGGCACAGTTGCGCCATGTCGGTTTCAGCATCGAGCTGTGGGGTGTATTGAATGATGAGATGAGGCATATGCGAAGTGTCCCGCAACTTGCACTCGGATGTCCTGCACGCAGGGGACAAGTAAGCTTGTTGCGCGTTAGAAGGATGGGATTGGTGATGCTGGTTATTTATCCAGTATTATCCAAATATGGCCAAAGAAAAAACCCAATACACCTGCACCGACTGCGGCGGCATCACTGCCAAATGGTTGGGCAAATGCCCCAGTTGCAACGCTTGGAACACGCTCATTGAGTCTGCGGTCGACAGCAGCGGCCCCACCAAAAACCGTTACGCAGGCATGGCGGCTTTGGCCCCAGCCTCCGAAGTGGCGGTGCTCTCAGACATCGAAGCACAAGACGTGGCGCGCACGCCCACCGGCCAAGAAGAGCTAGACCGCGTATTGGGCGGCGGCATGGTGGAGGGCGGTGTCGTGCTGATCGGCGGCGACCCTGGCATTGGCAAATCCACTTTGATTTTGCAAGCGATGGATGGCCTTCAGCGCAGCGGCATGAACACCTTGTATGTAACGGGCGAAGAGTCCGCAGCGCAAGTGGCCTTGCGCTCGCGCCGCTTGGGGCTGGACCACAGCCAAGTACAGGTACTGGCTGAGACGCAGCTTGAAAAAATATTGGCCACCGTCGAGAAGTTGCAGCCCGCAGTGGTGGTGATGGACTCCATTCAAACCGTGTACTCCGACCAACTCACCAGCGCCCCGGGCTCGGTGGCGCAGGTGCGTGAATGTGCGTCACACCTCACACGCATGGCCAAGTCCACTGGGACGGCGGTGGTGCTGGTGGGCCACGTCACCAAAGAGGGCGCACTGGCTGGCCCGCGTGTTTTGGAGCACATGGTCGATACCGTGTTGTACTTTGAGGGCGACACGCACTCCACCTACCGCTTGGTGCGCGCCATCAAAAACCGCTTTGGTGCGGTGAACGAAATTGGCGTGTTCGCCATGACCGAAAAAGGCTTGAAGGCGGTGACCAACCCCAGCGCCATCTTTTTGAGCCAACACGCAGAGCCGGTGCCCGGCAGTTGTGTGCTGGTCACGCTTGAAGGCACACGCCCGATGTTGGTCGAGATTCAAGCCTTGGTGGACAGCGGTGGCCCGTCACCCCGCCGCTTGAGCGTGGGTTTGGACCGCGACCGTTTGGCCATGTTGCTGGCCGTGTTGCACCGCCATGCGGGCGTGGCGTGCATGGACCAAGACGTGTTTGTCAACGCCGTGGGCGGCGTGCGCATCAGTGAGCCAGCGGCTGACTTGGCGGTCATGCTGGCCATCCAAGGCAGCTTGCGGGGCAAGCCCTTGCCGCAAGGTTTTATTGCGTTTGGTGAGGTCGGTTTGGCGGGGGAAGTGCGCCCTGCACCGCGCGGGCAAGAGCGTCTGAAAGAAGCGGCCAAGTTGGGCTTTACCGTGGCCGTCATTCCCAAGGCCAACGCACCGAAAAAGCCCATCCCCGGCATGACAGTGCATGCGGTGGAACGGGTGGACGAAGCCATCAGCCTAGTGCGCTCGCTGACCTAGACCTACGCAGCCCTACGTAAAAGCCAGCACGCGGACCCAGCCGAGCCTGAGACAATAAGCGCATGAACTTTCAAAGATATTTGGTGCCGATTGGCACGGTTGGTCTGACGGCATGGGCTTGGCAAAGCTGGGGCTGGATGGGCATTGCCATGGTGGTGACGGGTGGCGTCATGTGGCTGTTGCTGTATTTCACGCGCTTGGTGCAACTCATGAAGCGCGCCAGCAACCGCCCGATCGGCTTTGTCGACAGCGCGGTCATGCTAAACGCCAAACTCAAAAAGGGTTTTAGTCTGATGCATGTCATCGCCATGACCCGTGCTTTGGGACAGCCTGAAACTGAGAAGGGCGTTCAACCCGAGGTGTTCAGCTGGCGCGATGGCAGCCAATCCGTGGTGCTTTGCGTGTTTGTGCAGGGCAAGCTCCAAAGCTGGACGCTGGACCGTCCGTTTCAGGCCACCGATGTTGAGCCTGTGACCCACGCGGCCAACGATTAATCCACATCAATTCCGCGTTCACGAAGGCCCGTGCTGGGCCGTTAAAATGAACGATTACGCCAATTGGCGAACACATTACACAAGTCCAAAGGAAACCCCATGAGCGTCGTGATCCCATCATCCATGTCTGACCGTGACGGCAAAATCTGGATGGACGGCCAGATGGTTGATTGGCGCGATGCCAAGATCCATGTGCTGAGCCACACCCTGCACTACGGTTGCGGCGCCTTTGAAGGCGTGCGCGCTTACAAAACTGAGCAAGGCACGGCGATCTTCCGTTTGCAAGAGCACACCGACCGCCTGTTCAACAGCGCCAAAATTTTGCGCATGGCGATTCCCTTCACCAAAGACCAAGTGAACGAAGCGCAGCGCGCTGTGGTGCGTGAGAACAACTTAGAGAGCGGCTACATCCGCCCCCTGACATGGATTGGCGACAAAAAGCTGGGCGTCAGCCCCAAAGGCAACGACATCCACATCATGGTGGCCGCCTGGACTTGGGGTGCGTACCTCGGCGAAGAAGGCATGAAACGCGGCATTCGTGTGAAGACCAGCAGCTACACACGCCACCACGTCAACATCACCATGACGCAAGCCAAGGCCGTGAGCAACTACACCAACTCCATCTTGGCCAATATGGAAGTGACCGACGAAGGTTACGACGAAGCCCTGTTGCTTGACACTTCAGGCTTTGTGTCTGAAGGTGCTGGCGAAAACATCTTCGTGGTCAAAGACGGCGTGATCTACACCCCTGACTTGTCGGCTGGCGCTTTGAATGGCATCACCCGCAACACCGTGTTCCACATCGCCAAAGATTTGGGCCTCGAGATCGTGCAAAAGCGCATCACACGTGATGAGGTGTACATCGCTGACGAAGCCTTCTTCACTGGCACAGCCGCTGAAGTCACGCCGATTCGTGAACTCGACCGCATTCAGTTGGGTGAGGGCAGCCGTGGCCCGATCACTGAGAAGATCCAAACTGCGTTCTTTGACATCGTCAATGGCCGTAACCCTAAGTACGCGCACTGGTTGACGAACGTCTAAACACCTACGGGGAAAAATCATGAGCAATTCGATTGAACTTTTAGCCAAAGATCTCAACGGCCAAGGCGGCGTGTTTTGCCCCAGTGCCAAAGCGCACATGGCGGTGAAGGATACCCATCCCAAGGTCTATTTGGATGTGGCCAAAACCGGCGAAGCCAAGTGTCCTTATTGCGGCACCGTGTACAAACTGAAAGCCGGCGAGCACGTTGGCGGCCATCACTAAAAACGCCCTCATCATCGCGCCCCAATGGATTGGGGATGCTGTGATGACCGAACCCTTGCTGCGTCGCTTGGCTGCGCGTGGCGAGCGCCTCACTGTCGCTGCTTTGCCTGGAATTGCACCGGTTTACCGCGTCATGCCCGGCGTGGCCGAGGTGATTGAAATGCCGTTCAAACACGGTGGCTTGCAACTGATGGGTCGCTTGAAGCTCGCGCGTCAGCTGCGCGGCAAATTTGATGTGGCCTATGTCTGTCCCAACTCTCTGAAGAGTGCGTTGCTCCCGTGGATAGCGGGCACTGTCAAACGTGTGGGCTACACCGGCGAGATGCGCTTTGGTCTGTTGACCGATCGTTTGCCTAACCCCCAAACTGAAGAACGCCCACCCATGGTGGAGTGGTATGCCGCACTGAGTTTGGTGGGGCAAAACCCAGGTCAGCCGATGAAGTTGGTGGGCGATTTGCGCCCCGTGCTCAAAGCAGGTGTGGGTGTGATGGACGAGGCGCTGGAAGTGCTGTCTACCCATATGCCCACGCTGCCTACTTTGGCCAAACACAGCTATGTGGTGTTTGCACCCGGCGCCGAATATGGCCCCGCCAAGCGTTGGCCAGCCAAACATTTTGCTGAACTGGCTGGCAAGATTGATCGCCCCGTGTTCTTGTTGGGTTCGAACAAAGAGTTCGACATCTGCCAAGAAATCGCGACGACCGCCAATGCCAAAACTCCTGGCCATTGCTTCAACTTAGCAGGCCAAACCAGTTTGCTGCAAGCCTTCGCGCTGATTGCCTATGCCCACCGCGTGGTCAGCAACGACTCAGGCCTCATGCATGTGGCCGCTGCGTTTGGTGTGCCGCAGGTGGCGGTCTTTGGCTCCTCCAGTCCTGAGCACACACCACCTTTGAACGAGCGTGCGCGTGTGGTGTGGCTGCGTGTGGACCCCAACTACCAACCGCCGCTGGCTTGTTCGCCTTGCTACGAGCGCGACTGCCCACTGGGCCATACACGTTGTTTAGAAGATGTGTCGGCTGAGCGCGTCTATCGCTTGCTCTGAGTTTCTTTTTAAAGCCTGATCATGTCCGAACAAACGCCCAAACTCAGCATCATCACCGCGGTGTACAACCAGCTGCCGATGAACCAGATCTACTGGGAGAACTTGGTCAAAAACACCAAGCACGCATTTGAGCTGATCGTCATCGACAACGCCTCCACCGATGCCAGCGCCGACTTCTTCGAGTCCGTCGGTGCACGCGTGATTCGCAATCCCGGCAACTACTCGTACCCTGTGTCGCAGAACCAAGGCATCGCCATCGCCAAGGGCGAGTGGTTGGCGTTCTTGAACAACGACATCATCGTCAGCAAAGATTGGGATGACACCCTCATTGCCAATGCCGAACACAACCAGCTCGACGTCATCACCTCATGCGGCATTGAACGCATCGAAAGCAAGACGGCGACCAAAAAACTGCGCCGTCGTTGGAATCGCATTCGCGGCTTGGTGGGGTTGTTT
>Ga0213920_1001690_pt1 | contig 11680 bp, 8 predicted proteins | sample McNCre1117MG_FD_161054 | JGI IMG/M metagenome (GOLD analysis project Ga0213920, IMG submission 161054) | Freshwater microbial communities from McNutts Creek, Athens, Georgia, United States - 11-17 MG | ecosystem: Environmental > Aquatic > Freshwater > Creek | place: USA: Georgia | collected...
CGCAAATTCTTTCACAGACCCATCGGGTAAAGTAATCTTAATCATTTTAAATTATTTTTAGGATTGCAAATATAGGGTATTGAAAAAACACATACAAAATATAAGCAAGGTTTGTGAGTGGTTTTTAGTGCTTTTGGGCAAATAATTCGCAAATAATTTCAAAAAAGAGGAGTGTTTCTAAAATTGATTCTAGAAGTTTCTTTACTGAAAACAATTCTTTACTTTTGCAACACACAAAAACACAACTATGTACAAGCAATTAATTCGTCCGATACTTTTCTTTTTTGATCCAGAAAAAGTGCATTATTTTACTTTTTCAGCTATTCGAATATTTTCTAAAATACCAGGTTTTTCAAGTCTTTTTCGTGTTTTATATGAAGTGAAAGACAGTCGATTAGAAACAGAAGTTTTTGGATTGAAATTTAAAAATCCAGTAGGTTTAGCTGCGGGATTTGATAAAAATGCTGTTTTGTATAAAGAGTTGTCTAATTTCGGATTCGGATTTATTGAAATTGGTACGCTTACGCCAAAAGCACAAGATGGAAATCCTAAAAAACGATTGTTTCGTTTGAAAGAAGATAGTGCCATTATTAACCGAATGGGATTTAACAATGGCGGTGTTGAAGAAGCGGTATTGCGATTGAAAAAAAATAACGGAGTGCTTATTGGAGGAAATATTGGAAAAAATAAAGTAACTCCTAATGAAGAAGCTACCTCTGATTACGAAATTTGTTTCGACGCTTTATTTGATTATGTAGATTATTTTGTGGTGAATGTGAGTTCGCCAAACACCCCTAATTTACGTGCTTTACAAGATAAAGAACCCTTAACACAGTTGTTACAAACTTTACAAAATAAGAATTTGACTAAGCCAAAGCAGAAACCAATTTTGTTGAAAATCGCACCGGATTTGACTGATGATCAATTGTTAGATATTATTGACATTGTGAACGAAACTAAAATAGCTGGAGTGATTGCTACCAATACCACTTTGTCTCGTGAAGGTTTGTCTTCTGAAAATAAAATCGAATCGGGTGGATTGTCAGGAAAACCTTTGGCAAAACGCGCCACAGAGGTGATCCGATTTTTATCTGAAAAAAGCAATAAATCCTTTCCAATCATTGGAGTAGGAGGGATTCATTCTGCCGAAGATGCTATTGAAAAACTAGAAGCGGGTGCCAGTTTGGTTCAGATCTACACAGGCTTTATTTATGAAGGACCTGCTTTAGTCAAAGCGATTAATAAAGCAATTTTAAGATGAAAGTAATTGTTTAAGGTCGATCTTTGCAATTGAAATTGCCTTTGTGATTATCTTTTTTTGCTACCTTTGATTGCTATGGAAACAGTAAAAATTATCGAATGTCCGCGTGATGCCATGCAGGGAATAAAGGCTTTTATTCCTACTGCTAGTAAGGTAACCTATATTCAGTCACTATTGCGTGTGGGGTTTGATACCATAGATTTTGGAAGTTTTGTTTCTCCAAAAACAATTCCGCAAATGCAAGATACTGCCGAAGTTTTAGCACAATTAGATTTGTCACAAACTCAAAGTAAATTGCTAGCTATCATTGCGAATACACAAGGAGCTGAATCGGCTTGTAATTTTCCTGAAATACAGTATTTAGGTTTTCCATTTTCCATTTCAGAGAATTTTCAAATGCGAAATACACACAAGACTATTTCACAATCTTTGGTGAGTTTAGAAGAAATTTTGAATTTGGCAGATGCCAAAAATAAAGAAGTAGTTGCCTATCTTTCAATGGGATTTGGGAATCCGTATGGGGACCCTTGGAATACTGAAATTGTAGGCGAGTGGACTGAAAAATTAGCAGCTATGGGAGTTACGATTTTGTCTCTTTCGGACACCATCGGAAGTTCTACTCCTGAAACGATTGCTTATTTGTTTTCTAATTTAATCCCAGCTTATCCTGAAATTGAATTTGGTGCTCATTTGCATACTACACCCGACTCCTGGTTTGAAAAAATTGATTCGGCATACCAAGCAGGTTGTCGCCGATTTGATGGAGCCATTCAAGGATTTGGCGGATGCCCAATGGCCACCAATCATTTGACAGGAAATATGCCAACAGAGAAATTACTATCGTATTTTACCGCTCAAAAAGCCACCACTAATTTAAGTCCGATGAGTTTTGAAAGTGCGTATAATGAAGCTTCTAAAGTATTCGGTCAATTTTTTTAAAAACAATAAATGCTTCACTCTTACGTTTTGCTTTTTTACATTATTTGAATCCTGATTTTATGAAACGCCTCCTTTATCTCCCTTATTATCGCTATTTAGGAATATGCTTATTATCGCTATTTTTTGCAGCATGTTCCAGTGATTTGGATTTTAATCAAACCAAAAACTTACGATTAGAACCTACCTATGTTGCTAATTTGGTCTATTTTGATATTCCAGCAAATGAATTTGTGACCAATGGAATAGAATCGTCTCAATTTATAGATCGTTCTACGGTTGATGTTTTTAATAACACATTTTTTGTCAATGATTTAGCTAAGGTTGATTTGGATTTTGAAATTAATAATACCATAGCAAGAGCATATACTTTGGATGTCAAATTATTTAATGCTAGTGGTACTCAATTGGATAGTATTTCGATTGCTGTACCCGCTTACTATGGAGCGTCCAATATCATTACACAAAAAGAAGTGTTTCAAGGGACTCGATTGAGTACTTTAAAAAGTACTACTCGAATTGAGATGGCGTTACGAATGGCTTCGGGAACTGCCTTGACAGAAACAAGTTCAGGTACCATAAAAATGCGTTCAGGTATAACCGCTTATTTTGTAATTCAATGAGAAAAGTAGTATTCCTTTTTTGTCTTTTTACGGCAACTAATTTAATCGCTCAAAATAAACAACTCCTGTATAATTTTACAGACATTCCTCAAACTTTGATGACTAATCCAGGTGCGGATGTTAAGTATAAATGGTATGCAGGTGTTCCATTTTTGTCAGGTATTTCTATGAATGTGGGTTCTAGTGGATTTTCGGCTTATGATTTGTTTGCTAACGACGGGGTCGATTTTAATACTAAATTGAGAAATGTACTTTCCAAAACTACGCATAATGATGTGTTGAGTTTGAATCAACAGATGGAACTGTTTAGTGGTGGATTTAAACTAGGCAATAATTATGAGAATAAAGGCTATTTATCTTTTGGTTTGTACCAAGAATTTGATTTTCTATCCTATATGCCTCAAGACATAGCCACTTTGGCCATAGATGGTAATAAAAATTATATTGGAAAACGATTTGATCTTGGAGACCTAAGTGCCAAGGCGGAGTTATTGTCAGTGTTTCATATTGGATACCATAAAAAAATCCAAGACAATTTAATTGTAGGCGCTAGAGCCAAAATATATTCTAGTATTTTTAATGCGAGTTCCATTAATAATGCAGGATATATTTATACCAATACCTCCACAGATGCTTATTACGAACAAATTGTGTATTCTAATTTACAATTGAATACTTCAGGTATTGCCCAATATAATGATGCAAATAACACTACCAATGTTGGAACAGATGTTAAGAAGGGGGTTTTATTAGGAGGAAATTTAGGATTAGGACTGGATTTAGGATTGACTTATTATCCGCAAACTAATGTGCAGTTTACGGCGAGTGTTATTGATTTAGGCTACATTAATCACACGAAGAATGTAGAAAGTTATAGCTATAAAGGTTTTTATAATTACAAAGGATTAGTGCCTCATTTTAATAATGAAAATGCCGCTCAAGCGAATTATCAAGATTTTAAAAATGCCATTGTATTGGATACCTTACATACAAAATACACTACTTGGAGACCAACTAAATTTAATGCTTCGGCTCAATATTCTTTTGACGAAGAAAGAGTGATAGATGGGACTTGTAATTGTGAGGGTTCTGATCCTAGTATATTTTATAAAAGTGCGGTAGGAGCGCAATTATTTGTCATGACCACTCCAAAATCGCCATTGTTTGCATTTACAACGTATTACAAAAGAAGCTTTTCAAAAAGTGTCCAAATGAAAGCCACCTATACATTAGACTCTTTTTCTTATACCAATCTAGGATTAGGGATGTCAACCAAAGTGGGACCAGTTAACTTTTATGTATTGGCGGACAATTTGTTGTCATATGCTGATATTTCAAAGGCTAATAGCCTTTCGTTTCAACTGGGATTAAATGTTGTTTTTAAAGAATAATTTTTATTTCAATCGGCGAATAAGTTTGAATATTTCAATCCAAAACACAGCCATACCAGCTACAGCAATACTATACACGAATTCTTCTAAAGTAACTACTTCAAACTGAAAAAACGTTGCTAAAGTCGGGATAAAAACAAGTAATGTTGTAGTAAGAATGGTAATTCCTACAATCAGTACAACTAAGTTGTTTTTGTATTGTAAAGTGGTGAAAATCGAATAATAAAAAGAACGATTTGAGAGTGTCAGGAATATATTAGAACTAATTAAAGTTAAGAAAACTAAAGTCCGAGTTCCATTCTCTGAGTTTTCGTTCCATACACCATACTGGTACATAACAATTAATCCTAAAGTAATCGCAAGTCCTTGTATAATGCTTAAAGCGATTTCCTTAAACTTAAAAAAAGTAGTAGTTAATGGTCTCGGCTTTAACTCCATTAGATTTCGTTCCATAGGCTCATTTTCATAGATTATAGAGCAAGTAGGCCCCATGATAATTTCTAAAAATATAATATGAACTGGAGAAAATATGTTGGGATATATCCATCCTAATGCCAAAGGAATAAATACAATTAAAATCAAGGGAATATGAATTGAAATGATGTACTGAATAGCTTTCTTAAGATTGATGTAAATTTTTCTCCCCATTGCAATTGCTTCAGTCATTTTAGCAAAATCATCGTCAATTAGAATCAGGTTTGCGGCTTGCTTAGCAATTTCAGTTCCTCTTTTTCCCATCGCAATTCCGATGTGGGCTGATTTTAGAGCGGGACCATCGTTAACGCCATCTCCAGTCATGGCTACAATTTGGTTGTTGTCTTTTAATGCTTTGATGATTTTAAGTTTGGCTTCGGGAAACATCCTTGTAAAGAGATGGGTTTCCATTACTTTTGATTTCAAGCTTATTTCGTCCATAGCCATCAATTCGTCTCCGCTTAAGGCTTTATCATGATTTTTAAAACCTACTTGTTTTGCAATAGTAGTCGTAGTTTCGGTATTATCGCCAGTGATGATTTTAATATCTATGCCTGCTTTATAAAAGGTTTCAAACACCTCTTTGATATTGCTTTTTGGAGGATCGTAAAAAGCAACCAACCCTTTAAATTGGAATGAAAATTCTTGTTGCTTTTCGGGGAAGTTATCTCCATAGAATTTGGCTTCGGCTACTGCCAAAACCCGAAAACCTTCTTGAGTCATTGTAGTTAAGGCTTGTTGAATTTTTTCAAATTCATTTTCAGATAAATTAGAACAAGAAAGTAGGGCCTCAGGTGCGCCTTTGGCTGCTATAATTCGAATGCCTTTGTCGTTTTCAAAAACATGAGTCATCATTGGCGGCTTGCCGCTCAGAGGATATTCGTAAGCTAATTTAAAATCGGCACGTTCATCTACTAAATCCAAATTGGTATAGGTATCGTGCAGCGCTATTTCCATCGCGTCAAAAGGAATAGGTTCGCTTGCCCACATCGCCAAGGTTAGTAGTTCATTTTCTTCTGGAGTACGGTTTATTTTTATTCCCGAAATTTGATTAGAGGAAAGGGTGTACCATTGTGCCAAACTCATTTTGTTTTCAGTGATGGTTCCTGTTTTATCGGTACAAATTACAGTAGCACTCCCCAATGTTTCGACTGTTTTAGTTTGTTTAACAATGATTCCCATTTTCATTAAACGCCATGCGCCGAGTGCCATAAAAGTGGTAAATGCCACAGGAATTTCTTCAGGAATAATGCTCATCGCAATTGTTAAAGCCTTGAGTAAACTATCTAAAACAATTCTAGAATGGTAATAATTTATCCCCCAAACAATACCGAAAATTACCAAGCCAACGACAGACATTTTTTTTGCAAAATTTTCGATTTGTTTCTGAAGCGGCGTTTTTTCTTCTTCAATACTGCTTAAACTTTTTCCAATTTTGCCTAATTGAGTAGCGTTTCCAATGGCAGTTACAATACAAATGGCTAAACCACTTGCTACAATAGTACCCTGAAAGACGTTTTTGTTTTCTGATTTTTCATTTTTGGTCACCGAAAAAGATTCACCAGTCAATACAGATTCGTTTATAGTAAAATCATTGGATTGAATAATGATTCCATCCGCAGGAACAAAGGAGCCTTCCTCAATTTGAATGTAATCTCCTAGAACAATCTCCTCACTAGCAATTTCAATTAATTCACCATTTCGGATTACTTTGCTTTTAGGTTGGGTTAGTTTTTCAAGGGCTTGAATGGCATTTTTACTTTTAGATTCTTGGTAGAGGGATATACTAGCCATGAGTACAATTGCAATCGACATAAAAATCCCATTGCCATAATCCCCCATTACGAAATAAATACTGGTAGCAGTTAGCAGCAGTATGAACATTGGCTCCTTACTAATTGCTATGACTGAAGACCAAAAAGCATTTTTGTGCTGATGGTCTAATGTGTTCGAACCATTTTTGATTCGAGACTCATGTACTTCATTGGTAGATAACCCTTTTATTTCTGTTTGTATTGCCATTGAAAAGAAATTAATGACATTATTCTAAATAATTTGTGTGTACTGAAATCGATTGAAATAAGTGATACACTGCAATTTAATCATAAATTATAAGATTGCGATGGTTTTTTACTTAAGATTATCTATATTTGCACGCAATTTAACCACAACTTCAAATTGCAATGATCGCACACAATTCTAAGATTATCGGCGAAGGATTAACTTACGATGACGTTCTATTAGTTCCTAACTATTCTAATGTGCTTCCTCGCGAAGTAAGTATCCAATCTAAATTTTCAAGAAATATTACGTTAAATGTTCCAATCGTAGCTGCTGCTATGGATACGGTTACAGAAAGTTCTATGGCGATTGCTATGGCTCAGGAAGGCGGAATTGGAGTATTGCATAAGAATATGACTATTGAGCAGCAAGCGGTTAAGGTGCGTAAAGTAAAACGTGCTGAGTCAGGGATGATTATAGATCCAGTTACGTTGCCTTTGACTTCTACTGTAGCCGATGCAAAAAATGCGATGAAAGAGTTTGGCATTGGAGGAATTCCAATTGTAGATGAAAATAAAATTTTGAAAGGAATTGTTACCAATCGTGATTTGCGTTTTGAAAAAAATGGAGCGCGCCCGATTGTTGAAGTAATGACTTCTCAAAACTTAATTACTGTTGCTGAAGGAACTTCTTTAGAACAAGCTGAAGTAGTTTTACAAGGAAATAAAATTGAAAAATTACCTGTGATTAATGCTAAAAACGAATTAGTAGGTTTAATCACTTTTAGAGATATTACTAAATTAACTCAGAAACCTATTGCTAATAAAGACGTTTATGGACGTTTGCGTGTAGCTGCAGCTATCGGAGTTACAGGAGATGCAGTGCAAAGAGCAGAAGCTTTAGTGAAAGCTGGAGTAGATGCGATTATTATTGATACGGCTCACGGACATACGCAAGGTGTGGTGAATGTGTTGAAAGAAGTAAAAGCTAAATTTCCTCAAATTGATGTTATTGTTGGAAACATTGCTACGCCAGAAGCGGCTAAATATTTAGTTGAAAATGGTGCTGATGGTGTAAAAGTAGGAATCGGACCAGGGTCTATTTGTACCACTCGTATCGTAGCAGGTGTTGGTTTTCCTCAATTCTCAGCTGTTTTAGAAGTAGCTTCGGCTATCAAAGGAACTGGAGTTCCAGTTATTGCAGATGGTGGTATTCGTTATACAGGAGATATTCCTAAAGCGATTGCTGCAGGAGCTGACTGTGTGATGTTAGGTTCGCTATTAGCAGGTACCAAAGAATCTCCAGGAGAAACTATTATTTTTGAAGGAAGAAAATTCAAATCGTATAGAGGAATGGGGTCTGTGGAGGCAATGCAAGGTGGGTCAAAAGACCGTTATTTCCAAGATGTAGAAGACGATGTGAAGAAATTAGTTCCAGAAGGAATTGTAGGTCGTGTACCTTACAAAGGAGAATTAAACGAAAGTATGTTGCAATTCATCGGAGGTCTTCGTGCTGGAATGGGTTATTGCGGTGCAAAAGACATTCCAACGTTACAAGAGAATGGACGTTTTGTTCGTATTACTTCAAGCGGAATTACAGAAAGTCACCCACACAATGTGACAATTACTAAAGAAGCTCCAAATTATTCAAGATAATAAGTAGTTTACCAAATAAAAAAAGGCTTAAGATATTTTCTTAAGCCTTTTTTATGGTTTCAATTTTATAGATTAAATCCCTACAAAATTACTTGGTGTAATTTGTAGTAATTCCGTTTTAATAGCGTCAGACACTTCCAAACTAGCAATGAAACTGTGAATCGATTCTTTAGTAATTGCTTCGTTTGTTCTGGTTAAACCTTTCAACGCTTCATACGGATTTGGATATCCTTCACGGCGTAAAATAGTTTGTATAGCCTCAGCAACAACTGCCCAGTTTCTCTCTAGATCTTCGTGAAATTTCGGTTCGTTTAACAATAATTTGTTCAATCCTTTCAAAGTGGCTTCAAAAGCAATAATAGTGTGTCCCATGGGTACACCTATATTTCTCAAAACGGTACTGTCAGTCAAGTCACGTTGCAATCTTGAGATAGGCAATTTAGCCGATAAATGTTCGAAAATAGCATTGGCAATTCCTAAATTACCTTCTGAATTTTCAAAATCGATAGGGTTTACTTTATGCGGCATAGCCGAAGAACCAATTTCTCCTGCTTTGATTTTTTGTTTGAAATACTCCATTGATACATACGTCCAGATATCGCGATCTAAGTCAATGATAATGGTATTGATTCGCTTCAAAGCATCAAAAAATGCTGCAAAGTGATCGTAATGCTCAATTTGTGTAGTAGGGAAGGAGTGGTGTAATCCTAAATTATTTTCTACGAAGGTATCTCCGAATTGTTTCCAATCAATTTGTGGATACGCTACATGGTGTGCATTGTAGTTTCCAGTGGCACCTCCAAATTTAGCAGCAAATGGAATATTGAATAGTAAACGCATTTGCTCTTCTAAACGTTCTACAAAAACCCCAATTTCTTTCCCTAAACGAGTTGGAGACGCTGGTTGTCCATGAGTACGTGCTAGCATTGGCACATCGCGCCATTCGGTGCTTAATTCTTTTAGTTTTGAAATTAAACCAATTAAAGAAGGCATATACACTTTTTCAAACGCTTCTTTGGTCGAAAGCGGAATCGCAGTATTGTTGATATCTTGAGAAGTTAACCCAAAGTGAATGAACTCTTTGTACTCTGATAAACCTAATTTTTCAAAGGCATCTTTGATGAAATATTCTACCGCTTTTACATCGTGATTGGTCACTTTTTCCGTTTCTTTAATCCAAAGGGCATCTTCAGTAGAAAAGTTTTTGTAGATGGCACGCAAACTTTCAAACAAATTCGGATTTACATTTTTTAGTTGAGGTAAAGGTACTTCGCACAAAGCGATAAAGTATTCAATTTCAATTAAAACGCGGTATTTGATTAAAGCTTCTTCTGAGAAAAAAGGAGCTAATGAAAGGGTTTTATTTCTGTATCTTCCATCAATTGGGGAGATAGCATTCAATTCGTTTAGAGTGGTCATTTTTGTGTTGTTTTTTCGAAAGTGCAAATATAAACCTTTTTAGTATTTTTGCCTCCAAAAAAAGAGACAATGATTGATATCGATTACCTTAATTTTCTTGAAAATATTTTGACAGACAATCGAAAAGAACGTTTTTTGAATGTCTTGAAAAATAGAACCAATCATTTTACAATTGCAGTGGAAGATGTTTTTCAGATGCACAATACGAGTGCGGTAATGCGTAGTTGTGAAGTTTTTGGCATCCAAGAATTGAATGTGATTGAGCAACGTTATGGGAAAAGTATCGACAAACAAATTGCGATGGGCGCTCAAAAATGGGTAGATATTCATACCTATGAAACCCCAGCAGCGTGTGTTCAAACGCTACGAAACAAAGGCTATCAAATTATTGCCACTACACCTCACGAGAATGATTGTCTGTTAGAAAATTTTGATATTTCTAAACCTAGCGCCTTATTTTTTGGAACAGAAATCGATGGTTTGTCGGAAGAAATTATGCAGCAAGCTGATGGTTTTTTAAAGATTCCGATGGTAGGATTTACAGAAAGTTTAAATATCTCTGTTTCGGCAGCAATTATTATTCAGAACTTAACTAACAGACTTCGCAATTCAGGTATTGATTGGCAATTATCTGAAGAAGAAATTCTGGAAAAAAGATTGGCTTGGGCCAAGAATTCTATCAAAGACATCAAACGAATTGAAAAACGCTATTTTGAGGAAAATCCAAAATAGAAATAGTTCTTGATGTTATTTTTAAATTAATTTTAGTTAAAAAACCGATTTGTTGGAAATAGTTATCCAAATTAATCTGTATTTTTGATTCATAAAATACCTTTTATATGAAGAAATTAGCATTGTTTTTGACTTTCAGTCTTGTACTTACGGTTCAAGCGCAACAACGCCCAAAATTAGTCGTTGGAGTTGTAGTTGACCAAATGAAAATGGAATACTTGTATCGTTTTTCAGATGATTTTTCGGCTAACGGTTTCAAACGTATTATGAATGGTGGTTATACGTTCCATAATATGCATTATAATTATGTGCCCACTTACACTGCTCCAGGACATGCCTCAATTTATACAGGAACAACTCCTGCTACTCACGGGATTGTGGGTAACGAATGGTTCAATCGTGCTACAGGAAAAGAAATGTATTGTACTGATGATGCTAGTGTAAAAACGCTTGGTGATGGAACAGATAAAGAAGGTGCTATGTCGCCTAAAAATTTGCTAAGCACTACTATTACTGATGAATTGCGAATGGCAACGAATTTCAGGGGCAAAGTAATAGGAATGAGTATCAAAGATCGTGGTGCTATTTTGCCTGCGGGCCATTTTGCTAATGGTGCCTATTGGTATAGTAAGACCGGAGCTTTTATTTCGAGTACATTTTATGGTGCTAGTTTACCTGCTTGGGTGACGGAATTTAATAACGAAAAGCGTTATATGAATTACATCAATGGCGGTTGGAATTTATTAAAACCAGTGGGTACTTATGATGAAAGTTTAGTGGATGATAATCCGTATGAGGGGAAAATAGATAAAACTACAGGCCCAGTTTTTCCGTATGATTTGAAAAAAATATACGACGAAAAAGGAGCTGATGTATTGCGTACCACTCCTTTTGGTAACGATATTTTGGCAGATTTAGCCATGAGAGCGATTGATAAAGAAAATTTAGGTAAAGATGCTATTACTGATTTCTTAACGGTAAGTTTTTCTTCTACAGATTATGTAGGACATACTTTTGGACCCCGTTCTATGGAGTTGCAAGACACCTATTTGCGATTGGATTTAACTTTAGCTAAGTTCATGACCTATTTAGATCAAACGGTTGGAAAAGATAATTATGTATTATTTTTAACGGCTGATCATGCGGGAGCCGAAAATCCTAATTATTTGAAAGATAATAAATACAATG
>Ga0213920_1001695_pt1 | contig 11650 bp, 12 predicted proteins | sample McNCre1117MG_FD_161054 | JGI IMG/M metagenome (GOLD analysis project Ga0213920, IMG submission 161054) | Freshwater microbial communities from McNutts Creek, Athens, Georgia, United States - 11-17 MG | ecosystem: Environmental > Aquatic > Freshwater > Creek | place: USA: Georgia | collected...
TAATCGCTTTTACTCTTGATGCAATGTCTGACATAATCTTTTAATTTTAGAATTTAATTTGTTGGCAAAAATAAAAAACTTTATTTTAAAACAACTATTTAGTTAATAAATGTGCGAACGAAAATATAAAATTTATTTTAACAAAGGTTTAAGAAAGCTATTTTTTTCCGTTTTTTATCCCTTTTTTTGCAGTACAAATAGGTTGAAAACATGATAAAAATTGTAATTTTTGCTTCTGGTTCGGGTACTAATGCCGAAAATATTATTCGTTATTTCAAAGCAACAAAAACAGCTTCGGTAGAAGCAGTGTTTACTAATAAAGCCGATGCTCAAGTGATTCAACGCGCTGAAAAGTACCAAGTTCCTTCTCAGGTTTTTTCCAAAAACGATTTAGAAACAGGAAAAGTACTACAAGAAATTAATCTAATTCAACCTGACTTAATTGTGTTGGCTGGATTTTTGTTAAAATTTCCAGAAGCGATAGTGGCAGCTTACCCTGATAAAATAATCAATATACACCCAGCCTTATTGCCAAAATATGGCGGAAAGGGCATGTACGGTATGCATGTGCATCAAGCTGTGGTGGAAAATAAGGAGTCTAAAACAGGTATTACTATTCATTATGTGAATGAAAATTATGATGAAGGAAATATTATTTTTCAGAAAGAAGTGACCGTTTTGGTTAGCGATACTCCTGAAGTGGTAGCGGCTAAAATTCACGAATTGGAACAAGACCATTTTCCAGCTGTAATTGAAAAATTGATAATTAAAGGATAATTTATAGCAATCTGAATCCTAGTCAATGAATAACCTTATAAACCCATAACCTATATACCCTTACTAATGTCCCACCAAGTACATATTTACACTGATGGCGCTGCCAAAGGCAATCCAGGTCCTGGAGGCTACGGTGTGGTAATGGAATGGGTAGGCAAGTCTTACAAAAAAGAATTTTACGAAGGATTTCGTCATACTACAAACAATAGAATGGAATTGTTAGCGGTAATTGTTGGTTTAGAGAAACTTAAAAATCCTAATACTAAAGTTCTTGTAGTTTCTGATTCCAAATATGTAGTCGATTCTGTAGAGAAAAAATGGGTTTTTGGTTGGGAGAAAAAAGGGTTTGTGGGTAAAAAAAATCCTGATTTGTGGAAACGGTTTTTAATCATCTATAAAAAACATCAAGTCGATTTTAAATGGATTAAAGGCCACAACAATCATCCTCAAAACGAGCGTTGTGACGAATTAGCCGTGATGGCTTCTATGCAAAAACAACTTTCTATAGACGAATTCTACGAAAAGGAAGACGGTAAGTTGTTGTAAACAAAAAACCACGTATATAACGTGGTTAATTTGTTATTTATAAAATAATTTTCTCTGAGTTTTATTATTACCAAGTAATAATATCTTGTCTAAATGTTTTCATAGTATGTTTTATTTAGTTATCCAAAATTAAGAATAAAATTTTGATTTTCATTATCAAAATTAAATTTTATGATATTGTTAATTTATTTCCATGGTCAAAAACCCCTGTTTTTATTTTATTGACATTATCATATTTATGATAAAAAACTTTTGTTAGACCTGAAAAGTGGTGTTTCAAACTCACTCTGAGCTCAAGTGCCATAGAGGTTTCTTTTAAAATTTTTTCTAAATCTTCATTTGTTCCAATAACAGATGCAAAATTACAATGTATTCTGTCCCACGGTTTGAAATTATCAATCGTGCTTATTCTTGCCTTGTTTAATTCAATTTCTTCATATTTTGTGTTGATTCCGTTGTTGCTGGCGGGAATATAGAATATTTTGTAAAGTTCAAAATTAATGTCATAACCTTTAAAATAAGATTTGTTAATTATTTTGAATTGGTAATTAGGTTTCTTTGTGTTATCAGATAGATTGTCTTTCTTACAAATGAGAGGTACAATTTCAATCTTTGGTTTTAAAAACCAAATAAGCAGAATTGAAAAAAAGAAAGAGGAAATGACGTTAGTGATTATGGATTGGATCATTTTATTGGGGGTTTTGAGTTGGAAACAAAAATATTAAAATTTTGTAATATTTTATATCAAAAAATCGGAATCACTTTTAAAATTGGTGTTGTATCTGTTTTAGCTTCCATGCAAAAACAACTTTCAGTGGATGAATTCTACGAAAAAGAAGACGATAAGTTGTTGTAATTGCCTAATTTAAAGGAGGTAAAATTCTCTTCACTTTGCCTCTCACAACCTTTGCAACTCTAAAACTTATAAACTATCTTTGCCCCTTAATTTCGAAACTAAAATAATGAACAAATTATTGATTGTTGGAACAGTTGCTTTCGACGCTATTGAAACTCCTTTTGGGAAAACAGATAAAATTTTAGGTGGAGCAGGTACTTATATCGGTCTTTCGGCTTCTTTTTTTAATTTGCAATCGGCTATTGTTTCAGTAGTTGGAGACGATTTTCCACAGGAATATTTGGATTTATTGACGGCTAGAAATATCGACATTTCAGGCCTTGAAGTAGTTAAAGGAGGGAAGACGTTTTTTTGGAGTGGTTTGTACCACAACGATTTGAATTCGAGAGATACCTTGGCTACGGAATTAAATGTTTTGGCTGATTTCCAACCCAAAGTTCCTCAAAATTTTAAAGATGCAGAGGTGGTGATGTTAGGGAACTTACACCCATTGGTTCAAAGCAGTGTTTTGGATCAAATGGAGGTGAAACCAAAATTAGTTGTTTTAGATACCATGAATTTTTGGATGGACTGCGCATTACCGGAATTGTTAGACGTAATGAAACGCATCGATGTGATCACCATTAATGATGAAGAGGCAAGACAATTGTCTGGAGAATATTCATTAGTAAAAGCAGCAGCTAAAATTCATACGATGGGTCCAAAATATGTAGTGATTAAAAAAGGAGAACACGGAGCGCTTTTATTCCATAACGGAGAAGTGTTTTTTGCGCCAGCCTTACCTTTAGAAGAAGTTTTTGATCCAACTGGAGCGGGAGATACTTTTGCAGGAGGATTTACAGGATTTATTGCGCAAAGTGAAAACGTATCCTTCGACAATATGAAAAATGCGGTTATCTATGGGTCTAATTTGGCGTCGTTCTGCGTAGAGAAATTTGGAACCGAAAGAATGTTAGCCTTGGATAAAAAAGAAGTAGTGTCTAGATTGCAACAATTCAAAGCTTTGACACAATTTGATATAGAATTAAAATAAGGTATGCCTCGAAATTTCGAGGCATTTTTTATAAAAAAATAACAACACAACCAATTACTACAATACAATGAGCGATGCTTTACAACACGAATGTGGAATAGCCTTAGTGAGGCTTTTAAAACCGCTTGAATTCTACAAAGAAAAATACGGAACCGCTTTTTATGGGATACAAAAAATGTACCTGTTGATGGAAAAGCAACACAACCGTGGTCAAGACGGAGCAGGGTTTGCAAGTATCAAATTAGATGTTGAACCAGGCGAAAGATACATCAGTCGTGTGCGTTCTAACGCTGCACAACCTATTCAGGATGTGTTTGCTCAAATTAATGAAAGAATCAATTCAGAGATGGCTTCCCATCCTGAATATGCCAATAATGTGGCGCTTCAAAAAGCTAATATTCCGTATTTAGGAGAGGTGTTTTTAGGACACGTTCGCTACGGAACTTTTGGAAAAAACAGTATCGAAAGTGTTCACCCCTTTTTACGTCAAAACAACTGGATGCACAGAAACTTAATTTTGGCAGGTAACTTTAACATGACTAATGTTAAAGAATTGTTCCAAAGTTTGGTGGAGTTGGGGCAACACCCAAAAGAAATGGCAGATACGGTTACCGTGATGGAAAAAATCGGACATTTCTTAGACGATGCTGTAACTGATTTGTACCAAGAATGTAAAAATGCCGGTTTAAATAAAAGAGAGGCTTCTCCAGTGATTGCCGAAAAATTAGATGTAGCTAGAATATTAACGCGTGCTTCTAAAAATTTAGATGGAGGTTATGCTATGGCAGGACTTTTAGGACACGGAGATGCGTTTGTATTTAGAGATCCAGCAGGGATTCGTCCAGCGTATTATTATCAAGATGATGAAGTGGTGGTGGTTGCTTCAGAACGTCCAGTGATTCAAACTGTATTCAATGTTCCTTTTGAAAGTGTTCAAGAAATTGAACCAGGAAATGCTTTGATTATCAAGAAAAACGGAACGATTTCGTTAAATCAAATCTTAGCACCAACAGTAAAAAAAGCGTGTTCGTTTGAACGTATCTATTTTTCAAGAGGAAGTGATGCTGAAATTTATCAAGAAAGAAAAAATTTAGGAAAATTAATCTTGCCTTCGGTATTAAAAGCGATTGATCAAGATACAGACAATACGGTGTTTTCGTATATTCCAAATACGGCGGAAACATCATTCTACGGATTAGTAGAAGCGGCTCAAGATTTCTTGAACCAAAGAAAAAATGATTACATCTTAAAGAATAGAAATACCTTAACGGAGCAAACTTTACAAGAACTCTTGAAAGTTAAAATTCGTACTGAGAAGGTAGCAATCAAAGATGCTAAATTGAGAACGTTTATCACTGAGGATAGTAGTCGTGACGACTTGGTAGCTCACGTCTATGATGTGACTTACGGAGTGATAAAACCAACGGATAATTTGGTTATTATTGACGATAGTATTGTGAGAGGGACTACGTTGAAAATGAGTATCATTAAGATGATGGATCGTTTGAAACCGAAACGTATCGTCATTGTCTCTTCCGCACCACAAATTCGTTATCCAGATTGTTATGGAATAGACATGGCAAAACTAGAAGGTTTAGTGGCTTTTAGAGCTGCTTTAGAGTTATTAAAAGAGCGCAATTTATACCACATTGTTGACGAAGTATATACTAAGTGTAAAGCACAAGAAAACTTTAAAGATGCAGAAGTAGTCAATTATGTTACGGCTATTTATGCGCCATTTACTCCAGAGGAAATTTCTGCTAAAATTGCTGAAATGTTGAGCTCTCCTGAAATTAATGCCGAGGTGAAAATTATTTTCCAAACGGTAGAAGATTTACACATAGCGTGTCCGAAAAATTTAGGGGATTGGTATTTTACAGGCGATTATCCAACACCAGGAGGTAACCGAGTAGTCAATCGTGCTTTTATGAATTTCTACGAAGGGAAAGACGCTAGAGCGTATTAAAAAAATAAAAAAAGCCCTTTATCGAATATTTAGGTTGTTTATCTAATTAAATTGATTTACGGGTATTACAGGTATACATTTACACTACCATTTACATTAGTAGGTTGAGTTTATGGTAGATTTGGGGCAAAAGAGGAGGAAGCGATTCCTCCTCTTTTATTTTATAAAGATTGGAAAAATGAAGACATAAAAAAGCCGCTGAGATCATCAGCGGCTTTTAAATTGTATTCAAAGACTATTTGTCTAAAACAAAACGTCGTGTTACTTCTGTCCAATTAATTACATTGAAGAACGCTTCGATATAATCAGGTCTTCTGTTTTGATAATGCAAGTAGTAAGCGTGTTCCCAAACATCCATTCCAAGGATTGGTGTTCCTCCACAACCAACTTCTGGCATTAATGGATTGTCTTGATTTGGTGTTCCACAAATATCTAATTTACCCCCTTTGTGTACACACAACCAAGCCCAACCTGAACCAAATTGAGTAGCCCCAGCTTTAGCAAATTTTGCTCTAAACTCTTCAAAAGTTCCAAAAGAAGCTTCAATTGCTTCCAATAATTCACCTGTTGGCAAGCCTCCTCCATTTGGAGACATTACTGACCAAAATAAATTATGGTTGTAAAAACCACCTCCGTTGTTACGAACAGCAGCATTGGTTTTGTCTAAATTGATTAAGATATTCTCAATAGTCTTTCCTTCTAAATCAGTTCCTGCAATAGCAGCATTTAAGTTAGTAGTATAAGCATTATGGTGTTTTGTATGGTGAATTTCCATAGTGCGTGCATCAATGTGCGGTTCTAACGCATCGTAAGCGTAAGGTAATGGTGCTAATTCAAAAGCCATGGTATATTTATTTAAGTGAATATTAAAAAGTGACTTCAAAATTAGTCATTTAACTTCAAATAGAAAACGCAATTGTGTTATAATTTTATTAATTAAAGTATTTTAGATTATATTAAGATTAAAATTAAATTGTTCTAAAGAAATAAATTCTAAATTTGGGAAATATATAATTTAAGATTTTTTTGAAAAAAATACTGCCCCTTATTTTTTTTAGTTTATTGCTTTCTTCCTGCCAACCAAAGGAGAGACCTGTCCTTGCTTTTTATTACTGGAAAACTTTTTTTTCGCTTTCTGATAAGGAAAAGCAAACCTTGCAAACTAATCATATTGCAACAATTTATACTCGTTATTTTGATGTTGATTTACATCCTAGTAACGGACTAGCTTATCCCGTAAGTCCAATTTACTTTGGTCAATCTCTAAAACAATTCCAAATTATTCCAGTAGTATATATAAAAAATAAAGTTTTCCAATCAGGAATTACTAATACGACTGATTTAGCTTTAAAAACTTTTGATTTCATAAATCAAATTAATCATAAAAACCAAATTTCGATTACCGAAATCCAAATTGACTGTGATTGGACGGTAGCAACTAAGGGGAAATATCTTGACTTTCTGGACAAATTAAAACATATTTCCAAGAAGAAATTATCGGCAACTATTCGATTACACCAAATCAAATATTTTAAAAAAACTAAAATTCCTAATGTAGATTATGGTGTTTTGATGTACTACAATATGGGCGAAATTGCATCCAACACTAAAAATTCTATTTATGATTCGGAGATTGCAGAGCGGTATTTGACTAGCTTGGAAAGTTATCCTCTGCGTTTGAATGTAGCCTTGCCTATTTTTTCTTGGGCTATTCATATTCGAAATGGGAAAGTGATTGGACTTCGAAATAAAATAGATTGGCATGATTTTGAAACTGACCAACATTTTGTAATCCTAAAAAACAATTGGTTAGAAGTGGTTTCTTCTAATTATAAAAAAGGTATTTTTTACAGAAAGGGCGATAAATTAAAGCCTGAATCTGTCTCGGAAGATGATCTTTTGAAAATGGCAGAGGAATTAGCTGAAAACCAAAAAGAAACTCCTAAAAGAATAATTATTTACGACTTAGACGAATTTAATTTCAATCATTATGAAAACAACATTTTTGAAAAACTGCGCAATTGTTTTTAGCCTTTGCGGCTTACTTTTTTACGGGATTATATATGCTTGTGGTGGCGATTGGGGCTGGGATTATGATGGGAATTCTAGTTTCACACCCGAAACTTTTGTGGATAAGTCGTATTCGCCCTTGTTTTTTTCTAATTATCAATATTTCTATGGGATTGGATTTGATACCGAACACGTAACTCGTTTTAATGATGAAGTTTTAAGCGATTGGAATGGATTTTTAAAAGGTGTTTGTTCACCTAAATTAGTTCGCTATTTTCTTTTAGAATCTAGTTCAAAAGATGTTATTGTACTTCGAAATTATTATGCGACTAATAAAAAAAACACTTCAGTAGTACAATGGGAGAAAAAGCTAAAGTTAAACGATCCTAAAGTAAAAAGTTTTATCCAATTTATGTATTATGCGCAAATATTAGAAAGTGTATCTAAATCGGATTCGTATGATTGGACGTACGAGAATAAAACGGTTTTTGAAAATCGAGAATGGTTAAAAGCAATTGAAAAAAAGTATGAAACAGCTACTGATGCTTTTATGAAAAACAGGTATTGGTTTCAAACTATTAAAGGATATTATTACTTCCAAAGTTTACATTTAGCTGCTAATTTCTTTGAAAAAACCCAAGCCTCAACGCCTAAAAATACGCTGTATTACAGAGGTTTATCTTACATTGCAGGACTAGAATATCAAACTAAAAATTATGCTAAAGCCAATTATTTGTTCAGTCAGGTTTTTGACAAGTGTCCGCCGTTGCGTGTTGTGGCTGCTAGTTGTTTTCATCCGCAAGAACAAGCGGATTGGGAGCAAGCGTTGAAATTAGCCAAAACTAATGATGAAAAAGTGGCTCTATGGGCAATCGAAGGCTATTTTGGAGACGAAAAATTAGCCTTAGAAAAAATCTATGCTTTAAATCCAAAAAGCGAACATTTACATTATTTATTAACTCGTTTAATCAATATTCAGGAGCAAAAATTAGTCTTTGATTTTGCAAAAAAATCTATTTCAGAAATTAAAAGTGAAAATAAAACAGCAATTGATGAACTAACGTATGAATGGGTTGTAAAAATAGCACAAGATGAAAAAACTTCGAAGACCTATTTATGGCATTTGGCTGCGGGTTATTTACAAACTCTGAAGGGTAATTTTGAAATAGCAAAAATAAGTTATGCAAAAGCAGAACAACAAATGCCTTCAACCCCCTTAGCTAAAAGTCAACTTCGTTTGTTGCGTTTTATGAATCAATGGTATGCTTTGGAAGGTATTAATGCCACCAATGAGATTGCACTTTTACCTGATTTACAATGGTTGTATTTGGATTGTGCTAAAAAAACTCCTGAGAATTTTCGTTTTTATAGCGCGTCAATGTTAAGTAAAATGTATTTATCAGCCTTATATGCTAAACAGGGAAATCTGGTAATGGCTGAATTGTTTAACTCAAAATCTGGGTTTTATATAAATCCAGCCCAATTGAATGCTATGAAATTGTTTTTATCGAAGTCTAATAAAACCGCCTTTGAGCAGTTAGCGACTTCAATTTATGGTTATAATCTGAATGATATAAACGCTTATCAAGCGGTAGAAGCTACTTTTCAGAATCAAATTCCACAAGCAATAGCGTTTATGGAACAATCTAATTACGCAAAAGAAAAACTTTATGGAAATCCTTTTAAAGGAGGTATTCAAGACTGTCACGATTGTGACCATGCCGAACCTCAAAAAACAAAATACTCCCTACTACAATTACTTGTAATTATTAAAGAAAAGCAAAATAATTTAGCTGTAAATAAAGAGATATTTTCTAACGCAGTACTCTTAGGAAATGCGTTTTATAATATTACCTATTTTGGTAATGCTCGTCATTTTTATGAAGGAAAAATTAATGGCTACGGACTAGAAACGTATTCCAGAACAGATTGTTCAATAGCCAAGATGTATTACCAAAAAGCGTTGGCAGCAGCCAAAACAGATGAACAAAAGGCACAATGCTACTATTTATTAGCAAAATGTGAACGCAATGAGTATTATACTAATAAGTACAAAAACAACGAGTATTATTGGTACTGGGGCAATGACGAAGATAAAATTAACTTTTTGGCTTGGAATGGTTTTAAAGAATTAAAGAATAATTATTCCAATACTAAATTCTATCAAGAAGTATTGCAAGAGTGTGGGTATTTTAAAACCTATGTTGAAGAGGGGAAATAATATAAAATCAAACTCTCGCAGGACTAGAGAGCTATTTTTATTACAAAGGTTGAAGATTTTGTAGAGCGAGTTTAAAGGATTGTGTTTTTGGCAGCTTCACGCGAAAGGATTCGCACTTTAGAGAGGGATTTTATTTATCTTTTTTGTATAGTTGAAAAACTGATAAAATAATTATAAGTCCAACAATAGATATTAAAATAGAATACTTTAAATAATCCATGTCATAATAAAAATCTGATTCAATTTTACCGTTAAATTCATATTTAGTGTATGTTTTAATTGGGTTGATATAAATGAACCCTGAAATAAATATAGCGATTGCTATATATATCCCTAAAATAAATTTCTGCTTGTTTTTACTCATGATAATCATTTTTTTGGGCATTTGTTAAGACTATATTAGGATGAACTAATCTGTAATCTATAATGTATTCAATTAATCTTCTTTTAAAAATATTATTATTAGCTTCTGAAATACAATATATCACTGCTTTATTTTTTTTAACATATTCAATTTCAAACTTATTAATTTTATAATTTGATGACAAATTTGTTGCAACTGGATTACCAATTATTTGTGGGGTATAGTAATTAATTAAAATATCAACTTCTTTTTTTGTGTATGTTTCCATTTGTCTTTTTCCATTTAAATTGCTAGTAACTTTTGTAAATTTTTATTACAATAGAATATTATGTAATTTAATTTTTGATGTATAATTTAGTTGAGATTCACATTACAACTTATAAATCGCCTTTTTATTCTTGCTCAACACAAATCCTTTGTCTTGTGTTAAAGTGTAGGCAGCATTTTTCCAAATACCTTTTGAAGTACGATTAAGAATCACACTATTTTTTTCTTCTTTTAAGAAGATTTCAGCTTTGGATTGATCTTTGTTAAAAAGGATTGCGGCGGTATAATTGCCTTTGGCGGCAATTTCTTTCAATTGGATTTTTTGTTCAAACGTGCGTATGCACTCTTTTTTCAGTTGAGAGTAAGTGTAACCTGCTGAACCTATGCAACCATGCGAATCTCTGTCGGCTCCTGATTTTGGTTGTGTTTGTTGGGCAAAAATAACTGAGGTTCCAGCTATAAATAGGGTAATTAAAAGGGGTTTAATTTTCATTGTGATTTGGGTCATAATTTGGGTTCAACTAGACAAATATAAATTTATTTTTTAAGATTTAAGAAAAAAATTACAATTTCAAAAGTCAATTTCAAATTATAAAAATATTCACCACATAGAAACATAGGTTTTAATTTGTTTATAAGAAAATATAGAAATGACACCATTTTTCGCATAGCTATGTGAATAGTAAAACGTCTATCTAATTCTTAATTTAATCTTTATAATCTATGTTTCTATGTGGTAAAAAGCGAATACTCTTTTTTCGCACCATAAGCGCTATGAATCGGCCATTGCCATACAAACAATACTGATTTTGGCACCGGGAATTTTTAATAAAGCTTTGGCACAAACTTCTAGCGTAGCCCCCGTAGTTATCACATCATCAATCAAAAGAAAATGTTGATTATGGTCACTTTCAGAGAAAGAAATATCAAAAACAGAATCAATCCCTTCGGTTCTACTTAAACGATTTTTTTGAGATTGCGTTTTGGAATATACTTGGCGAAACAAAATGGTAGTATTGACCGGAATTTGTAAAGTTTCAGCTAATGCATTTCCAAATTCAGTAACTTGATTGTAGCCTCTTTCGCGTAACTTTTTTGGATGTAAAGGCACAGGAATAATGGTGTCAACGGTTTTAAGGATGGGGTTGTTTTTCAATTCCTCAGCATACCATTCGCCTAGAACAGTGCCAATTCTTTCTTGTCCTCGGTATTTTAAACTATGAATCAATTCTTGTACAATGCCTTTTTTATGAAAATAGAGTAAAGCCGAAACCTGTTCGACAGGGATTCGGCCATAAAATTTCTTAAAAGCTTCGTTTTCTGGATTCAAATGGTGTTGTGTAAGCGGAATCTCGTGTCGGCATGCGGTGCAAATCACATTTTCATTACCCATTAAAACGGTTTTGCAACCCGCGCAAACAGGCGGAAAAAATAAATGGAGGAGACTTTGGAACATACGATTTGGGTTAGGAAACATAAAAATAAAAAAAAATAGAACTTTCAGCAAAACTTTATAAATACAGATTGCCAAACATTTAACCATTAAGGAATTAAGAAAATAAAGAAAAATTCTTAATGTATCTTAATTTCTTAATGGTTTAAGCGAAATA
>Ga0213920_1001697_pt1 | contig 11650 bp, 10 predicted proteins | sample McNCre1117MG_FD_161054 | JGI IMG/M metagenome (GOLD analysis project Ga0213920, IMG submission 161054) | Freshwater microbial communities from McNutts Creek, Athens, Georgia, United States - 11-17 MG | ecosystem: Environmental > Aquatic > Freshwater > Creek | place: USA: Georgia | collected...
AAGAACAGTACGTCACCAACACTAAGGCCTATGCGGCTCACGGCCAGCTCAGTCGACCCAACGTCGATGTCTTGCTGAACGGCGATCGAGTTACCAAGCAGCCCGACGCATTTGATGTACTCGTCATCATCGCAGCTCGTGAAGTCGAGTACCCCGTCACCACCAGCATCAATTACCGTGTTGTTTGTGACGCTGATGTAATGGTCGCATCGGTAGGTAAGGCCCAGAAGATTGACTATTGAGCCTGATGTACTGGCTGCGTTAATGGCCTGCTGTACTTGCGACGACTCATCAGCAGCACCGTCTCCGATGGCACCGAAGTCTGTAGGGCTTACGCCTGCCGCCCTGATGCGCAACGTCAGGTCCGCGGCCCCCAATGCCGTCGCGTAGATGTTGTCGACCGTCCAAATCAGCACACCCGCGGCGTTGCGCAGCTCGATGTAGTAAGGCAACGACGGGTCGAGGTATATCTCTGGGAAGTATCCATCACCATCGGCCTCGACCGGGTTGTCGTTGGGTACGTCGCGCTCGATGTTGTTCCACGTTCCTTGCAGAGTCGTTGTCGGTCCGGCCTCGTAAAAGGTCAGTGTGGCGAGCGGCAGCACAGTGCCATTGTTGTCTTGGGCTCGGTACTTGAGGGTTGGGAAGTTGCTCATTGGCGTTGTCCTTGGCGAGCGTAAACACGGGGAGGTTCTTGCATCGGTTGCTCTGGCTGTTGGGGTTGCGCTGTCGCGTCGCCGATCTGCAAACCGAGTGAATCGCTTAGCGCACCAATGGCATTGAGCGCGTAGGTTGTTGGCGCCCTTCCGCTCAGTTGCGCCTGTAGCGCCTGGTTGAATAGGTCGATGCTCTTGGGGTTCGAGTAGACCTCGTTCATCGCCTTGTCGTCTCCCAAAACACCAATGATGAACTTTCCAACCTTGCGGATGGCCATGCCGGTAAGGCCACCGGCCCCGCTGTCGGCCTTGGATAGAAGCTCGTTGCCCGTCTCTTGCAGAGCTTGCGCCAACTGCGGGGCCGTAGTCGAACCCTTGATCCCAGGCCCAAATGACAGGCGCTTGAGCAACTGAAACGAACGACGCAGTGCGAACTGGGCTTGATTGTCTCCGGCAAACGCGGCCATCAATTGGGGCTCGGCGTCAACGAGCCTGTTGCGTGCCATGAGCGGGCTAAATCTTGACACCCCCTCCTCTGCGGATATCGACCCAGCGCGCAGAGGCTTGCCAGCTTTCGTCAGTATGTCATCGAGCAACTGAGCCCGCAGTTGTCGCGCCATGTTTGGGTCAGCCTTATTGAGGACACGGAACACGCCAGATATTTGTTCTGGTGACGACGAAAGGACTCTGCTGGTTATCGTATCCCCAGCGTCACCCGACACCTTGAGCAGGCGCTTTACCGTGTCTGTGGCTGCTTCGTCGATTGGCTTCGAGTAGTCAGCCCATGCCTTGTTTGCAGACTTCAGCGCAAGCGCCGCTTCCTTGCTCGCAATGCCACCTGTTGCTGTTTCGAGGTCGGCATCGATAGCCGACAGAACGTTGCGAGCGATACGTGTTTGGTTGGACTCGCTCAACCCGTCGATGATGTTCACGTCTCCGCGCTTGACACTATTCCAGAGCGCGCGAAGGTTTTGCATATCATCAATTTTAATCCTTCCGGTCTTTGTCGCCGCGTCTTGTATCTTGAGCAAAGATTCTCGAACCTGCGACGTTATCTTGGCAGGAGCAAACCTGTTCGCGTCGAGCAACTCAGACATCGCCTGCTGCGTTGCATCGGTCGGTATGATGCGCTTATTACCGGCCAGCTCCGACGCCTGCTGATACAGCGGACCGGCGACAGACGACCGCTCCTTAGCCAGCGACGCGATGTGATTCTCGACGGTGGTCACCAAGCCGTTGCCCACATCAGACCTGCCCAGTGCAGCGGGGTCCGCGGCCACCTTGTCAACGTACATGTCGAGCATCTTGGCCGACAGGGCCGTTTGCTTGCGCTCTTCTAGCTGCGCCGCCGTCATCGTCTTGGGGAAGTTCGCCGCCTTCATCTCGGCTAGCGCCAGTTCGGGATTTCCAGTGGCCTGACCTGGCCGGAAGCGAAACGGCTCCTTGACCATCTGGGAGCCCTCTTTTTGTAGCTCCATGCTCTGTTCGTAGAAGCTCTTCTGTGTTCCTGCCTGGGTTGCTGCCTCGATTTCGTTAGCGCTCTGTGCTGCCTTCGATGCGACCGCCTCGGCTGCCGCGGCCTGCGGTCGAAACCGATTGATGACGGCGCCTACGCCACGACCGACACCGAGCGCCACGGGACCAAGCGCAGCGCCCATCGCCCCACCAATCAGCGCATCCTTGGCCGCGTTTACCACCTCTCCCTTGGCGAGGTCCGCCCGTGACGATCCCAACGCCGCCGCCCCGCCGATGGCAGCCCCGGACATGGCGGCCTTACCAAACGTAGCCGGTAATCCTCCCGGGGTTGCAGCCGTCAGCGCACTGCCTGCCATCTCCCCGCCAGCGTATGCATATGGATTTGCATTCTTCGCCATGTCGACGATAGCACGGCTTTCGTCTCGTCCCTGAATATAGTTTTCCGATGCAAGGCCCGATAGCTCATCAGCAAAACCAAGAGTAGCGCCCTGGCTAGCGCCAAGCATCCCGCTCATGATTTTGGATTTAATCCCAGGCGCATTCAATCGCTCTGCTAATATCTGTTTGTTCTCATCGTCAGTGAGCTGAAACGGCCTTCCTTCGATCTTGGCGCGCTCAAGGATTTGCCTCTCAACCGACGGTGCGGGCTCTGTCTGCGCAACCGATTGGCCCGCCACCATGCGTCGTTCGAGTTCTGTTCTGGCTTGCTCGGCTGTTATTTCGAGAGGACGCTGTAAATTGATTCCCGGTTGCTGCTGCACGGGCTCAACCGTCGGAGTCTGCTGGCGCGCTTCCGACAGCATCTGAACGTACTTGTCGGGCTCCTGTGGATACTGACGAAGCTCCGCACGTCGTGCGAGTTCGGCCCGCGCCTGCTCTGCTGTGTAGGTAGCCATTACTGGATCCCCGCTGCGCGGCGCAGTTCTTCGTCACTAACCTTGTCGATTCCGGGTGGTGGCGGTGCGGTCTCTGCTGGCTTCGGACGCGTGAACGTGTCGAGCACAACGTCGCCGGGGTTGATTCCAGACTGCTGGGCGAGACGCTTGTACTGATTGGCGATCGCATCATAACGCTGCATCTGGGCTCCGTATACCTTGCCCGCCTCGTTCTTGAATTGGGTGCGTAGCCCGGGAGCCAGCTTCTCGCCGCTGAGTGTTCGGTTGTAATAGGCGACGACGTTTTGCGGCAGGCTCCCTGCGTTTTGCGCCGTCGCATACTCGCCTTCGCGAACCGTCGAGTTTGGGTCGAGCAATTTCATGTAACCGAAGATCAACGACATGTCTCCGGCTCCCGTCTCCGACGTGGACATGATTTTGTTGTAGGCCGTGGCGATAGTTTGAGCGTCCTTGACCGGCTGCAATCCCTGAAATTCTTGCCGTAGGTTGTTGGTGCGCATGTCGGGGTTCTTGCCGTTGGCCTGCGATTTAACCATTTGCTGAACGCGCGGATCCGACAGGCCCGCATCGGGAGTCATTCCGTACGCATTCGCGGCCTGCACCAGCTCTGGTGAGTAATTCTTGTGGCCAAGATCGCCCTGTTTTACTGCCACCTCGGCATTCTTCCGCATTTCCTCGGCGATGGCCTGTTGCACCTTGCGCTGATAGTCTTCCTCGCCGCGAACGACCTGCGGAGCAACGGTGCGGATGGTGTTAAGCATCTCGTTATTGCCGGGCATCGTCGTTGGCCCTTCGATGCCACGTATCGTTTGCGGCGCCGCCGCCTGCATGGCCTCGGGCAGCAGCGACATCGCCTCGCGCTGGTCACGCTCTCGGATCTGCGCCTCTTGCTGAGATGCCAACTGTTGCCTCTGCATTTCCATTTGCTGCGCTCGCAATTGCTGCTCTTGCTGCGCTGCCTTCTGCTGCTGGGCGGCCATGAAGATTTGCGCGAGGTCAATGGGCTGCGATTGGTACATGATTACCCTCGATTGCCGTAGAGCGCCGCGAGAAACGCAGCGTTGGACCCTGCGTTTTGGATGGCTTGGCCGGATGCTGCCAGATCCTGGCCCGCGTACTGGGTCGGTGCCTGATACATGGGCATGGTTGATGCCGTTAGCTGAGCGTTGGCCGCCTGCTGGCCGGTGAGCAGGTTAGCCTGCCCAGCGGCGTTTGCCGCGTATAGATTGGCGAGCTGCGTGCCCTGCCCTCCGTATATGTTGGCCGCGCTATTCGCAGCATTACCGTAGGCACTCGACGCGTTGGCGGAGCCGCTTGTGTACAGCCCCGATAGCTGAGATCCTAAGCCCTGCTGGATGTTACCCGCCCGCTGCCCGGTGTTTGCGTATAGGCTGCCGAGCTGGTTTCCTGCGTTGGCTTGCAGACCTGCCAGTCCACTCGCTGTTTGCTGACTCTGGCTGGCCAATAACTGCCCAGCTTGCGATTGGTATTGCGCCGCCTGATTGGCCGCGGACGATTGCTGAGCATCAAGGTTGCTGGCGATGCCCTGCTGGTTGTTGGCCCACTGACCATATTCGTTTGAGGCGAGCCCCTGATTGAAATCCGATAGCTGCTTTAGTGCAGCACCACCCGCTCTCCCACCACGCGCCGCGTTCATCCGATTGATGGCTAGCTCGCCTTGCCGCTGGCGAAAACCATAATCAGCCGATGGCGTGAAGTTGCTTTGATAGAGACCAGCAAGGCGACTGTCTTGCAACCCTTGGCCCAGTTCACCTACCGAACCCTGGACGCCCTGCATGATCGACGACTGAGCCCCAAGGCCTGCTTGATTGAGCGCCAGGCCGCCTGATTGAACCCCAGCACCCAACGCACCCACTGCCGCGTCCTGGCCGCCGTATAGCGATTCCAGAGCGTTTTTTGCTCCGAGCGTGGCCGCACCGATACCCTTTTGCTGCCCCTCGTACAGTGCCGCTAGGCTATTTGTTTTTGCTTGGTCGATAGATCCAAGAGCCTGTTGTCCATACCCCTGGATAGCGCCAGCTCCGCGAATCCCCTGGTCTGCAAGTATGCCTTGTGCTTGTTGCCCTGATGCCGCGCGTTGCGCCTCGACCGCGCGTTGCTCGGCAATTTGCTTTTGCAGTGCCTCGTCGGCAGCCTTGACCTGGGCGTTATTCGCTGCGGCGCTCGCGATAGAACCAAGGTTGCCCGTTGCGACGCCAGTGCCAATATCGCCCCAGCTGACATTGTTCCCCATCCTGCCCTTGATCCAATTAGCAACAGGAAACGCCTCTGCGACTGACCAACCCATTTTCTAGCTCCCCTTGCTATAGCGTTGAGCAAAGTATGATGCGACGTCCTTACCTACGTTGTTCATTGTGTTTCCGATCGAAGCCGCGCCCTGTCCCGCGTACTGCGTCGGAGCCGCATAGGCAGTCATTAAGGCCTGTGACAGTGCTGCATTTTGTGCCGCCTGGCCGGTAAGAATGTTGCCCTGCGCCGTGGCATTTTGCGCGTATAGGTTCGCTAGCTGTGTTCCCGTGTTTCCGTACTGCGACGCCTGTTGTTGGCCTGCGTTTCCGATTACTCCCGACGCTTGAGCGCCCGTGTTGCCATACAAGTTGGCCAGCGACCCTCCAAGAGACGCCTGGTTTGATGCGGCTTGAGTCCCGGCCCCGCCATAGAGTCCTGCGAGTTGTTGGGCTGTCGCCCCCGCGAGCTGCGATTGCTGTCCTCCCTCATTCATGGACTGCGCGGCCATTGATTGGCCCGTGTTGTTTTGCAACCCCGCCAACTGCGAAGCGGCGTTCATCCTTGCCGCGTCGAGCTGTGATGCCAGGCTGGTTTGGCGCGACTGGAATCTCTGCTGTTCACCCAGTGCATTGTTCTGGTTGTAACCTCCCAACGCCGCAGCCGTGCGCCGGTCCATTACAACACCGCCCGGTGCCGCGTTCGATGCCCCTAGGCCCTGTTGCAAGCGCAACTGGTAACCCTTGTCAGACGCGAGGTCGGTGCCGCCGTACAGACCGGCGAGCCTGCTGTTATCGAGCGTTCCTCGAATGGTTGACGCTGCGGCAGCATTCCCCTGGCGAGTGGCCTCACCTGCCCCTGTCAGGCCACCTCGAAGGGCAGCCGCAGCGTTTTTCGAGGCATCCAGAACAGCTCCAGCGCCCTTGTTGGCGCCGCCATAGATAGATGCCAGAGATTGATCGCCATGTGCGCTTAGCGCGCTTGCGGCATCACTTTGGCCGCCATAGAGGGCCGCCAGTTGGGCGTCACGACCACCAGAAATAGCCCCTTGAACCGCGTCGTTTGTTCCAACCAGAGCACCTTCGCCAAGCATCCCCTGTCCGGCAATAATTCCCTGTGCCGCTTCGGCTGTCGCCTTGTTGTTTGATCGCTGGCGATTGGCCTCGTCGATTTGAGCCTGGAGCGCGGCCACAGACTGTGCCGATTGCGCTTGGTTGGCTCGATAGTTTTGGATGCCACCGCCAACGTCGCTCACACCCTGCGCTATAGCTGCAATCCACGGCATGGTTACACCCTCCTCAAATACATCGTTTCCTGGATCTCGAATCCGAGCGCATCAGCAATCTTCTTGATGTGCGCCTCGCCGAATCCGTACGTGCTTCCAATGCTGGCCATGGATGCACCGGACTCTTTTGCCCATGACGCAAAATCAGTGCAGAGCTTGTCTCCTAGGGCATGACCTCGGTGTTGTGGGTCAACCCAGAGGATGACCTCGCGGGCGACGCGAATCGATCGGTTAAAGGGAAGCTCTCCGATGAATCCCAGCAAACAGCCCGCCGTTTCATCGGTATTCTGATCTACGGCCACGGCACAGTACCCGAGCGGGCCAGTGCGGCACTCGTGGATGAACGCCATGACGTCGGCGGAATCGGTTGACCACCAGCGCCCGCAGTCACTATCGCGGCACAGCGTCTCAATCATCCGATGGATATCGGCGATGCGCTGCCCCTCCGGGTGCCTGTCGATGCGCATCACCGGGCCTCCGCGCGGACATAGGCCGCGAGTATTGCGACCTTGACCGGGTCGGTGATGGTCATGCGAAAGTGACGCTGTGGAGATGTCCCAAGGCGATTCCACTGCAATCGATGGCCGTACTCACCAATCTTTCCCATGCGCGATTGGACGGTCGACGACCACGTGTGGCCGCCGTCACTGCTCCAGTCGAGCATGGCCGCAGGGTTTGCTCCCTGACCTAATTGCGTTGCGACACCAGCCTCTATGTCGACAAACAACTCGTGGTAGCAGACCTTTCCGCCCGATCCGTGGCTAGGAGGTGCAACGGATTGGCGTGTGATGATGTCGCCGTCGTCCGTGAAATAGTCTAGATCGAGTTCATAAATACGGCCGTCGATACAGTCGCCAACGAGGTGCCTTCCCCACGAGTCAGAGTAGCAGTTGGCGCGCCACCGGCCCATGCCATCTGAGCGTCGCTCATGCCAGAGACCCGTCGTCATGTCGTAGCACAACGTCAGGTCGGAGAAGTTGAGCACGTAAAACACGTGCTCCTCTTGTTTGTATGTGAATGCCCACGCGCTTGCGGGGTCAGGTGTCTCGCCGATTAGTCTATGAATTGAGGGCGCAGATATCGACTTAGCTGCACCCCCGGCGCCCATGTACACAGACTTGTCGTGGCCCAACCAAAGAACATTGTGTTCGGCCTTGGACGGCGTTCCCGGGGCCATGCAGCCCTTTTCGATGGAGCTTGAACCATCTCGCTCAAACGGGAATCCAGAGGCGCCCGAGTCGTACCAGATTTCTATCGAGTTTTCGGTAAACAGCCAGAGGCGCTGATGGTCTTCGATGCAGCCACGCATCGCCCCCGGCTGCGCGTCGGCAGTGCTGAAATCAAGCGCATCGATCGACGTCATGTCATCGATCGCCGTTATCCAGAACTTTTGACCGCCAGACTGTGTAAAGACGCCCTTGCCGTTGAGATACGTAGCGCCGTTGAGATTGCCCTCTGGTAGCTCGACAATGCCGTCAGCGTTTGCCGCATACGACTTTCCGGGTGTCACGATGGCAATGTGTGTTGCGTTGGCCGTGAGGTGCACGTTACCGGCGCCCTCGATTGGACCGATCTCGACGATGGATCCAGAATGGTCGACAGCATAAAGCAACGGGCCCGAAACAACGAACAAGCGCGGACCCAGTTGGATCATGCCACGCACGGGACCATCTCCTACCGTAATCCATTTACGCAGGCCTGGCGTGCCGTACAGAACCGTTGGCGACTTAGCACCCTGTGGGTTGGCCTCCAGGTAGAGGTTAATCATTCGCTCGGAGCTGACGTTCGACGAACGAGCTTGGTAGCTCTGAGACGCGAACTGTATGGGGGTCATCGCGGGCATCAGTAGTATTTTGCCTTCATCGCGACGTGCGGGTCATGCTTGCCAGCGGTGAATTTGTAGATCTTCCGAATGGCCACGCCGTAGGCGTTGATGACATCGTTCAACCGCTCGCCTGACAGACCAAAGGCGCTGCGCAGCTCGAATGAGACGAGGTCGCGCATCGGCAGCACCGCCCAATCTGGTATCGCGTCGTTGCTCCACGCCGGAACGTCATCACGCGTAAGCTCGGAACGCACCGCGTCGATAGTATCGGTTGCTTTTACCGCATCCGCGGCGTCCGCGGCCTGGTTCGCGGCCTTAACCCCGATATGTTCGAGCACGATGTCGGATAGCTCCGCGCGCGTCTTTGTTGCCATTTACCGCCGCCGCTTCTTTTTGTAATTGGTTCCGCCAACCGGAATGATTTTGTCTGCGTTATTCGCCAACCAATTGGACCGTTCATCCGCGCTCGCAGAGATATCGTTGGCTACGCTGGCCGCCTCCGTAAACCCGTCACTGATCGCATCAAACAAACATGGGGATGCCTTGGTCTCGGCGTCATCGTCGATCGGCTCCACCTCGTCGAAGTAACCTAGCGTGCGGCACTTGTCCGCGAGCGCCGTATCATCAACGAGCAGCGGTTCTCCTGCGCAGAACACCGTCCCACGCAGGTTGAACTGCTCACCAAATCCACTTTTGAGACGAAACCAAGGCATCGCCCAACTCCTAACTATTAGCTGCAAGCCACAAAGCCAGAGAACTGTCCGTGCGCCTTGCCGTTGAACGTCAGTTTTTTGACGCCCATCTGCATCTCAATACCCACCGCCTTGACGCGACCGAAGTCACGCGTATCGGAGATGGCCGCAGGGCGAGACTGCCACGCAACGCCGACTGACTGAGCGCCGAGCAAGTGGAACGGCTGACAGGCAACAGAACCCGCGTTGGTCATGGTCTGGATCTCGGGCACCTCGCGAATGATGCAGTTTTCCCACATCAGATCGCCCGCATGAAACAACGGGTTTCCTGGACCGCGCTCTGCCGCATCCTTGGCCGCCGCCTGGTACTCGGTGCTCTTTTTGAAATCACCGAACGCCCGCGAGCCAGTGAGGCAAATATACATATCCTCGTCTTCGCCAACTTTGACCGGACGGATGGCCTGTCCTCCCGGAGTGGACGAGATCTCCTTTGCCATAGCCAGGGCGAGGGTCAGGATTGTTGGCGTGAACTTGTCGGCGCTCGTATCGAGCGTCGAAAGAGCCGTTGCGAAAACACCTGACGACGCGTTTGACTTTGCCGCACCAAACAGCATGCGGTCGGCGTTGGCGACAAGGAACGCGTTTCGCGCCGTGGCGTCATCCGTGTATAGCGTGCCGTTGTAGGTTGTGACGCCGTCGGCGTTGCAGCAGGCCAGCACGTCTAGCTCCAGGTCGCGCAACAGCTTCATGGCCCAGCTCTTAAGCTGGGTGTTCCCTGCGTCCAGGAGGTCAACAGTGGTTTTTCGCTGTTGCTCTTTGGGTACGGCCACCGCGTGGCGATAGAGGTGAGTGGTGATGTGGTCCTCGTAGGTGGTGAGGTTTTCCTCAGCGCCTTCGAGCGTTTGGCTGTCGACGACGCCTCCACCGATTAGCTCGCCGACAAGCCCGATGTGTATCTTGTCTCCGGCCCCGGCTTCGAGATCTTCGATGAACTGGATCGGCTTCGATTCGTCTGTGCCCGAGTATCGCTTGAGCCGCGACTCACGGACGAAGGAGTAGTAATAATCTCGCTGCCATCGTTCGAGGGCGAGATCGGAATTAAGAACTGTGTCCGCCATGATCTTCTCGCATGGCGGCGTTTGTGATTATGCGAGTGCGTCCTTTAATGGATTCTCTCGCATCTTCGACGCCGCCTTCGTGGAGGCTCCGGTTCCCCGGGCGCCTGCCGTTGAGGTTGAGACCTTGTTGGCGGCATCAATGGACGCTTGTTTTTTCGCTTCGACCTCGGCGGCTGTTCGCTCGGCTTCGAGTTCGGCCTTGGCTTCCTCTTTCATCCGCTTGCGCATTTCATCGAGGTTCCCACCGTACTTTTTCACCTCAAGCAGTGTTTTACCCTGCTCATAGGCGAATTGTGCGGGGTGTGGACTCTCACGAAAGGCCTGTTGGAGCCACGGGTACATCTTTGTGGCCTCAACAAACGCACCGCTGACCTCATCGAAGTCAGAATGCTGCGAGCGAACCATCATTTCAGACATATCGAGGCGCTGCTTGCGCAACTCCCCTGATAGCTGGGTTTCGACGGAGGTCAATCTTCCGTCGACAGCGGTCACCTTGCCTTCGACGAACCCCTCGGGGTTGCCGTAGAAATCCAACTTTGGCTCTGGTTGTGCCGCTGGTGATGGCTGTGGCGCGAATTGAGAGTAAGCTGTAAGCCTCCCTTGTAGCTCGGCGTGTTGTCGCTGTAGCTCGGCGAATTGGCGATCCATCTCCTGCCGCTTACGGCGTTCGTCGATGAGCGCTTTGCGGGGTACCGGGTGATTGTCAGGCAGTCCGTCTTCATCGAGCGTCTGTGCGGTAGTCGTTGTCGTCGCCGGAGGCGCGGCGGTAGCCGCTTGCGCAGCCTGTGGTTCTTCTCCCGTTGACTGACTCGTAGCGGCAACGTCCGGGGCTGCTATTGCGGAACTTCCCGCGCCCGCTGCTCCACCATCACCACCCACATCAGCCGTTTCGACTGTCGCACCACTCGAACTCAAGGCGTCTGCTAGCACACTCATCACGGCTCCCATCGCCCGTTTCGTCGGCGGCACGTCACGGAGTCATCGACACAACGCATGCACTACTTGTAGCCTAGTGCATTGTATCGTGCAATAGTGCAACGTAGTGCATGCTGTAGACGGTCTCGTGTCGAGACCTCAGCACAGAGGAGACTCCACATGGCGGCAGTACACGTAAAAACAACCAGGGCGCAGGATGACTCGTCGATGTTCGCTGGACGCGGTGGCGGCAATCTCAAGGTGGCCTATGGGTCGTACACCATCGGCACGGCACTCGAGATAAACTCGACCATCGACTTTTGCCACATCCCCAACGGGGCCACGATTGTTGGCGGCATGCTCAACGGCAGCGACCTGGATACAGGCACCGAGGCCCTCGAATTTGACGTTGGTACTCGCACCAAGGGAACGGCCTACGATGACACGTCCGCCGACCCGGACGCACTGCTCAATAGCGGCGTTTTGTCGGGTGACGCCATCGCCGAGCACGTCCCGCAGGGTGGCATCTGCGTGCATTTG
>Ga0213920_1001698_pt1 | contig 11647 bp, 19 predicted proteins | sample McNCre1117MG_FD_161054 | JGI IMG/M metagenome (GOLD analysis project Ga0213920, IMG submission 161054) | Freshwater microbial communities from McNutts Creek, Athens, Georgia, United States - 11-17 MG | ecosystem: Environmental > Aquatic > Freshwater > Creek | place: USA: Georgia | collected...
CCTCGGCAATAAACGCACCGGTCTTGTTCAAGCCGGTTAACAGGTCAGTGAATGTCACTTGCTTGAGTACGCAAAAATCCTTGAGAGATTGGCGAATGATAAATATACGCCGTGCGTCTGGTTCATGGCGAACTACCAACGGCCCTCGGGGAAGCATAAGTGGGGAAGCAGCTATACCGGATTTGGAATTACTGTATTTATTTATAACTAAAGTATTGAGATTATGTTTCAATAAAAACTCACCAACAACAGTGGCGTAGTCGTTATATGTAAGTTTAGTAGCAGACTGCATATCAGAAATTTCAGCGACAGCCCAATCAAAAACACGTTTATGATTGATGTTGTGTAAACCCAACTTGGCCGAAACAACCGCGCCCGTCAGGTTTGCTGCCGCCATGCCTGACCAGAATCTTTCCCGTGTGTCTATATTAACTGCCTTATCAAAACGGGCTTGTACCTTCAAAGCTGTGTCAACAACTTCCTCCAGATTCTGTACAAGATACTGTGCATATGGTTGGCCAGCCAGTCCGTAGTTGCTGTGCAATCTACCAAATACCTGCTTAGCAGACGCGCGGTCTAAGTTATTTGTAGGGTCTATCTTGTACTGCATAAGACGCATCAACTCACCCTCAGATGTAGACTTCAACGCCTCAAGCTTGTCTGTCATACTGGCGTTAGACGTGGCTACCATCATGGTTGCCCAGAATCCTTGGGACTCACGTTCTTCGTTGGACGAGGCTTTCATCCGACGGCGTGGTGCGCCTTGGGTTACGCTGTAAGCCAGATCGGAGAAATCATCCCCGCTCATCTTGGTGATCTCATCCACACCCAATGGTAGATTACACATCACCGCCATACGGTGCAGCTTCACGTTCAGGGTATCTTTCCACTGAAGCATCAGTTCATCAGGGTGACCCCAGACGCTGTTCATAACCTGAAGTATGGTTGACTTACCTGTTCCAGATTTATTATTTATAAGGTTAATAATGCCACCTTTGATACCCATAAACTTGATTAAGGGTGCGCCAAATGCTGAAAATACGGCAAAAGCATGGGGTTCAAACCCGGGCATATCGTAGACATTGATGATGTCTTTCCATTCATCCAGCGAACCCATGGGGCGCAAAGCGTGGGCAATATCTCGCGTAGCTTTGGACGGCGGGCTGTATTTGACGTAACTTGCACCAATCTCTCTGTTGCCAAGAATAAACTTTTCATCGTCATCAGCCCAACCAAATTGCAGTCTCATCATCTCCACCTCTTGTGTAACCTGTAGTTCTTTTGCACATTGCATCAAATAGTCCAAGATCAATGCCATTTGATTTGTACCAGCAATGATCCCGTGGAAAGACACCACCTTGCGTAGCTCGTCTTTGCTCAGCGCATCTACCAAAGGCACTGAAAATTCCTTGGCTCCATCCCTCGGGAGAACTCTGCGGATTAAAATGGTCTCTCCCAGCGCGGGATCAAACATTCGCTTAGTAACAAATAAGTCGTACTCATAGATCAAAGCAACTGACGGCCCGTCACCTTCATCGTTTTCTTCTTTGAGATGTTTATAAATGCCGCCGTTCTTTCCACGGAAATATCTGTTGGGCAACTTTGGGACTACAAATTCCATTACTGGAATTTCTTCACTTGTAGTCTTGTACTCGATAACATCGCCTTCTTCAGACTTGGCAATCTCATGCCCTAGTACGATGGGTGACTTTATTTTGCCTTTATGGATACAGTTCTGGCATATCCCCGGCGCAAAAGAATCAAACGTATCACAGGTATACGGGCCTTTGATTTGATTAGCCTTGCGCTCCGTTGCCTTAGGATCATACTTTGGATGATTCTTGGATATGATGTGTATAGCTTTGTCGCGGTCTACACAATGCTGGGCGATAGATAACCCCGCCCGCCATAAAGGTTCTTCGATATTCTCCTGATCCTCAACTACCAAGCGCAACTGTTCACAGCCAAATCCGCTTGCAGTCTTTTTCAAAATGGTACGAAATCGTGACTGCTTATTACCAATAACAGCTTTTGTGAAGTCGTCTAATTCCTTGGAGGCATAAGGCTTCTTTGTTTCTACTAGCGGCCCCATACGTTGGGCAAAGTTATCAAACTCCATAGGCTCTGACAGATGCATCAAAACAACGTCATGAGGTGGGGTATCTTTAAAGTTTTTAGTGCCGGGGATACGCAACACCCTAGCGGCATCTGCTGGTACAGCAGGGTCAACAATGAATTTGTACTCAAGGCATTTGGCCTTGAATGTCTCGGCCACAGGAAGCCACTTGTCTTTCGGTACTGCCTCGGTCAGCGGCCAGTAGACATGCCAGCCGCGCCCTGAATCAACAACGGTTGGTCGTGGTAGATTAAGAGTTTTGCATAACTCCTTGAGCGCTTGCATCCCAGTGGCTTGGTCTACGTACCCTCTGATACGCCCACGCTTGTCTGGCTTGGCTTTGTCCTCGCCGCAATCAATGTCCAAAAAGAAAGATTTCAAAAGTCCGCAGTTGGCTGCATCACGGTTCTCGTCAGTGACAAACTTGCCACAGCCAAAAAATACATCCACGCCGTTGGCCACCAAATGGTCAGCTTCAGCTTTTACTTCTTGTATTGTTTTATGGTGGGTTTGAGAATAATGAGTACCATTCTTTAACCCAAGTACGCAATAGAACCCTTCTTCAGAAGGGACTACTGCTTCAAGTAAACGAACATCCGTCATATTGTGTCCAAGCACGTCAAAAGAAAGGGGGACAACGGGGGCTGACGGTTACCCCATTCGCTCCGTCGAGCTAGTTGCCCCCCGGAAAATTATTCTCGACCCAAAAAAGTTGATATGTTTTGTTGATGTTCCAAACTTGGTACATGGGTTCCAAAGAACCAGTTGTATATAGTTTGTTTAGATACACCAAAAAACTCCATGACGACACTGACTGGGATGTCGTTGGAGACACAAAATCTCCCCAAACGAACACCCAAGTTTTTAATGTCAGCCGCTTTGTTTAGTCGAGCAACTTTCTGGCTGTATCCACTCATTTATCTTCATCACCCCAATCATCAACCATGGCCGCAAGGTTTTGCTTTGGCTTAGGTTCAGGCACGGATTTTTTCTTTTCAACCCGAACAGTAGGTTCTTTTACAACTTCTTCTTCATCTTTAATTTCGGCAGCAGCAGATCCAGCGGGCGCTACAAGTTTAGGAATAGCATGGGTTTCCTGCTTTTTTGTAAAGTTCATCTTGCCCGCATTGATAGCAACAGGTGTTTGCCCTTGGGCTAAAGCGACTTGGTATGTTGATTTATCGAGAAACTCAGAATTGCTAAATACCAACTTGGGAAAATCACTATCGGTATCAAAGGTCAAACGAGTAGCCAACATGTTTAGGTTATAGCCCGAACTTGCAACGTATTTGGCGTATTGCAGGAACGGCATATGGTCAACATCGCCCGTGCCAAAAATACTTTTCTGGGGCAAAATCAACTGAAAGATGTCCCCGCCAACATTGTTACGCAAGACAACACCCAAGCGCCATGAATAACGGCAAGCCGCACGACCGGGGCCACCTGAACCTTTAATAGCTTGAGGGCAGTCTTTACAAATAGTTGCTTGTGGATTAGGAACATCTGCATCAGGGCGCTCGCCACTATTTGACCAGCAGTCAGGAATAGATGTATCATCGGGGTTATATTCAGATGCGTAATAAGATTTCTGTACGCTCTTGCTACCACTGACAATCACAACATCCATGTGTGGTTCAGTATTCTTGGCAATCTCTTTACCACCATCAACTAGACGAAAAACACGCCCGCGTAGTGTGATGCGTTTAACGCTACCACCTGATGATGTAAAAGCTTTGGTGAAATCATCCAACTCTACATTCTGTAAATGGGCCGGAAGGTTATCTTTAAATGCAGTAACATTACTCATGGTTCTCTCCTTAAACTGATGATTTGCGTTTTACAGTAACAGCATAACGGCTGTCGACGTTGAGACCTTCGGGGTACTCATTTGGATGTTCTTCTAGAAAATCTCTCATATTTGTATCGTGTACGCGTTTATGCAACAAGCCATAGGCTTTGTATTTATCCACTAAACGATAAACAGCCTCCCAATTTGTTGGGTTGTAGCGTTTTACCACCCGTTTTATAATGACTGTTTTTGCAGTTGACATACTTGTGGTGTTATCAGCAAGCATGATTTGTACAAGTTTGTTTTCAATTTCGGCAAGCCGATCACCAAAAACTTTATCGTCATTTTCAAACTTCTCCTTAAGTACTTCGCGTTCTGTACGAATCTTTATGTACTCAGAAGATAAGTCCTCCACTGATTCGGAGGTGGCTATGCTCTCTTCCATTTGAAGCTCCTTGGTTGTTATGTGGTTTATTGTATGGCCTATACTAGACTTTGTCAAGTATCTGCCAATTCTTTTTTGTAGAGATCAACCACTTTTTCGTGGTTTGTTATATTGCTCTGCAACATAGCATATAGTTTGCGCTCAATGGGGCTACCCTCAATGTGCACAACTGTCATTGTGTTACGTTGGCCGGGCCTGTTAATACGGGCGTTAGCTTGCAGATACGTCTCTGTGGACGTCACCGGAGCGTACCAGATAACTACATTAGCAGCGGTTAGGGTAACCCCGTGGGACGCCGCTTGCGGTTGTATAACTAGTACTCTTGGGTCTTTGGTTTCTTGGAAATTTTTAAATATCCTAGTACGCGCTTGAACTGGCACATCGCCGTTTATGATTTCACAGGTGATACCCTCTTTGTTTAGGTAATCGTGGAGCATTGTGATAGTGTGTTTAAACGGAACAAAGATCAAGACTTTGTGGCTGGCTTCATCAATGACTTCCCTGACGGCTTTCAATCTGTCAGATACATCAAACTCAACAACCGCCCCGCTGTCGCTATACACAGCGCCACAAGATATCTGCAACAGCTTATTCATTTTTGCCGCCGCATTGACTGAACTGATCTCCTCGCCCGCCGCCTCAAGAAGCATTTGATCTTTAAGCTCCTTATAATACTTGCGTTGTGATGGAGTCAATGGTGCATAGCGGCTGGTATACATAACCTCCGGTAAATCAAGACATTCATCTTTAGTAAACCTAATCGCTGGCTGTAACATATCAAACACAATCTGCTCAGCGTTTGGTTTGGGCAACCATCGATACATGCTGACTTGTTGCATTACAGACTCACGGAAGTCGCCAAAGAAACGAGGCGCTTTTTGTGGTGCACATAAGCGGCCAAGCCCATACGCATCAAGCGGGGATTGAGAAGCTGGTGTTCCTGTAAGTAACCACAACCTTGTACTAGGCCTGACTAACTTATGCATCAATTTCCAGCGTTTGGTTTGAACATTTTTGTATGCGTTGGCTTCGTCGATGACTATCAAATCAAAGCAATCATTGTTTAACAGTTCATCAGCAATGGTTGTCAGTCCGTCATAGTTAATAATGACAAACTGCGCTTTGCCTTGCACAATCTTCGCCCGCTTCTTTGCGTCCCCATACGCCACATCTACAGATCGGTGTACAGCAAACTTAAACAAATCAGCCTGCCATGCAGATTGCATGATGGACAATGGACAAACAATCAAAACACGTTTGACTATGCCCGCATTCATAAGTTGGTCAGCGGCCCATATTACTGAGGCGGTCTTTCCTGTACCCTGTTCGTTAAAACAGAAAGCTCTATGATGGGCTATAAGAAAAGATGTTGTTTTTCGTTGGTGGTCAAAAGGCTCAAACCCCATAGGGCGCGGCCATGTGTATTCTTGCATGTGTTATTTCATTGATGAATCGGGGTTTCGCTTAAAAGATCTGTTTTTATGAGGGGATTCAAGTCTGACCCCGTCTTTGTTTGATCCACCTTTAGATAAAGCTTTGACGTGCGCAACATCTTTTCCGCTACGGTCAACGCCTTTGGCATCAAGTTTTCTTCGGGCTCGTTGGCGCTCCATCCGGTCAGGCAACTCACCTCTTTGTTTTTGCTGTTCATATTCTTTTTTATAAGGTCTGGGTTTGTTTGTGTAAGGCATTCGATTTCTCCTTTATATGAAGTACGGAAATTTTAGCTATGCGGATTTCCACAATAGCTTCTTCAAGTTGATCCATAGCAAGAATATAATCCTCTTCTAACAAATAGTCATGCGCTTTTTTTAACGCCCGCTCTGCCATCATTAATGGGTACGCATAGTCAATTATTCCTGTCAATTGCTTTCCTTTCAAACCTGCTGTCTTTTAAAAAAGCTCTAAGCCATTTGCCTCTACCGAGTTTTACCCATTCTGCGTGTTCACTTTCTGTCAACCGAACGCTTATGCTTCTGCCGTTCTTGGTCAGTTCACGTTTCTTTACTTGCATCGATATTCCTTCCATGGAATGGGGCATGTTCATCAAGGTAGTCTTTAAGTAGTTTTAAAAATCCCAGCTCTACACACGCCCGTACTTCGGCTGGCGTAAATTCACAAACAATAGTCATCGTGCCGTCTTTGTTTTCAACAATGGTTTTGACTTCCATGTTTCTCTCCTTCCTCTTTGGTTAAAAAAATAAAGTGACATTTAGTGCATTTCCAAATTAAACCTTGTTCCATTATCACTTTGCGTTGACTGTGAAAGCCACGCATCTTGCCAAAAAATGTGCGTATCTGTTCAAGCATTTTTTACCTCCGTTTAGCTTTTATACGTACTGAGCCTTTAGTAACACCCCAATCAGTTGCTTGGTTGCTATTGCTGTTTGCAAGCGTACTCATACCATTACGCTTTTGATTTGTCCTGAGTCTTCGTATCTCAGTTTCCATATCAGTGTCCCTGTTGGTATTTTGTTTCGTTGTATCGTACTTAGATGTTTGTAGCTTCTTCAATAACAAAATATCTTTCTCGGGCGGTTGATCCCATAAACGTAAGCTAATCTTTTCCAAATATGCGGCCATGTAAGCTCGAACATATAACTTCCAAGGAGCGCCTTTATGTGGCAAACGTAACAGTGGTGGGTCAATTTCATACGTCTTTTAACCCGTAATACTGGTAAACATTTGCATTGCATCTATCAATTGCCCATCGTTTCGCCACGTTTTAATAAGACAAGCGTCCCAGTATTCTTGTGGCGTACTCATGCGTGTTTCTCCCATCGTTTACACAAATCTTTCGCCGTATTGCTTTTGGGCTTTTTATGACACATGGCGCTGACTGATGCCAGCTTTGCCTTTTCCCTGATCTGCCCTGCTGTCAAAATGATAGGTGCAGGTTCAGGTGGATACATTCCATGCCAGCCTGATGCGCCAAGGACAGCGCTTAGGATGAGTCGGTCAAGCATTGTTCTTCCTCTTCAAAAACATAGCCACTTTTTCTTGCTCAAACTTTGCATAGTGCTGGGCCGCTTCCCAAAACCCTTGCAGTGCGTCTTGGTTCACAAGCCATGCGAGGCGGCGTATCGCAGGGGTCAACTCAACGCCAGCTTCGGCGGCAAGCCTGTCTAAATTTGTGTCCAATCGTCTTGTCATGTGTTCTTCTCCTTCGAGGCTTGCTCAACCATCCGCATTGCATCTATGTAGTCTTGCACCGAAATCATTGGTGTTTTGATCTTCATCTGAAGCGCAAAATATTCATCATCTGTCAGTTCTATCCATGTGCGCTGTGGCGGGGCGGTGGCATTTTTGATTGCATCAACAAGCCATTGTGGTGGGGCGCAATCTGCCTGAGTTCCATTGTCAACAAGATACGCAGACCATCTACCAAGGCATTCCCACAAATGCGCCACAGGCTCTTGGCTTTCCAACTCTGCAATGGCTTGGCGTAGGGATGTCCTTGCTTGGTCATAGAGTTCTATTGCATCATCTGTTGGCGCAAATGTTCCAACGTGATACCAAGTGGTTTCCAACGCCTCAAGCGCCTGTTTCAATACTTCAATCATGCGTAATCCCCCTCCAACGTATGCTCTGTTAGTCGTTTCTGTAAGCGGATGATTCTTGCCTCGTTGTATTGAATAGCCGCCCTTGCATACTCAGCCGCAGTCTCAGCTTCCAGCTTACGCAGGTGCGCCTCATGCAGTTCCTTTGCAATGATTTCATGGATGGTCTTGGCTCTCAATACATCTTTGAGGTACTTAACTGTTGTTTCTCTAAACCCCATTGTTCTTCTCCTTGAGTTTTTTGCGTAAGGTAAGCACCTCTTTTAACAGCATTTCCATGTCATTTGCTGCGGATAAATGAAAAGGGCTGATCGGCACCTGACTGGCTATGGAACGCATCATGCCAATTACAAGACGAATGTTTCTTTCACTGACCTTTTTGCTCATGTGTTCTTCTCCTTGAGTTTGGTTTTAATTAAATACAACAACCGCAGATGGAAATGGCGCAGAATTTTTGGAACCTCCAAATTTCAAGCGACCTTTAATAAAAGTAATCTGTCCTTTCATGGCGTAGTCATGCCACCACTTTGTGTCTGTTCTGGCAGGAACCAAACAAACAACTACCGTTCCACCTCCTGCTGAAGAGTACGCTTTTTGCATCCACTTACTTATCTCTTTACCATAGGGCGGATTCATCCAACATTTGCCAACCCATGTTTGTTTTAGACCATCCATGTTTTTATCAAAATAGTTTGAACACTTGGTATTTTGTGCATCGGCACAAACATCTAATGTAAAAGGGCCATGCAGAGCATTTTGTTGGTCGTAAAATTCTTGCGGTGTTGACCACAAATCAGAGGCACTTGTCAGTAGCCCTTTGTTTATTTTGCTCATGTGTTCTTCTCCTTGAGTTTGGCTTCAATTGCTCTAGCAAGTTCCATGTTGTTTGCCCACCCGATTCGGTATATCTCACCGATCTCTGCATCAGTCAGTCCAACCCACGGGCGCTGTGGTTTCTCCACTGCCGCTTTAACAGATTCCTTACGTTGCTTGGCTTGGCGCTCAATCTCGTTGAACGCTTCGTCCTCGGGGTCAAATCTTGATTCAGTCATCTCGTCCCCCATTCTGTAAAAAGAAAATCACCCAACCAATCATGGCGCAGATAACAATTAGAGCAACCGCACCAAACGCCATCAGTGTTACTGTTACAAATACATCCCACATCAAAGCACCTCTACTTCTGCTTGGGTTTCAATCCACACTTTTGCGCCACATGACAACGGTTTATCAGGGCTGTACACAATCCGACTTGCGCCTTTAATGTCTACAGAATGGGCGTATTTGTTGCTTTTATAGTCCTTAACTGTCAGCACAGGGTCGTTCGTGCCATTCTTTGCGTTGGCTTTGATAACGTGCTGGTTTACATGAATAATTGTTTTCATGTTTTAGCCTCATTGTGGTCACAAGATGTAACTGGACACCAGCCACGACATGTAAAGTTAGGTTTAGGATTCCACATATTGTTCTCCACAGAAGCCTGCAATTGACCAACATCTGAAATCCAACTACCCCACAGTTCTTGTTGTGAATCAGCTAGATAAGCAGTCTTTATGAAGTCGTCGGCGAACAAAAACATCAAGCCCGCTTTAACTTTCTTTACTTCCGGAAAATGTTTAAAGATTGCAAGAGACACAATTTCAAGCTGTTTTAACTCCGCGTACTTGCTCGACTTGCCCGTCTTGTAATCCACAGTCAGGGCGGTATCTCCTTGAAGGATGATGATGTCAGCAACGCCGCGCCACCATACGTTTTTATCAAAGAACCCACATGGTTCCAATTCAGCAGTAAGACCTAACTTGTTCTCGCAAAGTTTTCTCCCGGGCATATCCCTCAATGATTTGAGAGCTGGTTCTATTTGACTGTATTTCTCTGGAATAGGAAGACCCTTACCAACGTATTCTTCAGCGATCTTATGAATCTCATTACCAAAAGTAATAGCTTCACTCAATGGCTCTTTGATGTCTTTAACAACTTTGAGGTGGTAGTACTTTTTTGGGCATTGCTGGTACAACGACAAACTGCTGTACGACCAAGTGATGGGTTTAGACATTAACAATCTCCATAGTTACGGGCCATCCCTGATTCGCAATTAAGCGGCAGATCTAAAGCCCAAGGGGGTGATGTACGCATACATTCTTCAATGTAAGCCCGAGCTTCGTTAGCCTCGTTCTCCGGTACTACGCAAGCCACAGCATCATGCACAGTCAGCACAACCCTATAGCGTTTTTCAATTTGGATGATCTGCTCACCGATGACGCAACGGGCGACGGCTTGGCACAGATTCTCAGCCACCTTACCCCCGTATATCTTATTTGGTCCGGTGCGTGTCTCGTAGGTGAATTGACCGCCAGCATTTCGTTGTAACTCAGGATAGTTGAGAAACAGACCATTCGGTAACGGAATTCCTGTGAATGGGGAAGTTTCCATCAAACCAACCGAGTCCACTTGTACAGGTTTGTTGGCGGCAAGCGATGTCAATACCAAGTTCAAATGATTCCACCACTCAGAGATACGGCGGTTCACGCCACGATATTGCTTAATAATAAAACGGCAAGTATCTATATCTAATTCTTTACCCATATTGGATAACTGGGCTTGAAACTTTTCCGCACCCATGCCGTACCCTGCACCAAGTACGGTAGTCTTACCAATAAAACGCTGATCCGCATTAACTTCGTTCTCCATTACGCCGTAGATCGCGGACGCCATGTGTTTATACACATCAGCATTTTTTCTAAATAGATCCAAGATGTATGTCTCGCCCGCCAACCACGCAAGCACACGGGCCTCAATCTGAGATGAGTCGCAATCAATGATTACATAGCCCGCCGGGGCAACAATGCAGCGTTTGAGCTTGCCGCCTTCTGCGCCACGGCTCGGGAGATTTTGTAAGTTAACTTTATCAGACCCGCCCCACCGCCCTGTGTGCGCGGCATAGTATTTCAAAGGAATAGGTAAACGGTGAAGCGCTCCACAAATCGGGCCTCTTTTGGAGATGTCGATGAAACGCTCAGTCCGTGTTTCTTCAAGCGTAGACTTCGCACCAATCCTTGCCGCCACAATAGCTTGCACGGCTTCGTTGGGATGATCAAGTAAGTGCAGGAAGTCCTGATCGCTTTTGGCAAATGCATAGATAAACTTCTCAGGGTCTGCGGGGCTTGGCTTCATGGGTGGTCTTACACCATACAACTCAAGCAACTGGGCAAACTTGGCTGAGCTGTTCAAGACTTCTTTTGTTATCCCAGAATCAGTAAACAATTTGTCCTTGCGCTCACGAACCATTGATAGATGTTCTTCCAATTTTTGCGTATCCAGTTCAAGCAAAGGGTCGCTGAACATTCGTATAGTAATATCTATGAGACGCTTTTCTTTTACTGGGAATGTTGCATCAAGTTCTTTGAACAACTTATAAGTCAACTCCACATCGTTCTTGCAGTATTCACCATACTGAGCTAACTGTTGAGCGCCAAAGTCCTCACGGCGCAACCCTTTGGCATCATTAATTTCAAAGCCCTTTGCACCTAAACCAAAATGTTCAACCAACTTAGCCAAACTGCCACCCACCTGTGTGCCAAGTATTGCCCTAGCCATAGACAGCGTATCCAGCCATGCCTTGGGTTTCTGCCCAAACACCCATGTCATAATGGCCGCATCAAACATGGCGTTATGGGCTAAGACGAAGTGGTTGCCCCAATCAAAGCCCGCCAACCACTCAGCGGTCTCCTCCATATCGCCCG
>Ga0213920_1001700_pt1 | contig 11634 bp, 5 predicted proteins | sample McNCre1117MG_FD_161054 | JGI IMG/M metagenome (GOLD analysis project Ga0213920, IMG submission 161054) | Freshwater microbial communities from McNutts Creek, Athens, Georgia, United States - 11-17 MG | ecosystem: Environmental > Aquatic > Freshwater > Creek | place: USA: Georgia | collected...
TGGGCCAGTTACCCCATCTTGCGCTTTCCAGATGTGCCACGTATTCACGTCAGCTTAATCAATCGACCTGACATGCCTGTTTGGGGGGCGGGTGAAATGGCGCCGACAGTCGTGCCGTCTGCGATTTCGAATGCTGTTTTTGACGCAACCGGTGTTCGTTTGCGTTCGGTGCCGTTTTTGCCTAGCAAAGTGAAGGCAGCGAGTGTTGCGTGATGCACTCAATGGACGGGATAGTTTGCTAACTGACAAAAGAAAAAGGCCTTGCATTTCTGCAAGGCCTTATCTTTATTGGCTCCTCGACCTGGGCTCGAACCAGGGACCTACGGATTAACAGAAAACATGGCTGTTGAAAATTCTTTTAAAATCAATGGTTTGCGCGTGATTTTAATGTGCGTGTAATAAGTCGTGTAATTGCTTCAATCGTATCATAAAGATACGATTCGGCCCATTCGGCCCATTCGGCCCATTCGGCACTTCAACTTGCTCGAAATTGATTGTATCGCTGCGGCAGTTACTTCCGCTCTGAAATTGGTGCATGCACATTTCAATTTTTGAATTAGTCGTTAGATTCATCGTCAAGCAGTGTGTGCTGCCATTCTGAGTCTCGGCAAATGCCAACGAGGTCATTGAACACGGTTGCTGCATTGATGCCACATCTGTCGAGATCGGAACGTAAATCTTGGAATGCTTTGGCGGGAATGCGAAGCTTCATCAGTTTGCTCTTGTAATTTTTGTTGTTTTCTAGTTTGATGAATCTTGATGTTGAAGGATTTAAGTAATGCACGGTGAACCAACCATGCTGCGCCGCTATTCGTTTATTGATGTGTTTTGGCATAAACACCTTAGTTAAGCCTGCTTTAAAAGGGTCTACTTCTTCTAAGTTGCCAACATGGTCTTCTGCATTTGGCGTGAAGACCCAGACTACGCCATCCTTGTTTTTAATAGCAGGCTTTTCTACTGCAAACCATAGTGCTGTCAATGGGTTGGTTGACCAATCTAAAAGCCTAGTTGCCATACCATGGTGTTGCGCAATTGAAAGCCATTCCCAGTCATTTTCAGGTTTGTTATCTATGAAGGGAGTGGACCTTGTTTTCAAGGTGGCCAACATTTTTTCTTCAGCTTCTTGAACAGTTAAGTTGCCGCGAAATTTCAAGCGTGCTAGTTTGGGAAGTAATGGCCAATTTTCTGCTTGGCCCCGAAACAATACATTGTCAAATTCATTTACTGAGGATTCAATAAATGCCATGAAGGTTGATAAAGATTCAATCGTCTCTGCATACTCGTGTTTAGCCATATCTACTTTCTGAAATCGATTAGAAGACCGTGATGAATTCTTAATTAGGTCAACTTTCCACGCACCATGTCGCGAACATGTGCCTCTATATTACTGACTGAGGCTATAAGAGCCATCTCTGCATTCGGCTGTCGCTCCAGCCGGTTGATTTCCATTCTTTGTGTGAGCGGGTGAGCTCATCCGACGGTTGAATTAGCACCGCATATGTTCAAACGGCTTTGTGATGTGTGGTACTTGATGGTCGAAAAACGCTCAGAATGAAAACTCATTTGCTGACTTTGGTCAGTTTTTTAATTTGGTTGGTCTCGGAAATGGCAATTGCAACATATTTGATGTTTTGCAATGAATTTATTGAATATATAGTAGTTACTTGGCGAAATTTAATGATTGATTTTGAGAATTAATGTGTTAGATTTCTGGGTGAATAAATACCAGAACTCGGCTGTTTCAGCGCATCTGATTTAACCAATGCAGCATCAAGATTTCTTTGTGTTGCCTAACGCATGTCTCGTACTTTTCTTTTTGATTCCATCCGCGTTCACCTCAAAGCTAGAGGGCACACCTACCGTCAACTGGCTGATGGGATCAACGTATCAGAGCCCACTATCAAGCGGATTTTTGCAACCAATGACTGCACGATTGAACGGCTGGAAGAAATCTGCCAGTTCTTGAACATCGAGCTGGCTCAGTTGATCAAAAGCACGCCTAAGAAAAGAAAACTACTCACCCAACTCACGCTCAAGCAAGAAACAGAGTTAGCGCAAAACAAAAAGCTGCTGATGATTGCGATCTGTGTCATGGGCCTGTGGTCGTTTGATGACATGTTGTCTCACCTTGTGGTTTCCAAGGCAGAGTGCATTGCTCTGTTGCATCGCTTAGAGCGCATTGGTTTTGTGGAGATGCAGCCCAAGAACCAGTACCGCTTGCTGGTCGCTAAAGATTTCACGTGGATTGTGGATGGGCCCATCATGCGCTTGGTCAAAGGCGTGTCTCTCGATTTCTTCAACCACCGTTTTGAAGCCCCGGGCGAAGTACTCAAGATCATCAACGTGCGCGTGTCGCCGCAAATGCGTGAATCGCTCAAAGCCAAATTGGAGCATGTGGCACAGCAATACGCAGATCAAGTGGTCGCAGATTCGTACTTGCCATTGGATGAACGTCCACCCTTGTCCATTTGCATTGCGGTGAGGTCTTGGGTACCGGAGTTCTTGCGTGATTTGATGCGCATGGAACCCCAAATAAATCAGCTTACAAAACTTACAAAAAGTACCAAAGGATCATAAAACGATACTTTTGACCCCCTCTAGTAATACTTTGCAAATATTTATTGCATTCATCGGGTGCTAGCTACACACTGAGACCCTTATGCAAAATTTGAATAAAAAAGAACTAATTAAAGTGACGTGTGGCTCAAAAAACAAAAAACGTTTGGCTCTGAACTACGCCGCGATGAGGATGGTTGGTGCACTTATTGGGGCGTCATCTGCAGTTACGGTGATGGCCCAAGTTGGGCAGGCTCAAGAGCGCGACATCGCCATACGCAATCAACAAGAGTTACATAGACAGCAACAACAAGAGCAGCAACTACGCCAGCAATTAGAGCGAACGCCTGATGTTCGACTGCGCACGCCAGAACAAGCGATTACGCAGATGCTGCCAACTGAAACTCCGTGCTTTTCCATTGAGCGTTTTGAGTTCAAAAGCAACTCAGGTGATCCACTGCATGAATTTGATTGGGTTGCGGAACAACTCACAACCCCTGATGCCCCTGTTTTTCTCGGGCAGTGCGTTGGCGCGCAAGGTGTTGCATGGTTGATTGAGCGAACACAAAAGATATTGGTAGATGCTGGGTTTGTCACTACACGTGTTATGGCTACTCAGCAAGACATGAGTCACGGGACTTTGCAGCTCACACTCATTACTGGACGCATACGCGCAATTCGTTTAACAGAGCCAGTAGACACTCGCGTTCATTTAGACAATGCCTTGCCTATGAAAGAGGGTGACATTCTCAACCTGCGTGACATTGAGCAAGCACTAGAAAATTTAAAACGCGTACCTACCGCAGAAGCTGACATTCAAATCGAGCCTGCACAAGGTGATGGTGCGCAGTTGGGTGACAGTGATTTGGTGGTTTCGTACCGTCAGCCGTTTCCTCTCAGGCTATCGATAAGTGCCGATGACAGTGGCACCAAAGCTACAGGTCGATATCAAGGTAGCGTGACCGTCAGCTACGACAACGCGCTCACTCTCAACGACTTGTTCTACGTCACCAACACTAACGGCTTGGGCGGTGGTGACAGTGGTCCACGCGGGACGCATGCCAACACCATTCATTACTCATTGCCATTTGGTTACTGGACGCTAGGCGCAACATCCAGCACCAGCACGTACTACCAAACAGTTGCGGGACTGAATCAGAGCTACGTTTATCGAGGGACCAGCGAGAACAACGACATTAAGCTCAATCGGTTGGTGTTTCGTGATGGCACACAAAAATTCAATCTGGCAGTCCGTGCTTTCCAACGAAAGAGCAGCAACTACATTGATGACACCGAAGTTAATGTGCAACGCCGTGTGGTGGGCGGTTGGGACAGCACACTCAATCACAAAGTTTTCATCCAAGACGCGACGCTTGAGAGCAACCTGACCTACAAACGCGGCACAGGTGCCTTCGGTTCAATTCCCGCGCCTGAAGAAGCGTTCAATGAAGGCACGTCACGTTTTGCATTGATAACAGCAGACGTGAATTTGGCCTTGCCATTCAAGCTGGATGACCAGCGCATTCGTTACAACGCTACATGGCGTGCTCAAAAAAATAGAACGCCACTCACTCCCCAAGACCGATTTGCGATAGGCGGACGTTACACGGTAAGAGGTTATGACGGTGAATCGGTTTTAAGTGCAGAACGCGGATGGCTCTGGCGCAATGACTTGAGCTTTGCATTGGGCGATAGCGGCCACGAGTTTTATGCGGGTGTAGATACGGGTCAAGTCAGCGGTCCTACGAGCGAACTTCTTGTGGCGACACGATTGACAGGTGCGGTATTGGGCCTACGTGGCGCAATTCAAAAACTCAACTACGACATCTTTATTGGTGCTCCCGTCAACAAGCCAGAAAACTTCAAAACGGCAGGAAGCACAGCAGGGTTTAGTTTGAGTGCCAGTTTTTAAGTGAACACGATGCAGCACGGAAATTTGATTATTACTGCTCCTGCGCTACATACGTCGGACCATAGCGAGGCTGAAATTTTTGGTTCTATCGCATGGATTTCGATGTACGCAAAAAATAAAAATCAATTGCCATTGCAAGACTTGTCGCACTGGTTGTTGCCTGCACTCAGAAGTCGGCAATTCATTTTGGCGAGTGAAACAGTAGATGGACAAACACGACCTGTGGCCTACATGTCGTGGGCCAACCTCAACGCACAAGTTGAGGGTAGATATGTTGATAACCCAGATGAAGGATTAACGCCCCAAGAGTGGACTTGTGGAGATCGAATGTGGGTGATCGACTGGATGACCCCCTTTGGGCATAGCCAGCCATTTAGTCGGGCAGTCTGCGCCTCATTGGCAAATAGCTGTTTTAAATCTCTCTATCACCGAGGTGGTCATCGAGGCCTACGCGTTCAACTTTTTCGTGGTGACCATGTCTCGCATGAGCAAGCCAAACAGTGGTGGAAAGACCGCCCCATATTAGCCCGCGGGGGAACCCACCTCGAAGACGAAGTCAATCGAACTTCGTCCTAGGAGCGCATCGAAAACATCGGTGTGATTACGACGTGACAGATGTCACATGAACTTGAAAGACTAAAAATGAAAAACTCTAAAAACGCATTGGTTGCACTGTTGGTTGCGCTGGCAACAGGTGGTGTTTTAGCCCAATCCATCTCCAACCAAGGCTACTACGGCGAAGTGGGCTATACCGCGCTCAACGTTAAGAATGATAGCAATGGGTTTGATATTACGCCGAAGCTGGCTCGTCTCATCGTGGGTAAAGAACTTAACAAAGGTTTGGCCGTAGAAGGTACTTATGCCTTTACCGCTTCGAATGATTCTGCAGCTGTCAATGGCACGAAGTACACAGGCAAAGCCAGTTTGTTTGGCGCGTACTTAAAACCCAAATTTGAGCTCACTCAAGATGTGGAAGTTTTTGCTCGTGTTGGCGCACTTCACACCAAGTACGAAGATGAAGGTTCAAGCTTCTCAAAAACCAAACTGTCCTACGGCATTGGTGTGCAAATGCAATTCACCAAGAATATCTACGGCCAAGTGGACTACATGAACTATGGCAAACAAGACAGTGTCACAGCCAAAGGCTTCACGGTCTCTGTGGGTACGCGCTTCTAATTTTTGTAGGGTTTATCAATGGCGAACACAGATTTCGTTCGCCATTGAATTGAGTTTTAGATATTGACAGTAAGGGGTTAACGCCATGAACAAGAATTTATTCCGCATCATTTTTAATAAACGACGTGGGCAGCTCATGGCTGTGGCAGAAACCTCATCCTCTGAAGGCAAGGGCTCTAAAGGCGAAGCTGTTTCTTCAGGCCATCCAGCAACAGTAGGCTACGCGACGGTCGCTATCAGCGCTCTCAGTTTTGCTGTCTTGTGCGCCTTAGGGGCTGTGCTGTGGGCATTGCCTACACCCAACGCTCACGCACAAGTGGTGGCTTACCGTAATGCACCGGGCAATCAACAGCCAACTGTCTTACAAACCGCCAACGGTGTGCCTCAAGTCAACATTCAAACACCTAGCACTGCGGGGGTGTCACGCAACGTCTACAGCCAGTTTGATGTGCAGAGCAATGGAGCCATCCTCAACAACAGTCGCACCAGCGTACAAACTCAACAAGGTGGCTGGATACAAGGTAATCCGTGGTTAGCGACGGGCAGTGCCCGTGTCATTCTGAATGAGGTGAATTCATCAAACCCCAGTTACCTCAACGGGTATGTGGAAGTGGCAGGGCAACGCGCAGAAGTGGTTATTGCCAACCCCTCGGGCATCAGCGTCAACGGTGGTGGTTTCATCAACACCAGCAAAGCCACACTCACTACGGGTACACCTATCGTCAATGGCGGCAGCTTAGATGGCTACCGTGTGCAGGGTGGCAATATCAGCATCAATGGCAATGGTTTAGACCTAAGTACCACAGACTACTCTGCCATTTTGTCCCGTGCTGTACAGGTCAACGCAGGCATTTGGGCCAATGAACTCAAAGTCGTCACAGGTGCGAACCAAATTGACGCAGCCAGTCTTGCAGCCAACATAACCCCTGTGACGACGACCATTGCAGGCACAGGTGCAGTACCCAGTTTTGCATTAGACGTAGCCCAAATCGGCGGCATGTACGCAGGCAAGATTCACCTGATTGGCACCGAGCAAGGCTTGGGCGTTCGCAGTGCAGGCACGATTGGCTCCACTGGGGGCGACTTGGTATTGCAAAACAATGGATGGTTGACAACGACAGGCACACTGCAAGCCAGTGCCAATCTTCAAATCACAACACAAGGAAACATAACAAACAGTGGAACGCTCTATGCCAGCAACGACCAAGCACTCAGTGCAACAGGCAATGTGGCTAACAGTGGTGTCATCGCGGCACAAGGCAACACCAGCATCACAGCCAATAGTCTGAGCAGTACTTCGGCTAGCGTTTTGGGGGCAGGCATTAAAACTGATGGCACATTGGCGAGTGGCGGTAACCTAAACATTGCTACAACTCAAACCCTTTCTGCAAATGGCAAGAATTTAGCAGCGGGTGACATGATTACAACAGGTAGCAGCGTTGACTTCTCGGGCAGCCTGACCAATGCCAAAAACGTAGAAATCACAACAGCTGGCAACTTGAGCACCGCTAATGCCACAGTGGTTGCCAGTCAAAACTTGACTGTATCTTCCGCAGACTTCAATAACGCAGGAGGCACGTTAGCCGCAGGCCATACTGCGAATTTGCAGACCGCTGCGTTGAACAACGATGCTGGCCTGATACAGGTAGGCGGCGACTTAGTCATCAACACACACGGCAACACCCTCACCAACACCAACGCTGCTAACTACACCAGCAGCAATGCAGCCATCAATGGCAAAGGCGGTATTGCAGCCCAAGGCCCGGCCACACTCACCACAGGTGACCTTAACAACGATGCAGGCTACATCGGTAGCAAAGGTGCACTCACAGCAACAAGCGCCAACATCAGCAACCAAAGCGGCCAGATTCAAGGGCTTGATAACTTAACCCTTACGACAAGTAATGGTGGCACCACAGGCAAGATCAACAACACAGGCGGCCTTATTCGCAGTGCAGCGACCGTCAGCGTAAATGCGGGTGAAGTTATCAACAGTAACACCAGCGCAAGCAACCAAGGCATTGAAGGCCAAGATGTCAGCATTGCCATGGCTCAACTCAACAACAACACAGGTGCAATTCGTGCCAACAACGACGTGTCGATCACCAGTACCGGCACGGTGGACAACACCTCTGGCCTCATCAGCGCAGGCAACGCATTGACCCTGCAAGATACACAAACTCAGGCCAATCGAACACTGGCCATCACTAACAAAGAAGGCACGCTGATTGCCGATAAAACCTTCACAGTCGCCGCGAGCAGCTTGGGCGGTGACGGAAAAGCCCTCTCCAAGAACGACCTCAGCATCACGCTAAACACCGATTTCAGCAACATCGGACAAGCCATTGCAAACCACAATGCCACCATCAATACCTCTGGTAATGTGAGCAACAGCGGCAAACTGCAAGCAGGCAATACGCTCAACCTGACCGCTAACAGCATTGACAACACAGCCACAGGCGAAATCTCGGCCAACACGACCCAAGTCAATGCAAGCAGTACCCTTACTAACCGAGGTCTGATTGATGGGACGGATACGCAGATCAATGCCAACACCGTCAACAACATAGGCACAGGCCGCATCTATGGCGACCATCTCAGCATTGCAGCCGTCAATCTCACTAACGACACCGAAACCATTGCAGGTGTGACCAAAGCAGGCACCATTGCAGCGCGTGACCGCTTAGACCTAGGTATCAGTGGTACTTTGACCAATCGAGAACACGCCCTCATCTACAGCGTGGGAGATATGGCTATTGGTGGCGCATTGGATGCAAATCGTCAGGCAACTGGTTCAGCAACAACGTTGAATAACAACAGTGCAACGATTGAAGCAGGCCGTAACTTAAGCCTCTCCAGCGCCACGGTGAACAACACCAATGACCACTTTGAGTATGAAATAAGAGCAGCCAATGTAGAGCTAGATGTACGCGAGGACATTAATTCAGGTCTATATCGCGTCTTCACAAGAACTACTTATTTGCCGTACCAAACAGCCAGCGACCCTGCACAGATTTTGGCTGGCGGTGACATCAACCTGAATTCGTCCAACGCCACCAACTATGCCAGTCACATTTTGGCTGGTGGTGCATTGAAAATCGGCTCATCCACGTTAGCCAATACGGATGTGATGGCAACCAAGAGCATTCGGGACATTGGGACGACTTACACCTTAGTGCATGTGCCAGGTTCTGGTATTTGTGGAAAAATTTCTATCAATTGCGTACATGCACATGATGAGTGGCAAACCGCTCCGTATGACAGTACAGCCAACAGCACCGTTTCTGTGGCGCAAGTCACTGCATCCAGCCCCAGTGGCGCACAAGTGAGTGTACGAACTCAAGCGGCGGTCTCAGGTAGCAGCAGTGGTACAGGGGCTGCCAATGCCCGCAATGGGGCAGTGTCTCCAACCACACTGCCCACAAGCAGTCTATACAAAAACAACCCATCACCAACTTCGGCCTATCTGATTGAAACAGACACACGTTTCATAGACCGAAAACTCTGGCTGGGCAGCGACTACATGACGCAGAGCTTGAGTCTTGACCCCACAGTTACCCAAAAACGTTTGGGCGATGGTTTCTATGAACAAAAACTCATCCGAGAACAAGTGGCAGAACTGACAGGCCGCCGCTTCTTAGCCGACTACACAAGTGACGATCAAGAATACAAAGCGCTCATGAACAGCGCCATCACGTTTGGTCAGAAATACAACCTGCGTCCGGGGATTGCCTTAACAGCACAGCAAATTGCCCAGCTCACCAGCGACATCGTATGGTTGGTAGAGAAAACTGTCAGCTTGCCCGATGGCTCTAGCCAAAAGGTTTTGGTGCCACAGGTGTATGTCAAAGTCCAGCCCGGTGACTTAGATGGCAGTGGCGCATTGCTGGCGGGCAAAGATGTCAACCTCAACCTCACGGGTGACTTGACCAACAGCGGCACCATTGCAGGACGCAATGTGGTCAGCCTCACTGCTGAAAACGTCAACAACCTAGGCGGACGCATTGGCGGGAACGATGTGAGTGTGGCCGCACGACAAGACTTGAACAACATTGGTGGCAGCATCAGTGCAGTCAACAGCCTGAGTGCAACCGCAGGGCGAGACCTGAATATTCAAACGACTACGCAAACCACGACCACACAAACAGGTATTGCGAATAACTCAAGAACAGGTGTTGATCGCGTGGCGGGTTTGTATGTTTCGGGCGCGAATGGTACTCTGGTAGCCAGTGCAGGACGAGACCTGAACATCGTGGCAGGCGTGGTCAGCAACGCAGGCAGCGGTACAACCAACCTGAGCGCGGGCAACGACTTCACCCTTGCTTCTGTCAAAACAGGTGAACAAAACAACATCGTGTGGGATGGTGACAACCACCTGAACTACGGCAACACGCAGACCGTGGGCAGCACCATCAGTGGGAACGGCAACGTCAACCTCAAAGCGGGCAATGACCTTACTGCCACAGCAGCCAATGTGCAAGCCACGCAAGCCCTCACGGCCAAAGCGGGAGGCAGCGTCAACATCTTGGCAGGAGAAAACACCACCAACCGAGACGAAGCGCACAAAACATCCAGTGGTGGCGGCTTCTTCGGTGGAGCAACTTTGGTGACACGCAACGTCAGCAACACCAGCACTGCGGTGGCTAGTAACTTTGGGGGGGGCACGGTAGACATAGCTGCCAACAGCAAAGACATCAACGTCAAAGGCTCAAACGTGGTCAGTGACACCGGTACAAACCTGACTGCGGGTGGCAGTGTCAACATTGAGGCAGCGACGAATACGAGTCAGCAAAGCAACTACAGCAAGCAAACGGACACGGGGTTTTTGAGTGGTGGTGGTTTGAGCATTAACTACGGCACACGCATGCAAAGCAACGATGGAAAAAATACGACCACCACAGCTGCAGCCAGCACGGTCGGCAGCATCAACGGCAATGTGAGCATCACCGCAGGCAACCAATACAAGCAAGTGGGTAGTGATGTGCTCACGCCGAATGGCAATATTGATGTTACAGCCAAGAGCGTAGACATCCAAGAAGCCAGAGAAACCAACAAACAAAGCACAGAACAAAAGTTTGAGCAAAGCGGCCTCACCTTGGCCCTCACCAGCACGGTGGTCAGCACCTTAGAAAACGCACAAAGCCAAATCAAGGCAACCACGCAAACCAGCGACGGTCGTATGAAAGCCCTTGGCACAGCCAGTGCAGCAGCCAACGTGAAGATGGCCGCCGATGCCCTCAAAGCTGGACAAGGTGATGCCAACGGCATGGTCAAAACAGGCAACACCAACCCCGACGGCACACCTGAAATGGCCAAAGCCAACGCAGCCGACAAAGCCGGCGGTATTCAAGTGGCTTTGAGCTACGGCACCAGCAGCAGTCAAAGCACCAGCAGTGCGCAAAGCGACACCGCCCGCGGCAGCACCGTCAAAGCGGGAGGCACCACCACCATCCAAGCCACAGGTGGTGGAGAAGCCAGCAACCTCACCATCCAAGGCAGCGACGTGAGCGGCAAGCAAGTGAACCTAGAAGCCGACAACAAAGTTAACTTGTTGGCAGCCCAAAACACCACCACCCAAACCAGCAGCAATAGCAACAGCAGCGCCAGTGCGGGCATAGCAGCGCAGCTGGGCAACCAAGGCGGTGGTATTGGGTTTACAGGCAGCGTGAGCAAAGGCGGTGGTAATGGCAACGGCACAGACACCACCTACACCAACACGCATGTGGCAGGCACAGACAGCGTGACCATCAAGAGCGGTGGCGACACCAATGTCAAAGGGGCCACCGTAGAAGGCAAGCAAGTCACAGCTAATGTAGGCGGCAACTTGAACATAGAGAGCCTGCAAGACACAGCGACTTATGCCGAGAAAAACCAACAAGTGGGCGCATCAGGAATGATTGGTGCGGGAGCAAGTGGTAGCGCGAACTATGCCAAAAGCAACATCAACAGCAACTACGCGAGCGTGACCGAGCAAAGCGGCCTCAAAGCGG
>Ga0213920_1001703_pt1 | contig 11626 bp, 20 predicted proteins | sample McNCre1117MG_FD_161054 | JGI IMG/M metagenome (GOLD analysis project Ga0213920, IMG submission 161054) | Freshwater microbial communities from McNutts Creek, Athens, Georgia, United States - 11-17 MG | ecosystem: Environmental > Aquatic > Freshwater > Creek | place: USA: Georgia | collected...
ACGGCTTCTCGTCATCGAACACGCTGGAAACGCCAGCGGCGACCACGCGGCCGGAATCGTCCATCACCTCGACGGACGCACGCCAGGAACCGGCAAGGCCATCGGCGGCGGGAACGTATTGAAGGGAGGCCGTGCCGGTGGTGTAGCCGAGGCCGGAAGCGATGATTTGGCACCCCGGCACCGTCATGTAGTTCCGGTCGCCAATGCGAATGATGTACGCCTCGCGAATGATCGGCGCGAGCGCCTTCACCATCTTCGCGTTGGCCTCGACGCGCTCCGTCGGCGTGAGGCCGGTGCGCTGGGGAACGTTGGTTGCAAGAGCGCTCACCGGCCACCCCCCCGCGTTTCAAGGGAGGCACCGTCGAGCTGGTCGAGCTGCTCGGAAATCAGGTAATCGGCCTGCTGGCGCATCGTGCGCCGCGCTGCGGTCGCCGAGAGCGCAAGGCGCTCATACACCGAGGCCGAGATCCGAACCGCCAACGCGGGTTCAAGGTGAACGCTTGGCCGTCCGAGGCGCTTGGTTTCCGGCTTGCTTTCTGCACTTTCCATCGTCGCATCTCCTCATCACGAGGAGCGCGGAGGTTCGGTTATTGACGCTTATGCGTGTTATGTAAAATGCGATATGTAAAATCCGCGATTACTTATCCGCACCGTCACCGAACTGGTACTCCGCACTCCGTGCGCGGATACTATCGACAAAGGCGCGATTTACCAGCACTTTTCCCTGTGCCGTAACACGGATTTTTGATTGTTCAGGCGCGGCCTGTAACTCGGCCTCAGCGCGCGCTTTCCGATCGCGCTCTGCTTCGCGTTCGGCCGCAGCGCGTAACCGTGCAACCGCTCGGCACTTACTGTTTCCCACCTTGAATCGCCAATCCCAATCGCCGGCCGGATCGGCCGTGAGTGTCCATTTTCCCGGCGGATCGGTGTCCTTGCGCGCCAGCCACCACTCCCCGCGGTTGGCGTCACGACGTTCCATGGCGGTGCGGATTCCCGGGTGCATCCCCCGAGTGTAGCGCGTACGCACCACGTTCCTACCGAAATAGTCCGCCAAGTACGCGCCGCACCCATGCTGGCGTCAGCCGGTTAAGCGCCGCCTGTCGGCGCTTGCACGCGCCGCACGGCTTGATACCGGCGGCGCTGGTTGCCGCGGCCACCGCGTCACCGATGCCAGGAGGCGGCTCCGGTGCCGGTGGACACTCAACCGGCACGAGCTCGCCATCGAGCACCCGGAAGCACCGGGTGCGGCGCTCGCCTTGGAACTGAAACGAAACGCGCTTCAGCAAATGCGGGTAACGCTGAGAGTCTTGGGTGGTGTCCATGGAAAGCTGTTTCCTTGATAGTCAACGTCGGCGAGGTAACTCGGCGCGCAGTATTCGAGCGGGAAGTATTTCGCAGGCGTCGAACACGGCGAGATGAGACACCCGGCATAGATGGCCGCGGAATCTCCCGTTATTGGCGGAATCACACGCACCAGCACGTAGTCGCCGGAGGCCAAGTATTCGGTGGTGAGTAGTCGCCGCTGGTATATCGCCGTCCACGTTTGTGTGAACGTCGAGGGATAGCGGGTGTATTCGCAATTGCCTGTAATGGGATCAGGACCATAACTCCAACCGTTGAACGTGTGCGTAAACTCGAAGCTCACCGTGACGGTGGTGAACTTTCCGGCTTGGCCTGAATTGGCACACCCGTCGAAGTCACGACATCTCACCACGCTGGTGATGTACGCCACGTCGCTCTGATCTTCGTACACCACGTTGGAGCCCTGTAGCGGCACGTCGGTGAAGTCGATGACGTGATAGCCGTCGTACGACGGTTGGACTGCGGCGCCCTGCGCGTACTTGACGCACATATCCGAGATCGTGTTGGCGTCGATGCATTGGCCTTCGGCGTACGGATCCGGCGCATCCACCCACCCCTCGTTAAAGGTGCTCAGCACGCATTGGCCTTTGAAGCAATCGAGGCAACCACCGTCGGAGTATCCGTGCTGGCCGGATCCCCATACCACGCCTTTCATCCCGTACGCGTAGCACGACACGCGCCACTTCGGCTTGGTGCAACCGGCCAACGGCGACGGATACGACGCCGTGCAGTCGGTCGCGTTGCTTTGCGGGGAACAATTACAACGGCGCTGCATCACTTCTTCGAGCGGTTGCAGGTGACGAATCCGGCAATGAGGCCAGCGCCGCCCATAGCGAGGCCAAACCACAATCCGCCAAGCGTGTCTGACCAATCAGCGACGAGGAGACTTGCGAGCATGGGAAACCTTCTGCGCCTTGGCGCGGTGGAACGAGTAGCCGAACGTGCACCCGGCCATGAACATCACGCCGAGGAGCGTGCCGAACCAAACGGTGAGCTGCGTGGTGGTCATAGGTCAGATCTTGGATTTGAGGAAATACACCACGCTGGCGAGCGCGAGCGCGCCAGCGATGTAGGAGCCGTAGCGGAGGCTTTCAACGATGGGGGAAGAATCGTCGGAGACGTACCCCACTTGCACAGTAACGTTTGCGGCCGCGGCCTCGACCAGCTCCAGCTTCGCGCTGGCCGCGTCGAGGTGCGCGCGTGCCGATGTCGCGGCCGCGCGTACGTCGTTTGCCGATGCCGCGATCTGCGCCGTATGAGAGGCGCAACCGGCGAGCGCAAGCGGGAGCATGGCCGCGGCGAGCTTCACCCTTCGGCGCTCCAGTAATAGTCGATATTCCCGACAACGGTACCGTTTGAATTCACGAGGATGGTGCCGTAGCCGTCAAGGCCAGCCGGTGGCGCTGCGCCGATCTTCAGGGTGTCCGATGCGGTCACCGTGAACCCACCGGAATAGGTGACGGTCGCACCGTCGTTTTTGGCGTAATAGAGAAGCGTCACCGGGTTCCCCGAATTGGAAACCGCCGTGAGGGTGATCGTCGCGCCGTTGGTGAGCTGCGAAAGAGAGACGTTGTTTGCTTCGGCTTTCACCGAGGAGCCTCCCACGTCGTTAGCCCAATGCGGTGGGATCTCCATCGAGGAAACGGAATCGAGCGTTCCGAAATTGAGCGTCACGCCGGTGAACCCGGATCCGCCGTCCTCGCCGCCGCGCACCGTTGCGTTGCCCATCATTCCGTGAAACATTGCATCACTCCTTGCACCGAACTGGGTTCGGTCGGTCGAAGAATCGGAACACGTTTCCCTGCTTGTCGAGGGTCACGTACATGATCACTACAGCTTTCAACGAGGTCACGCTCCAGGTGTTCGTGGATGTGTAGGTGGAACCAACCGGACCAACGGTAACTTCGGGGGAAACCGTTGGATTCATGCCGTCTACTGGGTTCGTCTGATTGAAGAGCTCTCGGAGGTTGTACGCACCCGAAAACCCGTCCGTGCTGTCGTTGATGGATTCCACTTGCGGATTGCCGCTCGACAAGAACACCGCACGCGAGCCGGAGTACGTCCACCGGTACGTGCCAGCGCCCATAGACGCCGCCGAGGAGAGCACCGCCGGAAAGCTCCGCATGGTCTGCGGATCCTCGGCGAGCTGCTGTCGAGCCCATTCGAGCGCGCCGCGGTAATCCCCTACCGTTTCCACGGCCTCCACCATGCCGTTCATCACGACGTGGTTCGCCTTGCCGTACAGGCCGGTGGTGAAGATAGGCCGCTGGTGACTCACGAGGCTCCCGGGTACTGGGTGTAGTCGGGGTTGCGGCCGGTGAGATCGCGTCCGCCGACGGCGCACGTGGCGTTGTAGTTCGGCTTCGCGGTGGTGAACGATTCGTACACCGCCGCGGGGAACATCTTCGAGAGGTTGTCGGTCTGCGGGAACGGCTGGAACCACGCCACTTTTGTGGCCTGCATGAACGTCACACCGATGAAATTGGCCGTCGCCGTAATGAAGTTAGCGCCGCCGCTGTTCGGCGCGCAGCGCTGCTCGTAATGGCCGAGCCAATCAAAGAGGAAACGCGCTTGCGCTATGTAGGTCTGATTGTTCACCGGCGAGAGTGATAGGCCGGTGCACACCACGTAGCCGGGATCCATGCCGAGGAACGGCTCCGAATTGCGGAGGCCGAGCCACCCGGTGATGAGCGCCGAAGGCTCCGGTGCTGGATCGTCGTTTTCATCCACCGAGAACGTGCGATCGTAGAACCACTCGCACACGATTTCCTGCTGAGGCACCTGGCGCACAATGGGTGCTCCGTGGATATCCACTTTGGTGCCGCCGATGTCTGTCGTAGGAGGCCACGCGTAGCTGGCGATAGTTGCCGGAATAGATGCTCCGAGCCTCCACGCCTGCATCTGCCGCAGCTTGCACGTGCGCGTAATTCGCGTCCACGGAAGCGGCTCTTTGGTTGCGTCGCTGTAGATGAACTCCAGCCGCGATTCCCACTCGACAGTAACCGTCCACGAATATTGAGCCTGCGTGTTCGGCTTCCAATCGACGGATTCAACCACCAGCCACATGAGGTTCGGATCGCACCCGGGGTAGCGCTCCTGCACTTGCGGCACGCGCACGGGGTACGTGGAACTGGTTGGAATTGATGCCGACGCAATGACGGCACCGTCGCCGGGGTAGCTGGCCATTGTTTCGGTGCCGGTCGGCACCCACGTGACGATGTACACCTCGGTAAGGCACAACGGCTGTCCCGGCTTCCCAACGCGGTAATTCTGCGAAGAGCGATGGCGGATCGTCTTTAGAGCTCCCATTAGTCGCCTCCCAGCTTCGATGCAATTTCATCGAGCCACGACACCACCGGCGTGAGTGAATCGGCAAGCATATCGGTGGAGCCGGTCGCCTCGCCGAACGATTCGCCGATGCCGTAGATCACGCTTCCATTGTTGTCGCCGTTCAATCCGGCGAGCACGCCATCAACAATTCCGTCATAGGCGTTCCCGATGTTCTCGGTGATCGCCGCCAGCATGATGCGTCCGCCGCCGATGTTCTCGGCGTTTGCGGCAACGCGTTCAGCCTGCTTTGCCGCATTCTCGGCCTTCATGTTCTGTATGCCTGTTTCGGATTCACCCATGGCCAAACCCACCTTTTGGTCGGCCTTCATCTGCGCCACCGCGGCCTGCGCCGTTGCGTTCATGGCCTCGGGGGAATACGCCTGCGCAAGTTTGCCGAGGTGCTCGGAGCGCTCCTGCACCGCGTGCCACATTTGTTTCGCAAGGCCGATGAGCTTCTCGGCCGACATGATGCCGGCCATCGTCGCGGTGTGTTTCGACATCGCGTCGATCTTCTGTAGCGCACCGTCGACGCCTTTGATGAGGCCGTCGGTGTTCGCCGAGATCTGCACTACTGCCTTCAGGTCATTAGCCACGGTGCCACCTTATGAGCTGGTTGCTTCGTCAGCACGCACGCCAGGGTGAGGAGGAGCCTTTCGATGCGCTCCTCGGTTGTTGTTTCGGCCATCAGGCCAATCGGCATTGTCATGCGCAGCTCGGGAGAGGCAATTCGCCACAGTCGCCGCTCTGCGCTTGTGTAAAACGGTCAGCCATCACCTCCTCGATGATGGCATTCCCGACATCGGCGCGCAGCTCTTCGGCGCTGGTGCCGGGTTCGAGGAGCGGCGTACCGTCGAGGCATCGCGCGCACCGGATCCACCAGTAGCGATCGTGCGGAGCCGAGGCCATGTCGCGCATGAGCGCGCGGCGCACCTCGATCTCGCCGATGCCGGGGATAGTGGCCTTTCGCCACCCGTCGTTGAATGCGTTTGCTGGGAGCGGCATGGGATTACTTGGCGACGGCTTCGGTGAACTGGAATGAGATCGTGGCCGCGCCGCTGTTGTCGTAGGAGCGCGAGGCCGAGGTGCACATAAGGTGCTGGATGAATGTCTCGGTGTCGTTGCCGTCGTTGAACTTGAGGGAGAATCGCTGTCCGGTGGTGTTGGACATCACGTGGCCGAGGAACGTCTCCGCGCCGGATGTCACCAGCATCGTGCAGCTCACTTTGCGCGTGATGCGTCCAGCCATTGCCACCGTGTACATATCGGTGGTCTGCGTCACGTCGATCTCGCCGCGGCTGTAGTCGATGGTGACATTCTGCACCGGAACTGCGGTGGTGGTTCCTGCCTGATTGGTGCCGTCTGCGGTGCTGATGTAGAGCGTGCCGCCGATGCCGGGGGTGTAGGTGTATGTGCGTGCCATTAGTTGGAATCCTCGACGTGTAGAACGGTTGTTACGGTCATGGTGCGCTCGCGGTCGCCGGATCCATCGTCGGGAACGGCATCGGATGCGCGGTAGGAAACGGATTCGGCGCAGAACGTCACGCCGTTACGGGTGCGGCGGGTGCTCACGAGCTGCGCAACATCGTCGGCCAATTCCAGCGCGTCGGAGAGCTCGGCCGCGACGCAGCTGAATTGCATGGTGATGGTTGCCATCGGGGTGCGTCCCTGGGTGATGAACACCCAATCGGCGCCGACAAGCTCATACACCACCACCGGCATGGCATCGCCTTGGATCCTCCAATGGGGAGACAACGTGACGCCGTTGATGTTGTTCGCGGCCACGTAGCCGTAGATCTCCTTGACCATGCGCGCAATTGTGGGGTTTGGGGTGGTCACTTCTTACCCCCCAACGCCTGCGCGGCAGCGGCAAGGCACGCATTCCGCACGCGCTCCATGTACGCGCGGAGACTGCGCTGCACAACGGCTTTCGAGATCCACTTGCCGGGAACGCTGGAGCGCGTGGCTGTCTTCCTGCGCTCGGCGCGCGCCTTGCGCTCCTCGACAAACGTCGGGAACTTGGCGCGCGCGTCTGCGAACATGGCGCGCAGCGCCTTGCCGCGGTCGGCCTTCGGCACCTTCTGCCATATCGCGGCGCGATTTACCTTCACGTACTGCTGGTACCCGCGGCGTTCGTCTTTGTTGACGTAGTTCGCGTATGCCTTGGTGGCGTTCTCACCCTTCTGAAACCGAGAGAACCCGGCCTCCAGGAGATGCCATATCTTTTGCCGTCCCTTGGCCTTTGCGCCGCCGCCGTGGCCGTACTTCACGCCGACGCGCGCGACAATAGGCGCTTTCGCGCCTCCACCGTCGCGGCGAACGTCCACCGTAGTGGCCGACGCAATGGCCTGCCGGTGCGGATCCTTACCCTTGAACGGTGCGGACTTCCACGCGCTCCGCAGCTCGTTGCGGAGCGGCGTCAGCGCTTTCCGCATTCCGGTCTTTAGCACGTTCTGCTGCACCTTCGGCGCGAGCCCCTTCAGCGCGGCGCGCAGCTCGTTGGCGTGTAGCTGCGCGGTCATGGTGACATGGGTAGCGGTCACGGCAGCACCTCCGTGGCCTCAATCTGCAGACGGCGCTGGCGCTGATCTCGATCCCAGCACGCGCGGATGTTGAATATCCGGTCGCGGCCTTGATCCGTCCACTTCAGCCGGTGCTGGGTGGTGACGTTCGGATACCACCCGGTGATGAACGTGTAATCAGAGCGCGTTGCGATGCCGCCTTCGTACATTGTCTCGGCTTCGCGTGCGCCGTCCACGTGCGCGCGCAAGCTGGCCACGTTAAGCCACGACGTGGAGGCTTGACCGTAGGCGTCCTGCGTCACCGTCGGTGCCTGAAGCACCACGTATAGCCGCAGCATCCCGGTGGGGATATGGGAAGGCATCAGCCGATCCCCTTCCCCATCATCCGGGTGATGTTGTCCCAGTAATCGGAGGAAAGCGAAATCGTGTCATCGCCGCGGCTCTGCACGTGCTGCACGACGCGCTGCAACAACGCGAGCTTGAGGAGCGGATCCAGCGTGCCGGTACCGGCGGTCACCGTGAGCGTGAGCGGGTACACGAGGCCGGTGGCCACCTTCGCAAACTTGATGCCGTCCACCTCCACGAGCGTGAGCGTGATGGCTGCGCCGTTGCCGTCCACGCCGGTGCACGCCGTGGCCGGTTGCCGCGCCAGCCGAATCAGCCTGGAGGCCGTCGGCTGCACGTAGGAAACGTACGGGATACGCACCGCATCGTCTACCGGCTCGCGTGCCACGTACTGCGTGCGCTGCACGGATTCGTAGCACCATCCGGTGCGCGTTTCCAGCTCGACCACGGCGGCGTCGTACGCCAGCTGGATTGCCGCGTCGTCGAACGTGTGCGAAATCCGAGCCCACGTGCGGATTTCCGAAAGCTGGGTGCTGGTGAGCGTCACATGAAACCCTCCCGGGGTGGTGAGCTCGAAAGCCCACCACCCCGGCGGATGGGGAGGATCGAATCAGCCTGTGGCGTTGGTTACCTTGAGCTGCACGAGCGCCTTCGAGCGGGTAACTGCACCCTGCGCGAACGCCATCGCGTAGAACTTGATTCGCGCGCTGGAAGCAACCGAGATTTCGTCGCGGATCATCGTCATGCCACCCCATTCGCGGATCGAGTACGCGTCGGTGATGTTGCCGAGAACGGCCATGCATTGCGTGGCGTTCGCAGAGAGGTCGATGCTCACGTACTCCGTGACGTAGATCGGCAGGCCGAAGAGCGTCATGGGAGCGGCGTTGGGGAGCGCCTGATAGTCGGAGCTCGGCGCGAAGATCGGCACCACGCTGTTCGAGATGCCGCTGGTGAGGGAGCTCACGGCCGCGTACACGTCCTGCGGCATGATCCAGCACGTATTCGGCGCGTTCCAGTAGGCCGCGGAGAGCTTGTTGTAACGCATGGCGAGGAGGTTTGCCACGGTCACGGCTTTGTCGAGCTGCTTCTGCCGGGTGAGGCCGGTAGCGGCCGTACCAGCGTCCACCTGCTGGCAGTTGCTGTCCAGCTTGAAGATGCCGGTCGGCTGCTTTGTGGTGGCGGTGTAACCGTTACCGGCGACGTAGCCCCATTCGAGGTTCTTTGCGAGCTGGCGCTGCAAAGTGTCGATGACCTCGGCTTCAACGTCGAAATTGGACTGAATCAGCGTCTGACGGCTCACCGTGGTGAACGGCAGCACCGGCTGCGGAGCAAAAGCCTTCTCGGCAAAACCGGGATCGGTGCTGGTGGCGCCGGTGTCGTTGGCGCTGCTGGCGGCACCAACGTCGGTACCAGTCCACGCGTTGGTGAAGCTGCTCGGCTCCAGCGTGTTCCAGCGAACCGTGGGGTAGCCCTGCACGCCGGTGCGGATGTCGGCGAGGTTACGCACGACGGTGTTCGCCATCAGGTACTTCAGGATGCCGTCCTCGTACACCTTGGGGATAAGGGTTCCCGCGCTGATGGTGCCGGTCATCGTGGTGTTCACTTCGCGCAGCTCGGGAGCCGGTCCCTGGCCGCGCATGTACGCAATGAACTGGTCGCGGTAGCGCGTGGTGGCGCGCTGCTCGGTGGCGCGCTCCTCGGAGGCGCTGTCGATGCCGGAGACTGCTGCCTGCGTTGCGACGCGCTCGGCAAACTGCGCCTTACGGATCTGCGGCAGGAGCACGTCGAGCTCGTTTGCGACGGCCATGCCGCGCGCTTCCTGCTCGACGGTCAGCGCGTTGGAGGCGAGAATGGAATCACGTTCGGCGGTCAGCGCGTCGCGCTTCGCGTACATTTCGGTCAGCTTCATGGGGTAGTCCTCAATCGCAAACGGATCGCAGCGCTGATGCGCTGCAGGGTTCTTGCTTCGGCGCTCGTTTGCGAATATGCGCCTGCGGAAACGATGCTCACTTCCCTCAAGTCAACGCGCGTGAGGGTGCGCCGCGAACCGCTCCAGCGATCCGCGCGCGCGTAGAAACCAAACGACATTTCGCGCAGCACTCCAGCGCGCACGAGGGCGCGAGTGTCGGCGGCGAGGGTGGTATCCGGCAGCGTCACGTCGAACGCGAGCCCCTTATCGTCGGAGCGGAGGCGCATGAGGCCGGAGCGCGTGTCGGCGACGAGCTTCGAGGGATCGTGCTGCACGAGGAGCTGCACGTTCCCGTCGGCGAGCGAATCGTCGAATGCGCCGTCTTCCACGAGCTCGGTGAACGGCTTCCCGCCGTTGAGGTTCGGATCCCGAATTGGGTTGCTCTCGGCGTCATAAACGGCCGCGTAGCCGCCGATGGCATTGCCGTCGGTGTCAACGTCGAAAGGCACTTCGCGGCGCTCAATTCGCATCGTCTTCCCCCGTTTCGTTGTCTTTGCCGGTTTCGTTGTTGGCCACCGCGCTTGCGGCTCCTGGCATCAGCGGCTTCGGATCATCGAGGCCGTTCAGCGGCGGCAGGCCGAGGCGCACGCGTGCCTCGTTCGGCGACATGATTCCCGACATCACGGCCTTTTGGAACGCGTCGGTGCGGTCAACGAAATTGCCGAGCATGAGCGCGTCGATGTCGAACCGCAGGAACTGGCCGGGGGGGAGGAGCTTGCGCGTGAGCTCCGACTCCCACGCACGAACCCATTGCAGGATCCCACCCTCCTGATACGCACGCATCGTTTCAGCCTGCGAGGTCAGCGCGCCACCACCCTGCTGGTACAACATCTCGGGGGGGATGCCGAAGGCGCGAGCCACTTCCTGAATTGAGAACCGGCGCGACTCGATCATGGTCGAGGCCGTTTCCTGCGACAGCTTCTCGGCCTTCATCCCCTCGCGGAGAATGAGCGGCCGCGAGGCACCGTCGGCGGTCGCGTGGATGTTCTGCCACGCGTCGCGGATTGCGGCCACGGTCTGATCCGACATTGCACCGGGGTGCGAAATGGCCACCTTGCCGGTGCTGCCGGTCTTCACGAGGCCAGCGTGTGCGGCGTTCTCATCGGCGGCCAGCGCGAACGCGGCCGTGCAGCTGTCGATGGGGGATCGGTACCACGCCGGGTTGCGGATGTTTGGGTAGCACCCGACGTGCAGCACCTGATCGGCCTCGAGCATGGCGCCGGCGATCTTGTAGTGCACCCCGTCATCGTCGATGAGCGCGGTGGTCATCCCGGCCGCGATGGGGGTGAGCTCGACCACCTCACCGCGGTTGTCGCGCCGGATGAGCGCGATGCCGTTACCGGTGGAGAGCGCCTGCGCCGTGAGGTACCGGCGGAAATCGAAACCCGTCTGCCACCGGCTTGCTTCCCGGGTGAGGAGATCCACAATCGGCGAGGCAACCGGGGTGCCGTCTTCTGTTTCGACGCGCACCGGCAGGCGCGCCACGTCGGTGGATAGGAGCTGCGTCGCGCGCACCACCGCGGGGATTTCGTACGGATCCACGGAGGTCACGTACTGGTTCGGCTGCGCGTAAACAACTACGGCAGACTGGAACCCGAGGATGCGTGAGAGGAAGCCCACGCACGGAGGGAACACATTCGCCTCGGCTCGTCAACCCCGAATACGACAACTCCATACGAACGCTAATTAGCCAATGGGACACGCGCTCGATGCCAGGCCGGTGGCCTCGCGCACGTGGTGGTGCTCCATGAGGAGCGCAGCCATGTTTCCCGCTACCACGGCATCGGTGTTGTGCGACGATTTCCCCTTCACCGGCCGCTTGTTTCCCACGTTGTCGCACACGATCCGCACCGCGTTGAGCGCCGAGCGGAGCACCGGATCGGGTTCGTAGTAGAGCTGCTTTGATTTCAGGAGGTCACCCCACAACTTCCACGCAGGTGCCATTGTGCGGATCCCTTGGTCAATGGGGTAGACCGGCCACCCTCGATCCATCCACCGGCGCACGTCGCGCGCCTGCGCTGGGTGCGGATCAACGCCGATCTTCCGCACGTCAAACCGCGAAATGAGGTGTTCGAGCTCGGCCTCGACCACGGCCATGTCA
>Ga0213920_1001704_pt1 | contig 11624 bp, 12 predicted proteins | sample McNCre1117MG_FD_161054 | JGI IMG/M metagenome (GOLD analysis project Ga0213920, IMG submission 161054) | Freshwater microbial communities from McNutts Creek, Athens, Georgia, United States - 11-17 MG | ecosystem: Environmental > Aquatic > Freshwater > Creek | place: USA: Georgia | collected...
CAAAACTCCTAATACTGCCGTTAGCACTGCTAAGACAATAAGGGCGGTTTTGGAATTGTTGTTAGGCGATTGTTCCATTTGGTATAAATTGATTTTTAAGGGTTTATATTTTTTAATGCCGCAAAACTACAAAATAAAGTTCACATTTTAGGAGGTCTTTCGGATTGAAGACTCTTTTTGATTAATTTGCGTCACTTTAGTTAATGCTATGCCTTCATACGACTTTATTGTCATCGGATCTGGAATTGCTGGTTTGTCTTACACGGTAAAGGTGGCGGACTATTTTCAGCAACGTCAAATTCTTATCAAAATTGCCTTGATTACCAAAACCGTGGCCGAGGAGACGAACACGAAATATGCACAAGGTGGGATTGCAACCGTTTGGGATACAGCGGATTCCTTTGAAAAGCATATCGATGATACGATGGTGGCGGGCGACTTTGTGAGTGATCGCAAAGTGGTGGAAATCGTGGTGAAAGAAGCGCCAGAGCGTTTGAAGGAATTGATTGCTTACGGTACAGATTTCGATCGCCAGGCGGATGGGTCTTTTGATTTAGTCAAAGAAGGTGGCCATTCGGATAAGCGTATTTTACACCACAAAGATTCCACCGGAAATGAGATAGAACGGGCTTTATTAGCCAAAGTAAAATCGTATGAATGCGTCGATTTCTTCACTCATTACTTTGCCGTAGACTTAATTACCCAGCACCATTTAGGGGAGAAAGTGACGAAGGATACGCCGGGTAAGAAGTGTTTTGGGGTCTATGTATTGAATCTCAAGACGAATAAAATTGAAACTTTTTTAGGGAAAACGACCTTGTTAGCGACGGGTGGAATTGGTCAAGTCTATCAATCGACGACTAATCCTACTATCGCCACGGGGGATGGTATCGCGATGGCTTATCGGGCCAAAGCCTTTGTTCAAGGAATGGAATTCATTCAATTCCACCCTACAGCTTTATACAATCCAGGCAAGAAACCCTCTTTCTTGATTTCTGAAGCCGTTCGTGGTCATGGAGGGATTTTGAAAAACCAGGATGGTTCTACTTTTATGGAAAAGTATGATGCGCGTCTTTCGTTAGCCCCTCGTGATATTGTGGCGCGCGCGATTGACTCGGAGATGAAAAAGAATGGAACGGACCACGTTTTCTTGGATACCCGCCATATTCCGAAGGAAGAGATTCTGCAGCATTTTCCCATGATTTACGATCATTGCCTTCAAGTGTTAGGCATTGATATGTCCCAAGAAATGATTCCGGTCGTTCCCGCACAACACTATTTATGTGGCGGAATTATCGTGAATGAATATAGCCAAACGAACATCGAAAACCTCTACGCCGCCGGCGAATGCTCGTTTACGGGTTTGCATGGGGCGAATCGTTTAGCCTCTAATTCGCTATTAGAAGCGATCGTTTACGCACACCGCGCTTTCGAAAAATCGGTGGCAGCATATGGCACCCAAATTTTACCTGAGGACATTCCTTCTTGGAATGATGATGGTACACGTCATCCGGAGGAGATGGTCTTAGTGACCGAGATGACCCGTGAATTAGAGTCGATTATGTCGAATTACGTGGGAATTGTTCGGACAGATCGCCGTTTGAAAAGAGCCTATGATCGCCTAGAATTAATCTATTTAGAGCACGAAGAATTGTACCGTCAATCGAAAATTACGGTGCCTTTGTGTGAATTACGGAATATGATTAATGTGGCCTATTTGATCATCAAACACGCACGAGCACAACGGGAAAATAAAGGTTTACACTATAACCTAGATCTGATTCTTTAGGTAAGAAACGATTACATCAAGTCCTTTTTCGAAGTGGTGATTGTTCGGGATCACGATATCACAGCTGCGTTTGTGGGGGCGAATGAATTCCTCGTAAGTGGGTTTCACGTGGTATTTCCAGCGGTACATCACATCTTGCAAATCATATCCACGCTCTTCATTATCGCGCTTGATTCTGCGCTTTAATTTTATTTTATCTTGCGCGTCGATGAATATTTTGAGGTCCAAAAGCTGAGCCACCTCCGGAAAGTAAAACACAAAAATCCCTTCTACCACTAAGATTTTACGGGGATGAAAATGCAACATATCCGGCACTTTCTCCGTGTTGTTGAAGGTATATTCTACCCGACTTACTACTTCGCCGTTTCGTAAACGTTCGATATCAGCCGCGAAAGCTTGGTCGTCGATGGCTCCTGGAAGGTCAAAGTTCTCGATTCCATTATGATCTTTCGTCTGGTACTCGATGGGACGGTAGTAATTATCTTGGGACAAAAGACAGATGTCATCCGTCTGGAACTGCTCCATTAATCGGCTTAAAAATAGGGTTTTACCCGAGGCGCTACCTCCGGTGATTCCGATAATAAAGGGACGTTCGATTGTTGACATGTGTGTTAATTCCGCTGCAAATTTGCGAAAAGGTTTTTATTTAAGCTAAAAAACCACTTTCATTTTCGGAATTTGAGGTAAACCGCCACCTCATCTTTCACTTGCGTGGCCACATAATGAAGTCCCGCTTGCGTGAATTCATCGATGATTTCGGGCTCAAAAAACAAGTCTTTGCCACATCCCTCGTGCTGCAAACGTTCCACTTTCGAGATCTCTTCTTCGATGATGACAATGCCGCCGTCGTTTAATGCGTCTTTAATCTTTACCAGCATTTCTCCGCGATCCTCGAACTCATGCCAAGCATTAAAGACCCAAATTTGATCGTGGTTCTGCAAATTTTCCGGATTCAATTCGAACCTCGTTTTCCACACCAAACCCGTTTTCTGGGTGAAATAGTCGATGCTATCTTGAATATCCTCCTGTTCTACAAGTGGATCCACCAGCGTTAGGTGTTGTGCAGGATAATGCAAGCATAGGCTCACCTCCCACCAGCCATAGCCGCAGCCAATCGAGGCGATGCGATCCGTTGTTTTCCATTGCCCAAAATCGTAGAATTCTTTCATAGACTCGCAATTTAAGGTATATTTGACCAATAAAATAAAAACACTATGGCGATTTTTATTGCACCGACGGCCAGCGTAATGGGCCGCGTCTTGATCTCGAAAAATGTATCCGTTTGGTATGGTGCGGTGATTCGCGCAGATGTGGAGGAGATTCACTTAGGTGAGGGATGCAATATTCAAGATAATGCCGTTTTGCATGCGGATGAGGGAGATAAAACCATCATCGGTCCACACGTCACGGTCGGTCACGGTGCTATTGTGCACGGTGCTGAAATAGGCGAGGGTAGTTTAGTGGGAATGCAAGCTACGGTGTTGAATAGGGCCAAAGTAGGCAAGTTTTGCCTCATCGGAGCTCACGCACTCGTCACCGAGGGAATGGAAATTCCCGACTATTCGCTTGTTTTAGGCACTCCAGCAAAGGTCGTTAAGACGCTGAACGAAGATCAAATCAATCGCTTAAAATTCGGTCCACCTCATTATGTAAAAATGGGTGCCGAACACAAATCAGGTAAATTTCCCTTGTTAACCGCGGCAGACTTCGAATAATGGAACTCATTCTCATTCGCCACGCACATGCGGGCCCACATACGGCTGACGATAAAGGTCGTCATCTTTCTGAACGAGGAATCGAAGAAGCACTTCTCTTAGGCGAGTGGATGCATTTAAAGCAATTTCCGGCTGGTTTTTGGTTGATCTCAGACGCTATCCGAACTCGTGAAACGGCTGAGTTACTAGGCAAACCCTTTTCTGAATTTGAACTTTCCGAATTTTGGTATATCTCCAGTGGCCCAGATTATTTGAGTGAAATCGCGAAAAGAACAGAGCCCATTCTCTACCTAGTCGCGCACAATCCGTCCATTTCTTATTTGGCCTCTTATTTAACCGGCGATATGATTCAAATGGAAACCGCCGGTTGCCTATCTTTGCATTTTCCTGGTCTAAGCTCTTGGTCAGAAATCACCAAAGGCTCCGCGACTATCACACATCAACTATGAACAAGAACCAAAAAATCTTCCGCTGGGTATTAATTTTGTTTACGCTGCTGATGATCGCATTGGCGGTGCAGATGGGTATGAATACGACGGCGCCATGGAACAAGAAAAAGCATAGTAGTCGCTAGGGGGGGAGTCATCGCTTCGCGATTTAGTCACGACTACGTCGTTTAGTCGTCCTTCGGACTTAGTCATCGCTTCGCGATTTAGTCACGACTACGTCGTTTAGTCGTCCTTCGGACTTGGTCATCGCTTCGCGATTTAGTCGTCCTTCGGACTTAGTCATCGCTGCGCGATTTAGTCACGACTACGTAGTTTAGTCGTCCTTCGGACTTAGTCATCGCTTCGCGATTTAGTCGTCCTTCGGACTTAGTCATCGCTTCGCGATTTAGTCGTCCTTCGGACTTAGTCGACTTTGAACATTTCATGAATGCATCGCCGCAGGCGATTCAAACTCTATGCTCTATGCTCTATGCTCTATGCTCTATGCTCTAAAGCACGCTTTCAATATGCTTCAAATGATGCTCACAATGCCAAGCATAAATCCCCAATACCTTATCGAGCTGATACGTAATCCCGCGTTCAGGATGTAAATAGGTTCTCTTCCAATCTGCTTCCGTCATTGTTTCCATCAAATAAACCCAACGTAAGTGAATGTAACGCAGGCCCTCGATCGACCAGGCGATAGGTGCTTGATTTCCGTCTGGCATCGAGGCCCAATCGTCTTCGCTGTAGGGTTTGATGGTAGGGTTGTCTTCTGTTAAGGCCATTTTGAAACGGATGTAGCTGTTCATGTGGCTATCCATTAAATGGTGGATCACTTTGCGAGCAGACCAGCCACCTTCGCGGTAGGGTTTTTCCAGTAAAGTTTCGTCTACCCCTTTTAAAAGTGCGGATAAATCATCTGCAGTAGTGGCAATCGTTTTTATCCAAGAAGCTCTGATCTCTGGTGTGATGACCTCAGGCTGTTTGTATTTCCCGATCGGGTATTGTAAGGGGTTTAGTTCTGTACTAGACATGGGTATAGAATTTTGTGATGTCGATAGCCGCTTCTCGGGTGTGAGCAATCAAAGGATGAACTCCTGTTTTGATGGCTTCGAGCATTTCTTTGGCCGTATCTTTACTTAAATGAGCTACATGTAAGGTAAGCAATGTTTCGCCTTCTTCAATTTCCAAAGGAGTGCAAACGCGGAAGTTCTCAGTTCCCATAGCGGCTAATTCCGCAGCTTGAACCTTGATCGTTTGGAAGCTAGCTTCCAATGCCTCATCATTCGAACCACTGACCTCTAAAATTAGGGCCTCTTTTGCTGCTATGACCTGCAAGGAAGCTGCAATGGCCTCGTCCAACGCTTTTAATTGCTGACTAAGTTGGTAATAGTTTTTTCCGGTTCTTAAGCGCTCGCGGATGGATTGGCGAATGAAATAGGTCAATGAATCCGTTACATTCAGGCCGATTTCGGCCATTTGCTTGAAGATTAAGGAGCTAGGTGACATGCCAGGGATGGTGTTGGGGTCATGTAGAACAACCACACCATTTTTATCAAGGAATCCATCGATACGAGTACAAACGCCAAAGCCTAAGTCCTCAAAAGCTTGTTTTACTTGCGCTTGAATCACTTGTAAGTGAGCCAGGCTCGCGTGCATTGGGATGCGTTTGCGCGTTAATTTGGATTTGTATTTGGCATTAAAATCAAACACTTCTACGGATTCGTCTATAACGATTTCGGTAGGAGGTAGGGCAACTGCCTGTCCGGCTGGGGTTTGGATCACGCCGCAGCTGAACTCGTTTCCATTCACGAAGGACTCTAATAAGATAGCATCTTCTGAATGAATCGATTGAATGCTTGCTTTGGTTACCGTATGTGTGAAATACTCCCGAAGCGCTTCTAATAGATCGGCAGGATGGTAATATTCTTGTTTTTGGAACACGACAGGGAATCCGATTCCCTCGTCTAGATTCACCATTTTTTGCAATAAGGCTACTTGGGCTTCCTCGTCTAATTTTAGCCATTCCTCGCGGTAAATCTCCTCGATGAACAGGCATTTTTTGATGGCTTTATCGAAAACCTCGAGGGAATCCTCTTTCACGAAAGCCAAACCGATGGAAGATCCTTGGTGCGGCGCTTTGGCCACAAATGGAATACCGATTTCTTTCTTTACTTGCTCAAAAAGGGTCTCTCTGCCGTATTTAGTATAGTCGTCCCGTTGTAAAACAAAGAATTTCTTCTCTAAGCCAACGGACTTTTTCAGCCATTCGTTTTGTTTGGCCTTATCGATACCAATCGCCGAACCTAGCACACTAGGTCCAGAGTAAGGGATGTTGTACCACTCTAACAGTCCTTGGATACTTCCATCCTCTGCGCCAGGGCCATGCATCGCGATGAACGCAAAGTCAAAGTGTTTGGCAAAATCAGCTGGTTGAATAACGGTTCCGACCTCCTTTAATAGTTCTGCTGGATCCGCATCAGGCAATGATTCAATATAGACATTAAATGGTGCTGTCTGAAGACGTTTAGGCGGGTAAAAAGAACGGATCGATTCCTCGAAAATGAGTTCTTCCTTGATCAAGATAAAATTGCCTAAGCTATCCACGAATACGGGGATGGGCTGAAACAAAGCCTTATTCAGGTGGGCCATCGCTGTTTTACCACCTAAAAAACTAATTTCCCGTTCACGCGCGGGGCCGCCAAAAAATATTCCTATCCGCATCATATGCCTATTAGGGTTTTACTTCTTCTACTGCTGTAATTTCTGGGACATCTCTACGAATGGCCTCTTCTACCCCTGCTCTAAACGTCATGGCTGACATATTGCAGGATTGGCAATTGCCTGTTAGGGCTAATTTAAGCACATTTTCAGGAGTGATTTCGACAATTTCTACATTGCCGCCATCGGCCACTAAATAAGGCCTAATGCTGTCTAACGCGGTTTGAATGCGATTATGTAGCGGGTGATTTTCCATATTAAGAGGCTTGATTCGCGTTAGAAATGGCTACTTGCTGCGCTAAATTAGCGGCAATGGATGCAAAAGCATCGGCGCTTGGGCCTTCACTCGATGCGATTGGTTTACCTTCATCGCCCGCTTCGCGAATAGCTTGAATTAAGGGAACCTCACCTAAGAAAGGAACCGCATATTTCTCGGCTAATTGCTTTCCGCCATCTTTTCCAAACAAATAGTATTTGTTATCAGGCAATTCAGCTGGAGTGAAATAGGCCATGTTTTCGACTAATCCTAACAAGGGTACATTGATGCCGGCTTGCTTGAAGAAGGCTAAGCCTTTCGTTGCATCGGATAAAGCGACTTTTTGAGGAGTCGTCACGATTACTGCACCGGTTAATTTGATTAGCTGTACCAAAGTCAAATGTATGTCAGAAGTTCCCGGAGGAAGATCGATGAGTAAATAATCTAATTCATCCCAGTTCGTGTCTCCAAAAAACTGACGTAAAGCCTGCGTCATCATAGGTCCTCTCCACGGCACAGGACTTTCTGTAGGAGCTAAAAAGCCCATCGAGATCATCTTGATACCATATTGCATGATCGGCTGAATGCGATTCTTGCCGTCTACCTCTGTTACAAGCGGCTGTAAATCTTCTGCCCCAAACATCACCGGAATCGATGGTCCTGATATATCGGCGTCTAAAATCCCCACTTTCGCTCCGGCATTTTTCAAGGCCATCGCTAAGTTCGCCGTTACGGTTGATTTACCTACGCCACCCTTACCGGATGCCACTGCAATCACGTTTTTAACGCCTGGAATAAGGGGGTCTTTGGAGGTCAAAGTGGTTACTTCGGCCGTCATATGAATCACGATTTTGAGGTCAGGATGCACTAAATTGTGAATCGCGTCCTCGCAATCTCTTCTGATCTTCTCCTTTAGTGGACAGGCAGGTGTCGTTAAAACGACCGTAAAGCGAACCTCGCCCACGCCTAATTCCACGTCTTTAATCATATTCAAAGTCACTAGATCTTTCTTCAGATCGGGCTCTTGAACGGTACTCAAGGCACCTAATATAATCTCTTTGCTTACGCTTAATTCTCCCATGAATCTCTTTTCCTTTTCAAACCTCAAATATACGTGTTTTTTATTTCATGCGCGACGTATTCGGCGATTTTGCACCTATCAATTTCTTGGTATTTTTCACCATTTAATTCCGCTAATAATACTTCTAAAACCCGTCTATGGTCGAATAATTTAGTCGGGTGTGGTCTATGTGCCAAAGTCCGGTAAATCGAATCCCATTTTTTTACAATCGCTTGCAATTCTTGGTCGAAATAGGCCGGCATAAACCGCTCCCAAATATAATCCTGCGCTTGCTCATTCGGATGTATCATATCAGCCTCATAGAAACGGTAATCGCGCAATTCGTCCAGCATTATTTCGTAGGCTGGGAAATAGTGCACATTTTCGAATTGTTTGGAAACGATATCCGCCGCTACACGCAGAGTCGATTTAGAAACTTGGTTTTCTGTCATTCCGTCTTTGGTATGGCGAACGGGGGAGACGGTTAATATTACTTGCGTCGTAGATGGGAGAGTTGAAATTAGAGAGCCGAAATTGGAAACGATCTCATCGACAGTCGACAACCTCTTTTCAAAACGATCCGCCGGCATCTTGTGGCAGTTCGCGACAGTGTTATTTAGATGTTTGTCAAAATAACTAAATGATGTTCCCCAGGTGAGGATTAAAAAATCAGTTGAGGACTTAAAATCCACGACCTCCGCTGCCACCGAACGAATGTCTTCCAGCAAGTCCGCTGATGAAGTCGCCGTAAAGATAGAATGGTAATCAGGATGCAAAAAATACCCGCCTTGCTCATATACCTCTTCCGAAACCTCTCCTGATAATGCCCGAGAAATGGCAAAAGGATGAAAAAGAGTACCAAAAGGCTGCGTCATCACCTCCAGCGGCAATTTACTCAAACGCGATCCCATCGAGGCGGCAAAACAAGAACCCATCGTCAGCACCCGGCTCCGATGGTTCATCGAAACGGGTGCTGCAAGAATGGGGAAAGTGGTCGTTAATTGCATTATTTTTTCGAAGCAGCCCAGGCGTTCATTTTTGTCTCCAAGACATCCAAAGGCATATTTCCATCCTTCAATAGTTCGTCGTGGAAATCGGATAATTTGAATTTAGAACCCATTTCTTTCGTCAAACGCTCGCGAATCTCACGGATTTTCAAGGCACCTATTTTGTAGCTTAATGCCTGTGCTGGAATGGCCATATAACGCTCAATTTCCGCAATGGTACCTTCTTCACTTAATGGTTCATTGTCCATCATGAATTTAATCGCTTCTTCACGGGTCATATTTTTCGAGTGCATTCCGGCATCTACGACGAGTCTAATCGCACGGTGCATTTCATCGCCTAAAGCGCCCATGTATTGGTATGGATCTGTATATAGACCTAATTCTTTGCCTAGACTTTCGGTGTAAAGTGCCCAGCCTTCCGCATAAGCGGAGTTCCCTCCGAAGCGGCGGAACTTAGGTAATTGACTGTTTTCTTGTTGTAGGCTTACTTGGTAATGGTGTCCTGGAATCGCCTCGTGCAAGAATAAACTTTCCATTCCGGAAGTCGTATTGAATTTTTTAGCGTCCAAAATAGGCACATAGAAAATCCCTGGTCTCGTTCCGTCTTCTGAACCTTGGAAGTATTCCGCGGAAGCAGATGCGGCGCGGAAAGCTTCGGTTTGGCGAATCTCAAACGGCGTTTTAGGTGTGCGACCAAACATCGTCTTTAATTGCGGTTCCATCTTCTTGTGAATCGCATGGAAGGCGGCTAAAACCTCTGCTGGCGTCTTGTATGGGTAGAATTTCGGGTCCGTCTTCATGTGAGTGAAGAATTCCGCCAAAGTTCCTTTGAAGCCCACCGCGTTCTTCGTTTTCTCCATTTCCGTACGAATACGCTTTACTTCGCTTAAGCCAGTTTGGTAGATTTCATCCGCCGGTTTGTCTGTGGTAGTTAACAAACGGATAAGGTATTGGTAATAGGCTGCTCCATTTTTCAAGGCACTGATTCCCGTGCTAGTGCGTGCTTTAGGCAAGTATTCGTTTTGTAAGAATGAAGCTAAACGAGCATAAGCCGGAAGAACTTCGTTTTGAATTGCGGCCGTATACTCGGCTGTGAAACGCTTTTTATCTGCCTCAGAAAACGACTCAGGGAATTGCTTCAATGGGCCATAAAATGTCGATTCCTTGATGTCCTTCACGGCGAAAGCGGTTAATTGGGGGATGATTTTGAGGACCAAAGCCTTTGGCAATACATAATCCTCTTTCATTCCTCTGCGGAAATAAACGATGGAAGAATCTAAATAAGCCACTCCTTTTTTCATTCGCTTCGCCCAGTTTTCGTAATCCTTTACCGTCTTGAAAGGCTGAATTACTTGGCCTGAGCCTAATTGAGCGAAAGTCAAGTGAAAGCCATAGAATTGGTTCATTGGGGTCAAATTGTCTGGATACGTCAATCCTTCTAAGCCTAATTTGATATCACGCGTTAACAAATCATAGGTGATTTGATCGTTTGCATTTAAATCTGTGCGATTTAGCGTGGCTAAAGATTGCTGGTATTTCTCTAAAACCGATTTCACCAAAGCGCGGTGGCTGTCCGTGAAATCGATGTTTAACTGATCATTGTAGCGGTTATCGCCATTCGCAGTGGCTGAGCCGGGATTGAGTTTTAATTGCTCTTCGTAATAGTCGCCTACGATTTTGGCTAATTCGGAAGAGGGTTCGTCTGACTTTTTACAAGCGAAAAAGGTCAAAAGAAGAGATAGGTAGAGGAGTTTTTTCATCGTTTATTTGCTGATTTTAGAGGCAATTTACGTAAATTGGTCTTTGCATTTATACCTAAGTTACGAATTTATACATTAAAGATCTATTATGTCAGGATTGGGAGCGGAGCGCGCACGATTGCAATTACGAAACGATAATAAAGGGTGGAAAAAGTGGGGTCCCTACTTGACCGAGCGTCAATGGGGAACGGTGAGAGAGGATTATTCTGCCCATGGGAATGCCTGGGGGACGATTACCCATGATATGGCTCGTTCGAAAGCATACCGCTGGGGAGAAGAGGGGATAGGCGGAATTTCGGACAATAAACAACACGTTTGCTTTGCATTCGCTTTTTGGAATCACCGGGATCATATTCTGAAAGAGCGATTTTTCGGGTTAACGGGAGCGGAGTCGAATCATGGGGAGGACGTGAAAGAACTCTATTATTACCAAGATTCAACACCTACGCATTCCTACCAAAAAATGCTGTACAAGTATCCGCAGCATACTTTTCCTTACCAAAAGCTGATCGACGAGTCGCAGAAGCGTAACCGAAAAGAGCCGGAATACGAGCTATTGGATACAGGGATTTTTGACAATAATGAATACTTTGATATTTCGATCGAATATGCGAAAGCAGACGAGCAGGATATTCTTATTAAGGTAACGGTAGAAAATCGCTCCAAAGTCGCAGCGCCTATCACCGTTTTGCCCACGATTTGGTACCGAAATACCTGGTGCTGGGGCTACGAAAAATACAATTACAAGCCACTCTTAACGGGAGTGGGTAACTCTTTCATTGAGGTGGATCACCGCGTGGTGGGCCGTTTTAAGTTGTACGCGGAAGATGCAGATGAATTCCTTTTCTGCGATAACGAGACCAATTTTCAGCGTTTACATCACTC
>Ga0213920_1001706_pt1 | contig 11620 bp, 8 predicted proteins | sample McNCre1117MG_FD_161054 | JGI IMG/M metagenome (GOLD analysis project Ga0213920, IMG submission 161054) | Freshwater microbial communities from McNutts Creek, Athens, Georgia, United States - 11-17 MG | ecosystem: Environmental > Aquatic > Freshwater > Creek | place: USA: Georgia | collected...
TTCCGGTGCTTAGCCCGGGCGAGCGCATCACCGAGGCTGCCCTTGGCGCCTTGTTTGAGGCTCGTGACATGGGTGTGCGAATCGCCTTTGTTGCCGACCCAACCTTGAAGACACTGAAGGTCCTGCCCCGATAGCGTCACGATTGATTCAGCTTGTGGTTTCCGTTAGTTAAGTGAAGCCACCTAGACTCGCGCAAAAGAACGGAGTTCAATTGACAACAGTCTTGGTTATTGGCGGCGGAATCATCGGAACCATGCACGCGCGTGAGGCTCTCAAGCAGGGTCACCGCGTAGTGCACGTGGAGCGTGACGGCAGGCCACGCAGCGCATCCGTGCGAAATTTTGGTTTGGTCTGGATTGGCGGACGCGCCTCAGGCGAAGAACTTAACCTCTCACTGAGAACCCGAGAGCTTTGGCAAGAACTACACGAAGAGTTCGCCAGAGTCGACTTTCGCGGCAATGGTTCGATGACTATCGCCAGAAATGACGCTGAACTGCGAGTGCTCGAGCAGAGCATGACTAAGGCCGACGCTCAGAGTCGCCAGTGGCAGTTGCTCAGCCCGGATGAAGTGCGTCGGGTGAACCCAGCGCTAAAAGGTAGCTTTCTAGGTGGCTTGTATTGTCCGCTAGATGCAGCCGTTGAACCAAGCCTTATTTTGACCCAGGTTCGTGCCGCCCTGCTGAGCAACCCAAACTACCAGTGGAACGACAATGTAGACATCATCTCCGTGGTTGACCTCGGCGGAACCGTCAGAGCAGTTGCCAAGGATGGGCGTAAGTTTGACGCCGACATCGCGATTGTTTGCCCGGGCGCAGACCACACCAGCCTGTTCGATGAGGTACTTCGCGAAGCCCCGCTTCGCCGCGTTCGACTACAGATGATGAGCACCGAGCCATTAGCCGAACAGTTGACCACCTCTGTCGCCGACGGTGATTCGCTTCGCTACTACCCGGCGTACGATGTGCCGGCCCTGGCGGACCTGCCCGCTCAAGCGCCGATCGCGGCCGAGCACAAAATGCAGTTACTTTTGGTTCAGCGCACCGATGGCACCCTGACCATCGGTGACACTCACGAATACGATGAACCCTTCGAATTCACCCTTCGTGAAGATGTTTACCAGTACCTTCACGAGGTCGCGAGCGATATCCTTGGGCAGAAAATTCCGCCGATTACCCGTCGCTGGGATGGCGTTTACAGCCAGAGAACCGATGGCGCGATTTGTGAGCGCAGATTTGTTACCAACAAGATTGTGATAGTCACCGGCCCTGGCGGCCGAGGAAACACCCTGGCTCCGGCCATCGCAGAAGCTACTTTCAAGGAGTTCAAATGAAGCCAGCGTTCGTAGCATTCGACGTAGCCGGAACCACCATTCAAGATGACGGCGTGGTAATCGCAGCGTTTGAGTCTGCCTTCAGCGAGGCATTTCCTGAACATTGGGCTGAGCACCACGAGGAGTGGCTGGCTTACGTGATTGAGACCATGGGTCAGTCGAAGATTGAGGTTTTCACCCGCCTGCTCAAGAACCGACAGCTGGCTGTGCAGGCCAATGAGGCATTTGAGGTCGCCTATTCGAAGGTGATCGAGACTGATGGTGCCGTGGCAATCGAAGGCGTCGAGGATGTGTTCCGAAAGCTCCAGGCCGACGGCATCCCAGTGGTTTTGACCACCGGCTTTAGCCGACCGACCCTGGATGCGATTCTCGAATCGCTCGGATGGTGGGACTTAATCGACCTAAGCATCACCCCGGGTGAAGCCGGAATGGGACGCCCGCACCCAGACATGTTGAACCTGGCAGCTCAAAAGTTGGGGGTTGCCGATCCGGCATCCGTGGTGGTTCTTGGCGACACCCAATCTGACATGAAGGCCGGGCTGGCCTTTGGCGCTGAGCGAGTTTATGGTGTGCTGACCGGTTGTCACGACGGTGAACAGCTTGACGCTGCCGGCGCGACCGCGGTCATTTACTCAGCAGCAGACTTGTTTTCACTCATTGGTCACTAAACGGCCCTAAGGCTTCACGCCAGAACTGTTTTCTAATAAGCCGGCGTTCACTCGGCGTTTAGAACGGGGGCGTTCACTCTTCTTGAGTCCAAATCCGGACATTCAAAAAAAGAGGAGAACCAATATGCGCGCAAAGCGTATCGTTGCCCTTGCGGTTGCTGCAGTTTCAGTAATCGGCATGAGCGTAGCTGTGGCAGTACCATCAAGTGCAGCAACTAACTTCTGCACCGTAACCGACTTGAAGACTGCCGGTGGCATGGATGCTCTTGTAGCAGCTGCCAAGAAGGAAGGTCAGCTAAACGTAATCACCCTGCCTCGTGACTGGGCTAACTATGGCGAGGCCATGGACCTATTCACCAAGGCGTTTGGCATCAAGATTGTTGATGACAACCCAGACGGCTCATCAGCTTACGAACTTCAGACCATCGCAACTGCACCAGCTGCAAAGCAGCCTGACGTTGTCGACATCGGTGTTTCTGCACTTAACACCGTTACCGGTGCTGGTCGTCCATCAATCTTCGCTCCTTACAAGGTTGCTACCTGGAACCACATTCCAAACGTTTGGAAGGACCCAGCTGGCGCTTGGTACGGAGACTACTCGGGCATCATTGCTCTGTCATACGACTCATCAGTAAGCCCGGCTCCAACCAAGATTGCTGACCTAACCAACCCTGCTTACAAGGGAATGGTTGCTCTTGGTGGCGACCCAACCGCTGCTCAGATGTCATTCCTTTCAGTATTCGCAGCTGCGATTGCTAAGGGTGGTTCTGCAACCAACATCCAGCCAGGACTTGATTTCTTCAAGGCTCTAAAGTCAAGCGGAAACTACGTTGCTGTGAACGCAAACGGCGAGAACTACGCCGCTGGCGCATACAAAATCTCACTCTCATGGAACTTCAACGCTCCAGGTGCGATTGCAACCGCTAAGGCTGCTGGCAAGACCCTAAAGTTCGTAATCCCAACCGACGCAGTTCTTCAGGGAACTCCATACATCCAGGCAATCAACAAGAAGGCTCCTCACTGTGCAGCTGCACGTCTGTGGGAAGAGTTCCTTTACTCAGAGAACAAGGGCATCAGCTCAGCTAAGGTGACCGCAGCTGACAAGAAGCTTCCTGGTTCAAAGTTGTTCGCAAAGATCATGGGTGGACAGAACATCTTCGTATCAGGTGGTGCAACCCCAATCAACGCTCCAGCGATGATCAAGGCTAAGAGCATCATCGATGGTCCAGACGGCCTAAACATCCCGAAGGGCGCAAAGATTGTGCAGCCAAACCCTGACCAGCAGGACGCGGCAAAGAAGCTAGTTGTAGCTCAGTGGCCGACTCTCTAAACAATGAGTCAAACTGAGATTCAGACTCGGAAGGGTGCCTCTACCAGGGGCACCCTTTCGGGGCAATCTTTGGGGCTAATCCTCGGAATTCTTCCACTGGTTAGCTTCATGGGAGTTTTCTTCTTCTGGCCCTTGTGGTCAGTACTTTGGAGTTCGTTCCAAGACAATGCCGGCGTTTTTACACTGACCAATTTTCAAACCACACTCGGTGAGCCATACCGAACCGCTTTCAGCAACAGCATTTCGCTCGGGCTAATTTCAGCCGTTTCTTCGGCGATTCCTGGAGCGATCATGGCCTACATCATCGAGTCGCGAGGCGGCGAGAGACTTCGCCAGTTCGTAGCATCAATTTCAGGCGTGCTTTCAACCACCGGTGGTGTGCCTCTCGCTTTCATGTTCATCGCGGCCTATGGTGCCGAAGGTTCTGCGACCGCCGTGCTTCGAGCATTTGGTGTCGACATTTACGCAGGGACATTCACTCTCTATTCGCTGTCCGGAGTCATCTTCGTCTACTCATACTTCATGATTCCAACCATGGTGATTGTTTTCTCACCGGCTGTGCATGGAATTCGTAGAGAGTGGCAAGAGGCAGCTAAAAACCTTGGTGCGACCACATTTCAGTTTTGGCGTCGAATTGGAATTCCGCTGCTGTTTCCTAGCTTTATCTCATCACTTTTGTTGCTTTTCGCTGCCGCTTTCTCGGCATACGCAACTGCGCGTGCGATGACATCAGGTTCGGTGGCGCTAGTGCCACTTATGATCGGAAACCTAGTTGACGGTAACGTCATTAATGACCAAATGAATCTCGGCAAGGCCCTAGCAATGGGCATGGTCTTCGTTTCGCTCTTGGCTATGATTCCTTATCTTTTGATTCAGAGACGCGCAAGCAGGTGGCAGTAAGCATGCTTTCGCGACTAAAGGGTTTGCCTTTGGCTTTGGCCATTTTCGGATCCGCAGTTTTCGTTCTACTGCCGCTTGGCTCGGCTGCCGAATTCTCGCTGAGACAGCCAGTGTCTCACGATCACGGGCTCAAAAACTACCTGTGGATCTTTGAGCAGCCGGAATTTGCGCACTACATGGGCGTTTCTTTTGCACTATCAGCTGTGGCTTCTCTGATCTTGTTGGTGCTTCTAGTGCCAACCGTGGTCTGGCTCAACCTCAAGGGCCAGAAGCTTCGGCCATTCGTCGACTTCATAACCCTGATGCCACTAGTCATCCCGGTGGTGGCACTTGCGATTGGTGCACAGAACTCGCTTCCTGAGTTTGCTCAGACCAACCAGTTCATCCTTTCGTTTCTGTACGCGGTTCTTGCGATGCCTTACGCCTATCGCACTCTCGACACCGGTCTAAAGGCGATTCCCCTTAAAACCATCAGCGAGGCCGCTAGAGGGTTGGGGGCTAACTGGTTAATCGCTATCTTCAAGGTGATTACCCCGGTTATTCGAGGCACAGTGTTGTCGGCACTCTTCATGTCGCTTGCATTGTCATTCGGCGAATACACCATTACGTCGCTGTTGCACTGGGATACCTTCACCACCTGGGTGACCGTAATCTCGCAGCAAAACGTTATGGGTGCAATCGCACTCTCGGTCTTTTCACTACTCGCAATTTTCATTTTCTTGTTGTTGGTCGGCCTCTTGGCTAAACCAGCAACAAGCCAGGCAGCTAAGGAGGAAGAGTCTTGAACGAATCATCACTCGAACTGAGAAATGTAACCCGCCGATTCAAAGACATGGTTGCGCTTGACGCACTGAATCTTGAAGTCGGTGCCGGTGAGCTGGTTGCCCTCCTTGGGCCTTCGGGTTGCGGCAAGACCACTGCCCTGCGAATCGTTGCCGGCCTGGATCGCGCCGATGAGGGGCAGGTTGTGCTCAAGGGTAAAGACATCAATGGGCTGCCGGCGCACAAGCGAAACATGGGAATGGTTTTTCAGGCCTACTCACTGTTTCCGAACATGACCGTGGCCGAGAATGTCGCCTTTGGGTTGCTGATGCGCAAGGTTGCAAAAAACAAGCGCCGCGACCGAGCCAATGAGCTTCTCGAACTAGTTGGCTTGCCAGCACACGCTCACCGATTTACCCATCAGCTATCTGGCGGTCAGCAGCAGCGAGTAGCTCTCGCCCGCGCCCTGGCAATTGAGCCTGAGGTGCTGCTTCTCGATGAACCGTTGTCGGCCCTGGATGCAAAAGTGCGAACCAACCTTCGTGAAGAGATCCGCCGCCTTCAACTATCACTTGGAACCACCACCATCTTTGTGACTCACGACCAGGAAGAAGCAATGGCGGTTTCTGATCGCGTTGCGGTCATGAACAAGGGTCGTATCGAACAGATTGACTCACCTGACGTTCTATACAACAGCCCCGCAACCGATTTTGTGGCTGGGTTTGTCGGCAGCATGAACCGCATTAAGGCGACAAAAACTGGCGCGAATCTATTCGTGATCGGCAGAACCATCGCGGCCTCAAAAAACGGCCCAAGCATCGAGGGTTCGGTTACCGCGCTGGTTAGACACGAGTCGGTGCGAGTAAAGCCAGATAGCCAGTCAGACGTGGTTATTTTGAACCGCTCGTTCCTTGGGCCGGTATCTCGAATCACTTGCCAGCTACCCGACGGAGACCTTGTTCACTCGATGATGTCGAGTGCCGAGAGCGCGTCCTTGCGAGCCGGCGATCGCGTGAAGTTAGAACTTCTCGATAAAAAACTGTTGTTTCAGAAGGCTGACTAAAGATGACACTTAGCCACGAAGTTAAGATAGCTTTCGAGCGCAACTTCAACTCGGATGGTTTTGCCAGAACAAAGCTGGTCACTTTAGAAGGCGAGGAGCCGCTGGGCAAGGCGCCTAGCAAGTTCGAGTCCTTGGCCGCATTCATTCATCTGAGTGACCTGCACGTTTGCGACTCGAAGTCTCCGGCTCGTCTGGAATTTCTGGATCGCTATGCCGACCCCGACTTCGATACTCGCAAGCAAATCGATTACGTTGGTACCTATCGCGCTCAGGAGTTCTTGAGTCTTCAGGTGGTTGAGGCGATGGTGCAGGCTGCCAACCGCGTCACTCATGGGCCACTCGGAAACGGCAAAGTCGACGCGGTGTTTCTAACCGGCGACGTTATAGACAACGGGCAGTTCAATGAACTCACTTGGTACAAAAAGTTGATGGAAGGTGGCCAAGTTTCATCGGCCAGCGGTTCTAGGTTGAGTGTCGAAGGTGTGCAGTCTGCCGCCTGGGATGATGAACACTTCTACCAGCCGGACGCTGATCTAACTCACCGCGTTCTCGACAAGTTTGGCTTGCCGCACATCGAGCTTTTGACCGAGACCGCTCAGGCTGAGTTTTTAGCCACCGGCTTGAAGCATCCTTGGCTAGCCATCCATGGCAATCACGATGCCTTGCTTCAGGGAGTGGCCGCACCAAACCAAGAACTGAATGACTTGGCGACCGGCTCGGCAAAGTTGTCTGGTTTGGCCGAGGGTACAGATCTGGCTCAGGTCTTCGCCGAGTTCACCGAGGTCGGTCCTGCCGTGTATCCACCACTATCTTCGATGGAGACTAAGTCGGTAACCGCCGATGAAAGACGCAGACTCGTCGAAATCGAGGATTGGGTCAACATCCACACCGCCTGCGGTCACGACCACGGTTTGACCGAAGCGCTGCCTACTCAGGCGCACTACTACCGCGATTTCGGTTCGGTGCGTCTGATTGCACTCGACACCGTGAATCACTTCGGCGGTTGGCAAGGATGCATTCATCGCGAACAGTTCGATTGGTTGCGATCACTACTCGAGGCTTCAACTGACAAGTACGTGATGTTGACCTCACATCATCCTCTGCAGGACCTCTTCAACGGCTATGTGCCAGAGGCTGTTGAACCGCCGGCGCTTACCGCTGAGGTTCAAGAGCTACTGCTGCTGTTCAAAAACGTGATTCTTTGGGTTGCCGGCCACGTTCATGACCACAGCATTTCTCCGGTGAATCATGAAAATGGTGAGCTGGGCTTCTGGCAGATTCGCACTACCTCTCACATCGACTGGCCACAGCAGGGTCGTACCGTTGAGATTCTTCGCACGGATGACGGGCACATCGTGATTGGCACGGTAGTGCTTGATCACGCTGGGCCGGTGCTTACCGACAACTCTTGCGTTGCCGACATCGTTGCAGACGGTCGGATTGAATCACCGGTTGCGCTTGCCGGGCTCTCGCGCTACCTAGCTGCCAACGACTGGCAACGATTCGATGGTTCGCAGCGTCTTGAGGTTCTCGAGGGTACTCCAGAAGACAGAAACGCTTGGCTCTGGATCAAGGATCCGCTAAGCAAGTAGTTGCATTCGAGCTAGTTCACAAACTCCAGTAGACCTGCCAAACGGCTGACGGCTTTGACGTCTTCTACGCTCGTGAAGCGAGAGCGAATCAATGCTGGCGAATGCACTAGGTAGCTGTTGGTTTTGGCACGTGAGAGTGCCACGTTGAGACGGTTGCGATCGAGCAAGAACTCGAGACCGCGAGGTGCATCCTCGGCGGTTGAGGCTGCCAAGCTGATGATTACCGCCATGGCTTCGCGACCCTGGAATTTGTCTACCGTTCCGACCTGAACCGCACCGAAACCGTGGGCGTCGAGTGCATCACGGATGCTGTCTACCTGAGCGTTATAAGGCGCAACGACTAGCACCTCATCGGCGCCAACCCTTGCGGTCAGTTCGCGGGTCAGTTCAAGAACCTTGGCCACTTCTTCTTCTGAGTGTGAAGAGTTGCCGAAGTGCTCGACCGGCACGAGCTCTAGGCCCTGAGGCAGTCCGGCGATCTCACGGGATCTGGCGTCCGGGTGAGAGTGCAGTCGGCCCTCGTAAGCAAGCCAAGACACAGGCTGGTTTACCTTTGGGTGCATGCGCCGGGTGACTTCGATGAAGTAACCGTGTTCGGCATCCAGGATGTCTTGTTCACCCATGTAGTGACCGAGTGCAGAGTTGTCGACGCCGCCTGGATGAACCGCTTGCACCACCTGAGTCAGCTGCTGTGGGTCGCCTAGCAGCACCAAGTTTTTGGTGCCTTGAGCGACGGCGATTGCATCGACCAGCGAGAACTGCGCTGCTTCATCAATGAAGATGAAATCCAGATCTTCTTCGAGAACCTTTGGGGAGCAGAAAGTCCAGGCGGTGCCACCGATGACATAGCCACCCTGTTGCTTGGCTCGCCAGTTGCCCAGAACCTTGTAGTCAGAGGGGGTGGTCCAGGCTTTCTTGCCGGCTTCGCCGGCCTTCTTCTGCTTGGCAATCGCCTCACCAGAGACTCCGGCTTCGATGCAACCCGCGAGCAGGTTCTCGACCGCAGAGTGTGAGTTGGCAACCACTCCGATGCGCTTGCCCTGGGCAACGAGGTGCGCGATGGTTCTTGAACCTAGGTAGGTCTTGCCCGAACCCGGAGGGCCCTGAACGGCCAACACCGATTGGTCGAGGTTCTCGACGGCATGGATTAGCGCGGGCAGGTAGTCATCGCCCGAAACCTCATTCAGCGATGCTGAACCCAGGCTTGGCTCTCGACGCATCAATAGGTCGAGCGCTGGATGGCCGGCCGGTGCATCCATGGCCGGGGTGCCCCAGGTGCCGGCGAGGGCGAGGGCGTGCGCTTTGATCGCGTCTTGCTTGCCGCGAGCCGGAATCAACTTGTCTTCGAAGATTGCATTCGGTGCGAAATCTGAATTGGCCAAGGTTGTTTTGCGTTCAAAGGTGACTCGGCCACCGTGAATTTCGACAATCTTGCCGTGGTCGAGCTCGTGCTGATTGGCACCGTAGTTGTAGCGAACATAGATGGCGTCGCCAGACTTGAGAAAGTTGGTTTGGCCAGGTTCTAGGTCGTAGTTGTAGGTGACGGTGATCTTGGTGCGAGCATCCAGGCCTAGTTCGAAGTCGAGTTCGGTTTCGGCCGAGCAGCCCTCAACCACGAGAGCCTTGCGATCGCGATGAAGATTATCGGTGGTTGAGTCGCGTCGAATGCGTCGTTCACGCCAGTAAATAACTTCTTCACGCTTATAGAACAGCACCGAGTGCATCAACGCTTGCCAGACTCGGGCGCGGTAGTCGGCCTCGTTGTCGTGGCCCCAAGCCCAGCCATCCAAGGCGGCGGCCATGTGATCGGTTGCCTGTTGTAGTTCGGCGAGTTCGCGCTCGGCCTTTGAGGTGGCGCTGTCTTCGTCTTCGGGGTCAGCCGCCCACTCAGCTTTTTTTGAGGCTACCGCCGAACGGAAGGTGTCGTATTTGGCGTGAGCCCCGGGCATGCCAGCGAGCCAGTTATAGAGCTCGAGGGTCGAGACACAGTCGTCTTCGTTGTAGTCGCTGATCATCTGCAGCACAGCGGCGGCCTCGGCTGGGTCACTTTCAAGCAGCTGGCAGTATTGGTCATACTGCTCGATGCTCGAGCCGGCGTCGACAACCTTGCTCTTGCGGGCGAAATCGTAGAAGACCTCGAGTTTCTTGATCGAGTAACTCGGTTGGCTAATCATGATCGAGCCACGGATGACCTTGTAGAGGTCAATCAGCTTGTCTTCGGAGAGCAACCAGGCAACCTCGTTGGCCATCACGCCGTGACGCGCCACCATTCGGTTGAGAGCAGTCACCTCGTAAGGTGCGTAGTGATAAATGTGTGCGGTTGGGTCGGCCTGCAACTTGTCGTAGGCCCACTTCACGAAGCCGGCAAAGGCTTCGGCTTCTTGATCGCGGTTGTGAGCCCACCAAGGATAGAACTTCTTGTCTCGAGTGACTGCGCCGAAGAGGTATTCGAGCCCACCTCGTTCGACGAAGTAAGGAAAGCCCTCCATGTCGAAGAAGATGTCGTTCGGCGAAGCCGGCGGAAGAACACCGATCTCTGGGTCTTCGAGTAGCTCCCAGCTGTGTGCACCGCTGACCTTGTAGCCGTTTTGCAGACGAGCCTGACTGCGCAGCTTGTCGAAGGTTGCCGGCACAAAGCCATCCGGGCGAGCGTCTGCCGAAGCCTCGGCAAGCGCGGTCATGGTGGCAATGCCAGACTTCTTGAGCTTCTCGATTTGGCTCTTGTTGATTCCGGCAACCTGAACCAGGTGGTCGATCTCACGACGGTTGTGGTCGCACAGGCCCGGGTATTCGCAAACCTTGCAAGAATCGGCCGAATCACAGTGCAAGGCAAGCGACTCGAGCGAATAATCGGCGGACTCGATGCCTTCGATGGCGTCAAGGATGTATGACCGTGCCTGGCGCATCGCCGGAACTATCTCGCCCTCTTCGTAGGTGGCCAGAGTGCGACTGCCAAGGATGAGGCCGTGGTGTGCACCGTGCGCCTTGAGCCCAATTGAGGCCAGGGCGTCAACATAGAGGGCAACCTGAAGCAGGTAGTGAGGCTTGGGGGAGCCGGCTAACTTTGCATCCCAGGCGATGTAGCCGGTTGCATCAGAACGATGAGTGGAGAGGTGTGCGGTTAGCTTGCCATCGACGAAGGCTAAGTCGTAATCGGCGCGAACCAAGAAGTCTGGGCGACCAGAGAACTTGACCAGGCCGAGCTGGTGTTCGAGCGAACCTTGGTAAATAACCGGGACGCCGGCCTTCATCAACTCGATAGTTTCAGCAATAACTGCCGAACCCTCAGGGCGGCGGAAGTTCTCGGCGCCCAGCGAAGCGAGCAGTTCGGCCTCGAGTTCTGATTCAAACTTTTGCCCGTAGGTAACCGGCAGGCCGGCAACTGGAACCTCAAACTGCTCAACCAGAGCCTTGACCCCGGGAACATTGAGCTCTCGGGCAATGGCCAATCGGGTGCAGTGGTCGCAGCTGGAAGCACGCATCAAGTCACGCGTGTTGTAAACCCAAAGGTCGTCGGATAATTTTCTCATCCAGACAAGTCTTTCAGAGACCTAAGACAATAACCGCGACGCTAGAGCGTTGCTAGAACTTCTTCGAGCTCTGGCTTGGTCGGTGGCTCACAGCCGGCACGCTCACAGGTGATCGAAGCCGCGATACCTGCGGTGTGAACAATCGCACGCCAAGCTTCGTCACTAAGGTTGGTCAGACGGTCGAAGGCATCCGAGCCGAGCGCATCCAAGTCAGAAAGCTGACCGAGCATGTTGGCACAGAATGTGTCGCCAGCGCCGACCGTGTCGACCACGTTGATCTTGCGAGAAGGCACGTCGATGCGCACGCCACCCGGGCGGTAGATCGAGGTTCCGTCGCCACCGCGGGTAACGAAAACGTGACGGCCGGTGTCGCCGATCCATTCGTTGACGATGCCGTCTAGGTCGGCACCTTCATCCAAGCCGTAAAGCCATTGGATGTCTTCGT
>Ga0213920_1001708_pt1 | contig 11599 bp, 12 predicted proteins | sample McNCre1117MG_FD_161054 | JGI IMG/M metagenome (GOLD analysis project Ga0213920, IMG submission 161054) | Freshwater microbial communities from McNutts Creek, Athens, Georgia, United States - 11-17 MG | ecosystem: Environmental > Aquatic > Freshwater > Creek | place: USA: Georgia | collected...
GGGTTTCGAGACGGGTGAACCCACGGCGCGCTTTCGGCCAGCGCCCTAAACGCGGTGCGGCGAATCACAAATTCGGTGGCGCTTCCGGCATCGATGATGATGCGGCCGTTGCCCTCGCTAGCGGCTGCCAGCGCAACACGCGACGCCTCAATGGGCACCGGGCGCGCGGTTGGGTTCCAGGCTGCCATTGCCGCCACCGATGAGAACACCGGAAGCGCAACCTGGCCATCGGGGCTGGAAACCGAGACGATGCTGAGGTCTGCCGACTTATCAACCGTTTGGCCGTGAGCGCCCTCGCCGGCCTCGCCCAGGTGTGCCAGCAGCGGAACCAACAGGCGTGCGGAGTGTAGTGCGGCGTGAACCGCCTCTGGCAGACCATCACCCGAAGCCAATGCCGCTATAGAGGCAATAAGCGCCGGGTCGGCCGTGCCATCATCGCCGGCCCACGGGTTTGCCTCGAAGGCTCGCCCCTCCCACGGCACACCGGCGGAATCCGCGAATTTGTCGGGATTCATGTGCTGGTACTCGTGGCCGTGGGACATGGCGCTACCTAGAGAATCGAGTCGATGCTAGCGCCACCGGCAACGGCGAGCGCCTGCTCCAGAGTGAAGCGGCCAGCGTAGAGGCTCTTGCCCAAAATGGCGCCCTCAAGGCCGGCACCAACCAGTGCGTAAAGATCTGCGATGTCCTGCAGGCTGCTGATGCCACCCGAGGCAACCACCGGCTTGGATGTGCGCTCCATTACCTGCTTCAGGAGTTCGATGTTTGGCCCGCGCAGGGTGCCGTCCTTAGTTACATCGGTAACCACGTAGCGAGCGCAGCCGGCGTCTTCCAGGCGAGCCAGAACCTCCCAGAGGTCACCGCCCTCCTGGGTCCAGCCGCGGGCGGCGAGGGTGGTGCCGCGAACATCGAGGCCAACAGCAACGGCGTCGCCGTGCTTGGCGATTACGCGGGCTGTCCACTCAGGGTCTTCGAGGGCTGCGGTGCCCAGGTTCACACGGGTTGCGCCTGCCTCGAGAGCGGCCTCGAGCGAGGCGTCATCGCGGATGCCACCGGAAAGTTCAATCTTCACCGATGTACTTGCGTCAACCACGCGACGGATTACATCGCGGTTGTTGCCACGGCCAAAGGCTGCGTCTAGGTCTACCAGGTGAATCCACTCGGCACCGGCCGAGATCCACTGCTGGGCTGCTTCAACTGGGTCGCCGTAGTCGGTCTCGCTTCCGGCCTCGCCCTGGGTGAGGCGCACGGCCTTGCCATCGGCTACGTCTACAGCGGGCAGAAGTTCTAGATAGCTGCTCATTGGCTGCCTTTCGGATTATTGGTTAGAAGCTGTTGACCCAGTTGGTGAGCAGGCGGATTCCGGCCTGACCCGACTTTTCCGGGTGGAATTGGGTAGACGCCAGCGGGCCGTTCTCAACGGCTGCCACAAACGGGCCACCGTAGTTGCCGTAGGTGATCATCGGTGCGGTGAATGCGCCACCACCGAGCGGTGGGAAGTGCTTTACGCCGTATGAGTGCACAAAGTAGAAGCGCTCGTCCTCGATGCCGTTGAACAGCACCGAGCCCTCAGCGACCTCAACCGTGTTCCAGCCCATGTGGGGCAGCATCGGGGCATCTAGTTTCTCAACCACGCCGGGCCACTGGCCAAGGCCCTCGGTTTCAACGCCGTGCTCAACACCCTGCTCAAACATCACCTGCTGGCCAACGCAAATGCCAAGCACCGCATTTCCCGCGATGAGGCGCTGCTCAATCATGCGCGCGCCACCCACCGCCGCCAGCTGTTGCATTACGGCCTCGAAGGCACCGACACCCGGCACAATGAGCCCGTGAGCGGCGGCTACCTTTTTGGGGTCTGCTGTGAGCTCAACGTTTGCTCCGGCAGCTGCAACTGCCTTTGCAACCGAGTGAACATTTCCGGATCCGTAGTTTAGAACAACCACGGTTGGTTGGGTCACAGTGCGCCCTTGGTGCTAGGAATGCCCTCAACTCGGGCATCTGGCTCAACAGCCTTGCGGAATGCGCGAGCGAATGCCTTGAACTCGGTCTCGGCAATGTGGTGTGGGTCGCGGCCATCAAGCACGTTGACGTGCACGGTGAGGCCGGCGTTGTAGGCGATTGCCTCAAAGACGTGGCGCACCATGCTGCCGGTGAAGTGCCCACCGATGAGGTGAAGCTCGAAGCCAGCAGGCTCACCCTTGTGAACCAGGTATGGGCGGCCGGAAACATCTACAACAGCGCGCACGAGGGCGTCGTCCAGCGGAACGGTGGCATCACCGTAGCGACCAATGCCCTCCTTGTTTCCAAGGGCCTGCTTGATGGCCTGGCCGAGGACAATCGCGGTGTCTTCAACGGTGTGGTGAACATCGATGTGGGTGTCGCCGGTGGCGTTCACTGTGAGGTCTACCAACGAGTGCTTGGCAAATGCCGTGAGCAGGTGGTCGAAGAAAGGCACGGTGGTGTTGATCTGCGACTTACCGGTGCCATCGAGGTTGATGCTCAGCTCGATGCTGGATTCGCTGGTCTTGCGGCTTAGGGCTGCGGTACGGGTCATCGTCTCAAGCCTTTCTTCGTGGAGTTACCTAATTTTACCTAAGCCAGCACTTCACCAAGTGCGTGCAGGAATGTGGTGGTCTCGGCAGCCGTTCCCGCGGTAACGCGCAGGGTTCCAGCAATGCCAACATTGCGAATGAGGACATCGCGGTCTAGTAGCTGCTGCCAAACGCTCTCGTTATCTTCGAGGCCGCCGAATAGCACGAAGTTGGCGTCGGAGTCGTAGACATCGAGGCCCATAGCGCGCAGCTCGCTAACGATGCGATCGCGCTGGGTTCGGATGTCGTTGACGTTTGCCAGTAGTTCGCCGGAGTGCGCGAGCGCTCCCTCGGCCGCGGCCTGCGTGAAGGCACTCAGGTGGTACGGCAGGCGCACCAGGCGCAGGGCATCGATTACGGCAGGGTCTGCCATGAGGTAACCAACGCGGGCACCGGCAAAGGCGAAGGCCTTGCTCATGGTGCGGCTAACCAGCAGGCGCGGGCGGTTTGGCAGCAGGTTGATTGCAGTCACCGATGTATCGTGCGCAAACTCCGCATAGGCTTCATCCACCACAACAACGCCACCGTAGACACTGGCGGCCTGGTAGGCGGCCTCGATGCACTCGATGCTGAGTGGGGTGCCGGTTGGGTTGTTTGGCGAGCAAAGCATGATGATGTTTGGCTTGTGCTGGGCTATCGCCTCGGCAACCAGAGTTGGGGTGAGTTCAAAACGCTCGCCGCGGGCAACAGCGATGTACTCGGTGCCGGTGCCCTCCGCGATGAGCGGATACATGCTGTAGGTGGGGGTGAAACCGAGGGCGCTTCGGCCCGGGCCACCGAACGCCTGGAAGATGTGCTGCAGAACCTCATTGGAACCGTTGGCTGCCCAGATTTGCTCGGCGGTGACGCCCCTGCCAATGTAGGCGGCGAGGGCTTCGCGCAACCCGGTGAACTCGCGGTCCGGGTAACGGTTTACATCAAGCACCGCAGCGGCTAGGCGCTGGATTATGTCGATTGCAACTGGCTCAGGAATCCGATGCGTATTCTCGTTAACGTTTAGCGCAACGGACACGGACAGCTGCGGGGCTCCGTAGGGCTTACGCCCAACTAGGTCTTGGCGCAGCGGGAGATCGGATAGTTGAGTCACCTTAAAAGGTTACCCGAGGCCGCGAGGAAGGTGCGGCCCCGGGTAAGAGTAGGAAACTTTACTTGCCTGGGATGGCGATGCGCTCGCCTGCTAGTAGGCCCGCGCCACCCAGGTTGTTGAGGGTGGTCACCTGGTCGATCCAGTCGCGTGGATCGGCATTAGGTGCGTATTCCTCGGCCATAGACCAGAGGGTGTCACCAGCGTGAACGCTCACGTAGGTGACAGGGGCCGGCTTGAACCAGGTGTTCGATGCCGAGGCGCTACCGATGAAACCCGCCACCTGAGTGATGCCGCTGATTAGGAGTGCCAGCAGCATAGCGGTGCGCACCAGGCGGGCGCCGCGGCTTAGGCGAAAAGTGCGACCAGTGTTTGCAACTGCGATAGCCATTTACTTGCCTCTGTTCCTTCAGTTTCGAACGGTTTTCGAACATTTGTTTCGAACAACTGTTCTAATAATTCAACTTTACGACCACCCACCAACGACGTGTCAAGCAAAATCGGTGATTTTTTCGAAAATTTGTTTGGAAACACCGAGGTTTTCGAATAAAGTTTCGATAGAGGATCTGATAAAGATTCAAACAACAGGGTCAGACATCTATTTATTTGGCCATCACCGCATCGGAGGGGAACATGGCACACAAGCTAACCAAGCGCCAGCAAGACGTTCTAGAGGCGTTCATCAAGCTGCAGGCAGCCAATAACCGCCCACCAACGTTCCGAGAAATCGGTGAGATGGTTGGGCTCAACTCCTCCTCCAGCGTTGCCTATCAAATCGATCAGCTAAAGGCGCTGGGTTACTTCACGCAACAGGACAACGTCTCGCGCGGCATCTCGCTCAGCGAGAACGGTGCTGTAGCCGCCGAGAGCCAGGGAGTCACAAACAACGTGGTGACCGGCAACTTCAAGAGCTACCCATTGCTCGGCAAGATTGCCGCCGGTGTTCCTCTCCTGGCAACCGAAAACATCGATGACCACATCACCCTGCCAGAATCCCTCGTGGGTAAGGGCGACATCTTCCTTCTGAAGGTAAAGGGTGAATCGATGATCGACGCCGCCATCATGGACGGCGACATCATCGCAGTGCGCCAGCAGGCAACCGCCGAAAACAACGACATCGTGGCCGCGTTGGTAGACGACAGCGCAACCGTAAAGGTGTTCAAGCAAACCGACGGCCACACCTGGCTGCTGCCCAGGAACTCGGCATTCGAGCCAATCCTCGGCGATCACGCCCAGATCATGGGCAAGGTTACTGCTGTACTTCGCAGTATTTAATTCGCGCAGTACATAACAGCGATCCGCGCTAAATCAGGTACCGCTCTAGGTCGGCTGCGAGGTCTGGCTTCACGTAGGCCTCGATGTAGGTGCCCTCTTCGCGGTATTCCAGATTGACCATGCGGCCGCCGAGGTGCACCTTCGAAACCAGGTCTCCTCTGTCGTAAGGCACAACGGCACGCAACAGTACATCCGGCTGCGGCAAACGCCTAGCAATCTCTGCAAGCAGATCATCGATGCCCTCGCCGCTGCGCGCCGAAACCGCAATAGAGCCAGGCTCCATTCCGCGCAGCGCCATCCGTGTGGTTTCATCAACAAGGTCAATCTTGTTGAACACAATCAGCTCCGGTACATCGTGGGCCTCAACCTCAGAAATCACGCCGCGAACGGTGGAAATCTGGCCGGCGGGGTCTGGGTGAGAGGCATCCACAACGTGAACAATGAGGTTGGAGTTTCCAATCTCCTCGAGCGTGCTGCGGAAAGCCTCAACCAGCTGATGCGGAAGGTTGCGCACAAAGCCAACAGTGTCGGCAATCGTGTATTCGCGGCCATCGGGGGTCTGCGTCTTGCGCACGGTTGGGTCCAGGGTTGCAAACAGCGCGTTTTCAACCAGCACACCTGCCTTGGTGATGCGGTTCAACAGCGATGACTTACCCGCGTTGGTGTACCCGGCAATGGCCACCGATGGAATTTCGGTGCGAACACGGTTGGCGCGTTTTGCATCGCGGGCCGGTTTCATCTCGGCAATCTGGCGCTTTAGCTTTGAGATGCGAGTGTTGATGCGGCGGCGATCCATCTCAATCTTGGTTTCACCGGGACCACGCGAGCCAATGCCCTCACCACCGGCGGCACGGCCACCGGCCTGGCGCGAGAGCGCCTCACCCCAACCACGCAAACGCGGAAGCATGTACTGCAGCTGGGCAAGCTCAACCTGTGCCTTTCCCTCGCGACTCTTGGCGTGCTGAGCAAAAATGTCCAAGATTACCGCGGTGCGGTCAACAACCTTCACTTTCACAACGTCTTCAAGCGCACGGCGCTGCGATGGCGCCAACTCGGCGTCCGCAATTACGGTGTCTGCGCCAGTTGCCAAAACAACATCGCGCAATTCCTCGGCCTTGCCCTTGCCAATGAAGGTTGCGGGGTCTGGGTGGGCTCGGCGCTGCAGCAGGCCGTCAAGCACCTCAGAGCCGGCGGTCTCGGCCAGCGCCGCCAACTCCTGCAATGAATTCTCGGCATCGGTGGGGCTGCCCGAATAAATGCCTACCAAAACAACACGCTCCAGGCGTAGCTGGCGGTATTCCACCTCGGTGATGTCATGTAGATCGGTTCGCAAACCCGCAACACGGCGCAGGCTAACGCGCTCTTCCAGCTCCAACTGGTCGCCGTCATCGGCGTTGTGTGAGTGGGTCTTAGAGTCACCGATGGCCGCCGCGCGGTCGGCGCGACGAAGCACGCGCTCAATCACATCATCGGCGGTTGGAGTGCTCTGCTCATCATCGAAGGAATTTTTAGTCATCGGACTAACAATAACCGCCCGTTTTGCATTAGTTTTTTGTGTATGTCTTCCGAACAGTATTTCTCGGAGACTCCCGGCAGCGTGTACAAACCAAAGCGCATCAGCGTAAACCTGCTCGGTCGCCCCGTTGAGGTGGAGACCGCAGGTGGCATTTTTAGCCCGGATCGGCTCGATCAAGGCACTTCGGTGCTCTTGGCTCACATCGATGCCGCTCCGCGCGGTGGCAACCTTTTGGACATCGGCTGCGGTTGGGGTCCCATTGCGCTCAGCCTAGCGATGCGCGCGCCTCAGGCTACCGTTTGGGCCGTGGATGTAAACGAGCGTTCGATGCAGCTAACCCGCGCGAATGCTGCCCGCCTGGGCCTCACCAATGTGCGCGTTTGTCGCCCGGAGGAAATACCGGCGGATGTTCGCTTCGACGGCATCTGGAGCAATCCTCCAATCCGCGTTGGCAAGGATGTTTTGCACGAGATTCTGCTCACCTGGCTGCCGCGTCTAAACCACGGCGCCAGCAGTTACCTGGTGGTTCAAAAGAACCTGGGCAGTGATTCACTGCACCGATGGCTAGACGAAGTTATGCCGGAAAACTATGAGACCAGCCGAGTTGACACCTCGAAGGCGTTTCGCGTGCTGCGGGTTTGGAACCGCGGCTAGCCGAGCCGCTTGGAGCCCGCCCTGCTAGCTGGCGAAGTCTGCCGAATCCAGCTGAATCGAACCTTCATAAACCAGTTCGGCCGCACCGCTTAGACCTACGTGTTCGCCCTCTTCGGTTGCAAACATGCGCACACCTAGGGTGCCGCCAGGTACGGTGACCTGCCAGTGGTTTGGTGCGCCGGCACCCGCCCAGTGGCGCGTTGCCAGGGCTGCGGCCACAACGCCCGTGCCACAGCTCAGGGTCTCCCCCGAACCGCGCTCAAAGACGCGCATGTCGATGCTGCCAACACCGCCGGCAACCATCGGCTCGTGAGGCACAACAAACTCAACGTTTGCGCCCTGCGCGGGCGCAGGCTCAATAGCCGGGGCTTCGTGAAGGTTTAGGCCGTCCAGTTCGGCGCGGTCTGCAAGTGCAACCACAACGTGCGGGTTGCCAACGTTGATGCCTTGGCCCGGGCGGGCAACGTGCAGGTTGCTGGCGTGCACCAGGACATCGGTGGGGTCTAGGCGCCAACGGCCCATGTCAACCACAAAGCCGGCCAGGTTCTGCTGCAGGTCCTTCACGCCAGCGCGGGTTCCAACGCTCAGGGTTTGGCCCTGGTGCAGGCTCACAAGGCCTTTCTCGGTTAGGTAGCGCGCAAAGACCCGCACACCGTTTCCGCACATTTCAGCGATGCTGCCATCGGCGTTGTAGTAGTCCATGAACCACTCGGCTTCAGGCGCTTCCGCAGCGATGGCTGCGCCTGCCTCAAGGTTTGCGGTTTTCACAACTCGAATCACGCCATCGGCACCGATGCCAAAGCGGCGGTCGCACAACTTTGCGATTCCGGCCGGCGTTAGCGGGCGAGCGCCCTCGGCATCAAGGTAAAGCACGAAGTCGTTGCCTGTGCCCTGGCCTTTGGTGAAATCAAACTTGATGGCGTTGCTCATGTTTTAAGCCTAACCGTGCAGGTGCTGACGAACCAGCCCGTAGGCGGCATCCAACTTGGCTTCATCGCGGTAATCCAGCCAATTGATGCGGGTATCGCGGCGGAACCAACTCATCTGCCGGCGCGCGTATTTTTGGGTGAGACGTGTGGTGTCGGCGATCGCCTCTTCCTCGGACATCTCGCCGTCTAGCTGGGCCAGCGCCTGGGCGTAGCCGATGGCGCGCTTGGCTGTGGTTGCATCGCGCAGACCTTCGAAAATGAGACCCTCAACTTCGGCCAACAGGCCCTGCTGCCACATCTTCTCAACGCGCATGGCAAGGCGCGGCACCAGGTCTTCGCGCGGGCCGTTCAAACCAATTTGCAGCGATGGCTGCCACTCGCGAGGCACTTCTGGCAGGGCTGCCGCAAAGGGCTGCCCCGTCATGGTCACAATCTCGATAGCCCGCACCGATCGACGCCCGTTTTGGGGAATGATGCGGCTGGCGGCCACGGGGTCGATCGCGGCTAGGCGTCGGTGCATTTCGATTGGGCCAACCTCCGCGAGGTCGGCTTCGAGACGGGCGCGCAGTTCGGGGTCGGTTCCAGGGAACTCGAAATCATTCAAAACCGCCGCGATGTAGAGCATGCTTCCACCCACCAAAATGGGCACCACTCCCCTGCCCTGTAGGTCTTCGATGAGCGGGCGCGCAAGGTCTTGGTAGGCCGCCGCGGTGGATTCATCGGTGACTTTTAGGAAGTCAAATAGGTGATGGGTGATGCCGCCGCGTTCTTGCGGAGGTAACTTTGCGGTGCCAATGTCCATGCCGCGGTAAAACTGCATGGAGTCAATGTTGATGATCTCGGCGGGCTGGCCATCGGAGATTAGGCGCTGGGCAAGGTCGATGCCAAGGTCGGATTTGCCGGTGCCAGTTGGCCCAACTACCGCAAGCAGAGGCATCTAGGAGCGCACCTTTAGGTTTAGGGCAACGCGGCCACTGGTATTTACCGCGGCTCCGGCCGAGGCGCTGGGTACGCCACAGGATTCAGCCTGAGCGAGATCCCAGGCGTCGCCGGCACGGCTGCGGCGGAGTTGGTAGACGCCGCCGATGGCATCGGCCAGCAGGAAGTATGGCTTCGCCTCGGTGACTCGCACGGTGACGAAGTCGCCCGGACGAGGGTGTTCTGAACCCTCCGGCACCTCAAAGTGCACAAGGCGGTTGTCGCGACCACGACCGGTGAGGCGAGAGGTGGCCTGATCCTTACGACCCTCGTTGGCAACCAGCACCTCTACTTCGGTGCCAATCAACTTCTTGTTTTCCTGCCAAACAATGTCGTTGCACAGTGCGAGCAAGCGCTCGTAGCGGTCTTGAACCACTTCTTTCGGAAGCTGATTTTCAAGTTCAGCGGCTGGGGTTCCCGGGCGCTTGGAGTATTGGAAGGTGAAGGCAGCGGCGAAACGGCTGGCCTCGGCAACCCGCATGGTTTCGAGGAAGTCTTCCTCGGTTTCCCCTGGGAAACCCACGATGATGTCGGTTGTGATGGCCGCGTTTGGAATCTGCTCGCGCACCTTCTCCAGAATGCCGAGGAACTTGGCTGAGCGGTAACTGCGGCGCATCTCCTTGAGAATGCGGTCCGAACCAGACTGCAGCGGCATGTGGAGAGTTGGCATAACAGTTGGCGTTTCGGCCATCGCGGCAATCACGTCATCGGTGAAAGAAGCAGGGTGCGGGCTGGTGAAACGGATGCGCTCTAGGCCATCAATCTTGCCGGCTGCTCGTAGCAACTTGGCAAAGGCACCGCGGTCGCCAAACTCAACGCCGTAGCTGTTAACGTTTTGGCCAAGCAGGGTGATTTCCACAACGCCTTCGGCAACCAGTGCCTCAATCTCGGCCAAAATCTCGCCCGGCCGGCGGTCTACCTCTTTGCCGCGCAGGCTTGGAACGATACAGAAGGTGCAGGTGTTGTTGCAACCAACACTGATGCTCACCCACGCTGCGTAGGTGCTTTCGCGCTTGGTTGGTAGGTTGCTCGGGAAGTGCTGCAGGGTTTCGGCAATCTCCAACTGTGCACTTTGATTGTGCCTGGCCCGAGCCAGTAGAGCCGGTAGCGAGCCGATGTTGTGAGTACCAAAAACTACGTCTACGTGAGGTGCCTCACGGATGATTGCCTCGCGGTCCTTTTGGGCAAGGCAACCGCCTACCGCAATCTGGAAATTAGGATTGCTGGCTTTGCGGTCTTTCAGTTGAGCCAGGCTTCCATACAGTTTGTTGTCGGCGTTCTCGCGCACAGCACAGGTGTTGAACACCAGGATGTCTGCCTCCACCCCGGCCTCAGCTGCAACATAACCGGCGCCTTCAAGTAGCCCGCTCAGGCGCTCGGAGTCGTGTACGTTCATCTGGCAGCCGTAGGTCTTCACCTGGTAACTGCGTGCGCGCTCGGTTGTGCTGTTAGTCATAACCAAGCAATTCTAAGCGTCACCTGCGGCATCGGCTTCGGCCGCAACTTCGGCATCTACGGCACGGATTGCCGCACCAATAACCGAGCCAGAGAAACCCCGCCTGCCCAGGAAGCCGGCAAGGCGCCTTTGGCGAGCCTGCCAGTCCAGGTTGCGCACCGATGACCACCGACGCCTAACCAGATCCGTGGCCAGAGCTAGGTCGGCCTCGGAGTCTATTGGCTCAAGGGTTTCTTCAATAACCGGCGCGGCAACGCCCGCCTGCGAGAGTTCTCGCTTTAGAGCGGATTTTGCCAGACCCCGGGTTTCACGCCGATAGTTGGTGAATGCACGCGCGTAGGCGGCGTCATCAATGAGGCCAACGTCCTCGAATCGATCCAGCAGCGGCGTTGAGATTTCCTCGGGAACGCCTTTCTGCACCAGCATCTGAAACAGTTGGTGCTTGCTGCGAGGCCCGCGTGTTAGCCGGCCCAGAATCCAGCCTCGAGCCTTTTCGTCCCATTGCTCGGGGGTAAACGAGAGGTCCGAGTCTTTCGACTCGGACCTGCTACGCCTGAAACCCATTGTTACTGGTTGACTGCCGCAGCGGCCGCTGCTGCCGCTGCCTTGGTTGCCTTAGGGGTTGGAGCAACCTCAATCGGTTCATCGCTGAGGTCTGCTACGGCACGAGGCACGCCAATGCCCAACTTGGTCTTGATCTTGCGCTCGATTTCATCGGCAACGTCTGGGTTTTCGATGAGGAAGGTGCGCGAGTTCTCCTTGCCCTGGCCCAGCTGCTGGGCATCATAGGTGTACCAGGCACCAGACTTCTTTACGATGCCCTGGTCTACACCCATGTCGAGGAGGCTGCCTTCGCGGCTGATGCCAACGCCATAGATGATGTCGAACTCGGCCTGCTTGAACGGCGCGGCCATCTTGTTCTTCACAACCTTCACACGCGTGCGGTTACCAACGGCGTCCTGGCCATCCTTGAGGGTCTCAATACGGCGAATGTCCATACGAACCGAGGCGTAGAACTTGAGGGCTTTACCACCGGCGGTGGTCTCAGGGCTACCGAAGAACACACCAATCTTCTCGCGAAGCTGGTTGATGAAGATTGCGGTGGTCTTGGTGCTG
>Ga0213920_1001709_pt1 | contig 11595 bp, 9 predicted proteins | sample McNCre1117MG_FD_161054 | JGI IMG/M metagenome (GOLD analysis project Ga0213920, IMG submission 161054) | Freshwater microbial communities from McNutts Creek, Athens, Georgia, United States - 11-17 MG | ecosystem: Environmental > Aquatic > Freshwater > Creek | place: USA: Georgia | collected...
CATGTTGCGCGAAGGCTTGGCCTTTGACCGCTGCCAAGTTGCCGTAGTGACCAACATTGGCATGGGCGACCACCTTGGCTTGAACTACATCACCACCGTGGAAGACTTGGCCGTGTTGAAGCGCGTCATCGTGCAAAACGTCGCTGAGTCAGGCACAGCGGTGCTCAACGCCACCGACCCCATGGTGGTGGCCATGGCCAACAAGTGCCCGGGCCAAGTGACGTTCTTTGGTTTGGACTCGCACCACCCTGTCATTGCCACGCACCGCGCGCAAGGCAAACGCGTACTGTTCGTGGAAGACGACCAAATCGTGGCCATGCAGGGCCACCATTCGGTGCGCATTCCCTTGTCTGACATTCCTGTCACACGCAGCGGCGCGATTGGCTTTCAAATTGAAAATGCCATGGCATCTATCGGTGCCGCATGGGCGGTGGGCGTGCCTTGGCAAACCATCTGTAAAGGTCTCGCTACTTTTGTGAGCGACAGCAACGCTGTACCTGGACGCTTCAACGTGTTCGACTACAAAGGCGCCACCGTGATTGCCGACTACGGCCATAACCCAGACGCCATCAAAGCATTGGTGCAAGCCGTGACCAACCTACCCGCGCAGCGCCGCAGCGTGGTGATCAGTGGTGCGGGTGACCGACGTGACGAAGACATTCGCGAGCAAACGCGCATCATTGGTGAAGCGTTTGACGATGTGGTGTTGTACCAAGATGCTTGCCAACGCGGCCGTGTGGATGGCGAGGTGTTGAAGCTTTTGCGTCAAGGGTTGGATGGCGCGAAGCGCACAACACACATTGACGAAATTCACGGTGAGTTTTTGGCAATTGACCGTGCCATGGAGCGTTTGCAAAAAGGCGATTTGTGTTTGATTTTGATTGACCAAGTGGATGAGGCTCTGGCACACATCACGCAACGGGTGAACTCGGCGGCTTTGGCTGGCTAAGTTTTGCTCAGCACTCATAAAAAGGCCACTCAAATGAGTGGCCTTTTTCTTTGTTCGGGAGTGAGTTTCACTCGCTGATGCTGACAGGGCTGTGGGGCGACTGCCTCATGCTGGAGTACCAGAAATCGGCAGCCACCCCACAGCCCCATCAGCATCTGAGTGTTTGCTGTCCGAACTCGAATCCAAGACGAGTAGTCGGTGTCCGCTGCGGCGACATCAAGAGCGAAGCGAAGGAGTCGCAGCGGATACCGGCTGATCGCCTTGGCGCAGCGAGCCAAAAACTTAGAACAAGCCTTTGTACTGATCGCGTAGCAAGTTCTTTTGCACTTTGCCCATGGTGTTGCGCGGCAGCTCAGCGACCACGAAACACTTCTTCGGAATTTTGAAGTTGGCCAGTTGCGACTTGAGTGCAGCAATCACGGCATCAGGCTCCACCTTGGCACCGGGCTTGGCAATGACCACCGCCACGCCGACTTCGCCAAAGTCTGGATGCGGCACACCAATCAAAGCGCTTTCGGCCACGCCTGGCATGTCGTTGATGTAGCCCTCAATCTCGGCGGGGTACACGTTGTAGCCGCCACTGATGATGAGGTCTTTGCTGCGGCCGACGATGACCACGTAACCACGCTCGTCAATCTTGCCCACGTCACCGGTTTTGAAATAGCCGTCGGCTGTGAACTCTTCTTTGGTTTTCTCTGGCATGCGCCAGTAGCCACCAAACACATTGGGACCTTTGACTTGAATGCCACCAATTTCACCCACGGGCAAGGCCTTGCCTTCATCGTCTTGCACACGCAAAGAAACGCCGGGCAATGGGAAGCCCACGGTGCCACCGCGTCGTTCGGTTTGGCCAGGGTAGCGTGCATCGGCTGCGTAGGGGTTAGAGGTGAGCATGACGGTTTCGCTCATGCCGTAGCGTTCGAGAATAGGCTGACCGACGCGGTCTTGCCAGTCGTTGAAAGTTTCTAGCAGCAGCGGTGCTGAACCCGCGACAAACAAACGCATGTTCGAGGCTTGTGCTTTGGTGAGGCTTGGCTCAGCCAACATACGCACATAGAGCGTGGGCACCCCCATGAACACGGTGGCTTCTGGCATTTTGGCGATGACCAGTTTTGGGTCAAACTTGGACAACCAAATCATCTTGCTACCGTTGAGCAAGGCGCCGTGGATGGCCACAAACAAACCGTGTACATGGAAGATGGGCAAAGCGTGAATCAACACATCGCCCGGCTTCCAACCCCAATACTTTTTCAAAGTTTGCGCATTGCTGAGCATGTTGCCGTGCGAGAGCATGGCACCTTTGCTACGGCCTGTCGTACCGCTGGTGTACAGAATGGCAGCCAAATCATCAGCCTTGCTTTGTACCACTTGGTGCTGGTCAGAACAATGCGCGGCGCGTTCTAGCAGACTGCCGGTGCGGTCATCGTCCAAGGTGAACACGTTTTGTGTGCCTGCTTTGAAGGCAATTTTGCTAACCCAACCAAAGTTTTTACTGCTGCACACCACCACAGCGGGTTCGGCGTTACCAATGAAGTACTCAATCTCAGCACTTTGGTAAGCGGTGTTTAAAGGCAGGAAAACATAACCTGCGCGCAAGGTCGCGAGGTAGAGCATGACGGCTTCGACTGACTTCTCAACTTGCACCGCTACACGTGAGCCCTTGGGCACATCGAGTGAATCCAGCAAGTTAGCCATCATGGCGCTGGCACGCTCTAAATCTGCCCAGCTGTAAATCAAGCCGTCATCGGTTTCGATGGCTGTGGTTTTTAAGTTTTTAGGAAAAGCAGCACGCAGTGCCGCGAAGAGGTTGTGATTCATCATGCTTCTTCAGATTCAAGAAAAGAAAAGTGCTTCAACATCGCCAGACACCGGCGCCATGTTTTTAGCCATCAATTGACGGTTTTTATCGAGTCGCTTCAAGTCGTAGAGGTAATTCACCATCAAGCCATGCGACTGCTTCATGCCCTTAGCCGAGGGGTCTGCAAACCAGTTGATGCGTTCAATACGCGCGCCGTTGCCCAAGTGAAAACGTGCCACTGGATCGAGCACTTGATCCCCTTGTTTTTCCAACCCTAAATAGTGGGCGGCACAGCGCATGAGAAAAACACGCAGCGGGGATTTGGGGGACAAAGCGCCCAACACCAGAGGTTGATCAATGGCAGCCAGCACATGCGTGGGAGTGGGCGGCTCGAAACTCAGCTCACGCCCCAAGGCTGCCAACTCTTTTTCGCTCAAGTGCGTCATCATGGTTTCGACATTGCGGGACAGCCATGGGCGCAAACCGGGGATAGGCGACAAGGTCGCGAAGGTCTTGAGCTTGGGGAACTCATCACGCAAGGTTTCCACCACGCGCTTGATCAGAGAATCACCAAAACTCACACCGCGCAAGCCTGTTTGTGTGTTGTTGATTGAGTAGAAAATAGCCACCGTAGACTTCTTCAAGTCCTCGGGTGCAGCGCCCTCGTCCAACAATGGCATGATGTTGTCTGCCATCTCGTGAAGAAGTGCCACCTCGACAAAAATCAAAGGCTCATTGGGCAAGCTGGGGTGGAAAAAACCATAGCAACGACGGTCACTGTCCAAGCGGTTTTTCAAATCTGCCCAACTGCGAATGTCGTGCACCGCTTCGTACTTGATGAGTTTTTCAATCAAGGAAGCAGGTGAATCCCAGCTGATGGTGCGCAGTTCCAAAAACGCGATGTCAAACCAAGTCGAAAACAGGTTTTCTAATTCCGCATCTAACGCCAGCAAGCGCTTGTTGCTTTTGAGCTGCGGCAGCAACTCAGCACGCAAATCGACCAAGAAACGCATGCCACCGGGGTAAGCCGTGAAACGCTGCAACAACCGTGTGCGTGGTGACACCAAGGCACGGCGCAAACGAATTTCTGCCGAGCCTTCATCCACGGTGCCTAATGAAGCGTCGTACTCATCACGCGCAGCGCGTACTTTGCTGGCATCGGGGCCAAACTGTTCGCTAATCAACAGCCACAAGTCTTGACGCTCGGCCATTTCGGCTTTGGCATACCAATCAGCCAAGGCTTTGGCACGGCGTCCGCCTTCAACCTCGCTCACACGTGGGTCAACGACAGACTGCAGCAAGAGCAAGGTGCGACGCAAAGAGCGAGGCGACAAAGCCTCTTTTTTCTGACGAATCGAAGAATCCAAACGCTCACGCGTCGACCTGTCTTCTGGCTTTGGCGGCTCACTGGCTGGAGCCGAATTGCGAAGCAGATTCAATTTACTGCTGAGCCAAGTCGTTGCATTCATCTCGCACCCTTTGATCCGTCAAAAATCACTTCATACCCATCACTATGTTTGGCAAGCCCGTAGCGATTTCTGGGAACAGACACAGCAGGAAAACGGCTGCAAACATCAGACACAAAAACGGCATCACACCCCAAATGACTTCTTTCAAAGAAATATCGGGTGCCACGTTTTTAATCACAAAGATGTTCAAACCCACAGGTGGATGAATCAGCCCCATCTCCATCACGATGGTCATGACAACACCGAACCAGATCAAGTCAAAGCCAGCGGCTTTGAGCGGAGGCAAGATGATGGGGGCTGTCATCAAAATGATGGACACGGGCGGCAAGAAGAACCCCAACACCACCACCATCAGCAAAATCACCGTCAGCAAGACCCAGCGCGACAACTCCATACCCACAATCCAATGCGCCGCACTTTGGCTGATGTGCAAATGGCTCATCACGTAGCTGTACAACAAGGACATACCGATGATGAGCATCAACATGGTCGACTCTTTGAGAGTCGAAGACAGGATGGGCATCACGTCTTTTGGACGCCACAGGCCGTAAACCACAGCGACTAAGCCCAGAGCCAGCAAACCACCCAAGCCCGCAGTTTCAGACGGTGTGGCGTAGCCGCCATACAGCGCCACCATCACGCCAATCAACAACACCAAGAAAGGCAGCACGCGCGGGAGCATCTCTACTTTTTGCGCCAGTGTGAAATGCTCTTTGTCCAAGTAAGCCGATTTTTCACCACCTGCTTCGTAGACTTTTAAAGCAATTTGATATTCCTTGCGCGCACGCACCACGGCGTAACCGGCAAACAAAGCCACCAACAACAGTCCAGGGCCAATACCCGCCAAGAACAAACGACCCAACGATTGCTCGGCAGCCACAGCGTACAAAATCATCACGATCGACGGTGGCAACAAAATGCCCAGAGTACCGCCAGCCGCGATGATGCCCGCTGCAAAGCCAGGCGAGTAGCCACGTTTGCGCATCTCGGGAATACCAGCTGAGCCGATGGCCGAACAGGTGGCTGGCGACGAGCCAGCCATCGCGGCAAACAGCGCACATGCAAACACGTTGGCAATGCCCAAACCGCCCGGCACTTTGTGTAACCACGCATGAATGGCCGAGTACAAGTCTTGACCTGCACGCGACTTGCCAATGGCTGCGCCCTTCATGATGAACAAAGGAATCGACAACAAGGTAATGGACGCCATTTCTTCGTACACGTTTTGTGTCACAGTATCCAGCGACGACGCAGGCATGAAGAAATACATGAACGACACAGCAACCGTACCCAAAGCAAATGCAATGGGCATGCCCGAGAACATGACCAAAAGCGTGGCTGCGCCATAGCTCAAACCAATAGCAAGCTCACTCATTTCCGGTCTCCGCGGACTTCACCGCCGGTCAGCTGAACGGCTGACTGTAAAAACAACTGCACGGCCAGCAAGCTCATGCCCACGGCCATCAAGGAATAGGGAATCCACAAAGGTGGTGCAAAACTGCTCGAAGTCGTTTGCCCTTCGGACCATGCCTCGTGAAACAAGGCCCATGACTTCCAAGAGAAAAATACGCAAAAAACGGTAGACACCACATCGACCATCACCACGCGCACTTTGTTCACCGAGGCGGGCAAGATCGATGACAAGGCTTCAATGCCAATGTGGCCGCGCTGCGATTGCACATACGCCGTACACATGAACGTCGCACCGACCAACATGAACACGGCGGCTTCGTCTTGCCAATCGGTGGCAACCTTGAACAAATAACGCGTCAAGACCGAGTAGGTCAGCACGCAGGACGTTAGCACCAGCGCCAGCATCGACAAGCGCAAAACGAAAACATTAAAAGCGTCCAATATCGCCACCAAACCACCAACGAAGGCATTTTTAGGCCGTGTTTTCTCAACTGGCGTGTTGGACTCTAGTTCGAAACCGTGGCTCACAATGTTTGCTCCGCCAAGGCCAGCAACTTGGCGCAACCTGCGTTCTTGCCTGCGTAGTCTTTCCAAGCTGTTTCACGCGCAATAGCTTGCCATTTTTTGATCGAAGCGGCGTTCAAGTCCACCACTTTGGCGCCTGCTTTTTGATACACATTGGCCACTTCGATGTCGTCCTTCTTGGCTGCTTCCAAAGCGAACTTCTCCATCTCAGCACCGACGGCCATGATGGCGTCGCGTTGGTCTTTAGGTAGTTCATCAAAGATGGCTTTGGACATCATCAAAGGCTCAAACATGAACCAATAAGCGCCTTTACGGCCCGTGGTCAAAGCCTTGGCCACCTCTTCCAAATGGAAGGAAATGAACGAAGTGGATGAGGTCATGGCCGCGTCCATCGCGCCGGTTTGCATGGCGGCATAAATCTCGTTGGAGGGTAAGGTCACCACAGCGGCGCCCGCTTCTTTCAAAATCATGTCAACTTCACGCGAACCGCCACGGATCTTCATGCCCTTGGCGTCTTCTGGATCAACGATAGCTTTGCTACGCGAAGCGACGCCCCCCGCTTGCCAAATCCAGCTGATGAGCACAATCCCTTTTTCAAGCAGCAAGCGATTGAGCTCAGCGCCCACGGGCTTATTTTTCCAGCTGTACGCTTGTTCGTACGACACGACCAAGCCTGGCATCAAACCAATGTTGACCTCGGGAATCTCGCCGCCAGCATAAGACAGAGGGATGAGCGCCATATCCAAAGCGCCTTTGCGCATGGATGAAAACTGAGCATTTGTTTTCATCAAGGACGAGCCTGGATAAATCTCAAACTTCAAGCTACCTTTGGTGCGCTTTTCAACTTCGGCTGAAAACATGCGCACGAGACGATCACGGAAATCGCCCTCCTTGATCGTACCGCCCGGGAACTGGTGAGAGATTTTGAGCGTTTTGTTTTGCGCAAATGCATTCACAAAAGGCAAGGCGCTCAGCGAAAAACCACCCACGGACTGGAGAAGGCTACGACGTTTCATGTGATGTCTCCTAGGACTGCTGTTAGACGCTCTGATGACAAAGCGCTGAAATTTTGTATTTATTAATTTACCAGTTGTATTCTGGATTCTTGTTAGTGAATACCCCATGGCATTCTACGAACTCAAAGCTACTCAAAGTGGCAGAATTTGGGGCATGAGAATTTCGGACAAATTGCGCGAAAAAATAGAAGAGCAAATTGCCACGGGTGAATTTGCGCCAGGCAGCGCGCTCGATGAAGCCACGCTGGTCGAACAGTTCGGCGTATCACGCACGCCGATCCGTGAGGCCTTGATTCAGCTCGCCGCAGAGGGGCTGATTGAGATTCGTCCACGTCGCGGCGCCGTGGTAACCAGCATTGGCCCCGCGCGTTTGATCGAAATGTTTGAAGTGATGGCCGAGTTAGAGGCCATGTGTGGCAGATTGGCTGCTCGCCGCATGACGGACGAAGAACGCCAACAACTCACGGCCGCACACGAAGCTTGTGAACAAGCCAGAGCCAACCAAGACTCAGACCAGTATTTTTATTGCAACGAGCGCTTCCATGCTGCCATCTACGCAGGCAGCCACAACACATTCTTGCGTGAACAAGCCAATCAGTTGCATCGCCGCCTACGCCCTTATCGACGGTTGCAGCTGCGTGTGCGTGACCGCATGAGCGTGTCGTACAAAGAACACAATGCCATCGTGAACGCCATTACATCAGGCGATGCAGAAGCTTCAGCGCAGGCGCTGCGCGAACACGTGGTGGTGCAAGGAGAACGATTTGGCGACTTGTTGTCGTCGCTTTCAGAAATGGCGCAACACACTTAAGGCGCAGCTTTGCGCGTGGCATGCAGCCACAACGCAACGCCCACCAACACCATGGGCACGCACAGCCACTGCCCCATGCTCATACCTAAAGCCAGCAAGCCAAGGTGGGCATCGGGCTCGCGGAAGTATTCAGCCATGAAACGCAAGCTGCCATAGCCAATCATGAACACGCCAGACACAGCGCCCACCGCGCGAGGCTTGCGTGCATAAAACCATAACACCACAAACAGCAAGATGCCTTCGCCCAAGAACTGATACACCTGCGATGGGTGACGCGGCATCAAGCTGCCGCTTTGAGGAAACACCATGGCCCATGGCAAGGAAGGATCAGCCGCCCTGCCCCACAGCTCGCCATTGATAAAGTTGCCCACGCGCCCTGCGGCCAAGCCGGTGGGCACGCAAGGTGCAATGAAGTCAGTCACCCACAGCCAAGCGCGGTTGTGCTGCCACGCATACACAGCGGTGGCCACAAACACGCCCAACATGCCACCATGAAAACTCATGCCGCCTTGCCAAACGGCAAAGACTTCGAGTGGGTGCTCAAAGTAATAAACGGGCTTGTAAAACAAGCAGTAGCCAAGGCGTCCACCCAAGACCACGCCCATCACACCGTAAAACAAGATGTCTTCAATGTCTTGCTTAGACCACCCGCCTAAGGCCACTTGTGTGGCGTAAGGCTCGTGCTTCAAACGCAAATTAGCCAAGCCGACAAACAAGGCAAAGGCCGCAAGGTAGGTCAAGCCATACCAGTGGATGGCCAAAGGCCCCACTTGCAAGGCGACCGGATCAATTTGAGGAAACACAAGCATGATGATCAGTGGCTCGCTCAGTCGCCCAACAGCGACAGGTCGCGCACAGCGCCCTTGTCTGCCGAGGTGGCTAGCAAAGCATAGGCCTTGAGCGCGGCAGACACTTTGCGTGGACGTGGCAACACAGGCTTCCAGCCTAACTTGTCTTGCTCCACACGACGCTTGGCCAACTCTTCATCACTCACCAACACGTTGATGCTGCGATTGGGGATGTCAATGCGAATACGGTCACCGTTGCGCACCAGACCAATGCTGCCGCCAGCCGCCGCTTCAGGTGAGCAATGACCAATGGACAAACCCGATGTGCCGCCCGAGAAACGACCATCGGTCAACAAGGCGCAAGCCTTGCCCAAGCCTTTGGACTTGATGTAGCTGGTGGGATACAACATTTCTTGCATGCCAGGGCCACCCTTGGGGCCCTCGTAACGCACGACCACGATGTCGCCGGCTTTCACCTCGTCGTTCAAGATGTGCTCCACCGCTTCGTCTTGCGACTCCACCACATGGGCTGGGCCTTCAAACACAAGCAAGCTGTCGTCCACGCCCGCGGTTTTCACCACGCAGCCGTCCAAAGCGATATTGCCGCGCAACACCGCCAAGCCGCCTTGCTGGCTGAACGCATGGTCGACCGAGCGGATGCAACCTTCGGCCCGATCGGTGTCGAGGCTAGGCCAACGCGTGTTTTGGCTGAACGCCACTTGCGTAGGAATGCCAGCGGGGCCAGCCATGTAAAACTTCTTCACAGCATCCGATGGGTTGCGTGCAATGTCCCATTCGTCCAAGACTTCTTTCATGGTCTTGCCGAGCACGGTGCCCACATCGGTGTGCAACCTGCCAGCGCGGTCGAGTTCACCCAAGATGCCCATGATGCCGCCTGCGCGGTGCACGTCTTCGATGTGGTACTTATTGGTATTGGGTGCGACCTTGCACAATTGAGGCACGATTTTGGACATCCGGTCGATATCGGCCATGGTGAATTCAATTTCGGCTTCTTGGGCAATCGCCAAGATGTGAAGGATGGTGTTGGTCGAGCCGCCCATGGCGATGTCCAAAGCAATGGCGTTTTCAAACGCTTTGAAGCCCATCGAGCGCGGCAAAACCGACACATCGTCTTGCTCGTAATAACGCTTGCACAGCTCCACAATCGTGCGGCCCGCTTGCTTGAACAACTGCTCGCGGTCAGCGTGCGTCGCCACCACAGTGCCGTTACCGGGCAAAGCCAAACCCAAAGCTTCGGCCAAACAGTTCATGGAGTTGGCGGTGAACATGCCCGAGCATGAACCGCAAGTTGGGCAAGCCGAACGTTCGACTTCGGCCAAATCGGCATCGCTCACTTTGTCGTCAGCAGCCATCACCATGGCATCAATCAAATCGAGTTTCTTAAACTCCATGACTTGCGTTTGTGGATTGGCCAAGCGCACCTTGCCAGCTTCCATAGGGCCACCCGACACAAAGATGACCGGAATATTCAGGCGCATGGCGGCCATCAACATGCCGGGGGTGATCTTGTCGCAGTTAGAAATACAAACAATAGCGTCGGCACAATGGGCGTTGACCATGTACTCGACCGAGTCCGCAATGATGTCGCGGCTGGGCAGCGAGTACAGCATGCCGTCGTGCCCCATGGCGATGCCATCGTCCACGGCGATGGTGTTGAACTCTTTCGCTACGCCACCAGCGGCTTCAATCTCACGCGCCACCAACTGGCCCAAGTCTTTCAAATGCACATGGCCAGGCACAAACTGGGTGAACGAGTTGGCAATCGCAATGATGGGTTTGCTGAAGTCGTCATCTTTCATACCCGTGGCACGCCACAAAGAGCGGGCACCCGCCATGTTGCGGCCAGCGGTGGAGGTCTTGGAACGGTAAGCAGGCATGTGTAGGGCTCCGGTCAGGAAAACATCAAAAAAATCTTGCCAGATTATCGCCCACACACAAACGGCTACTTGTGCAGGCCATGCTATTCACAGCATCAAATAAGACCAAACGCCCTTGCTTTAAGGCCACGATAAACTGGCAACGTATCCACCATCCACCTAGCTTCAGAGGCATCGATATGAAAAAAAATCTTCTTTTATTGGCCATAGTCTCTGTCGCAGGTGTATCCACCCCCGCTTGGGCCGACCAAGCTCTGGCCACGGCCAAAAACTGCATGGCCTGTCACGCGCTGGATAGAAAACTGGTAGGCCCAGCCTACAAAGACGTGGCGGCCAAATACGCTGGCGATAAATCGGCGGTGGACAAACTGGCCAGCAAAATTCAAAAAGGTGGCTCCGGCATCTGGGGCCCCGTCCCCATGCCGGCCAATACACAGGTGAATGATGCTGAAGCCAAAAAATTAGCAGCTTGGGTGTTGACCATCAAATAAGCGGCGCAACCGGCTGCAAGCATTCCGACAGGGGCTTTGAGTAAACTCAGCCGCTGTTTTTATCTCTGGCCTTTTTCAGGACCCCATCCATGACCACGATCCGCCAAAACGACCTGATTGAATCGGTCGCCGCCGCTCTGCAATACATCAGCTACTACCATCCTGCTGACTTCATTTCGCACTTGGCTAGCGCCTACGAACGCGAGCAAAGCCCTGCGGCCAAAGACGCCATCGCACAAATCTTGACCAACAGCAAGATGAGCGCCTACGGCCACCGCCCGATTTGCCAAGACACCGGCATCGTGAACGTGTTCTTGAAAGTCGGCATGGATGTGCGCTGGGAAGGCTTCACCGGCAGCTTGGAAGACGCTATCAACGAAGGCGTGCGCCGTGGCTACAACCATCCCGACAACATGCTGCGTGCCTCAGTGGTCGAT
>Ga0213920_1001712_pt1 | contig 11583 bp, 9 predicted proteins | sample McNCre1117MG_FD_161054 | JGI IMG/M metagenome (GOLD analysis project Ga0213920, IMG submission 161054) | Freshwater microbial communities from McNutts Creek, Athens, Georgia, United States - 11-17 MG | ecosystem: Environmental > Aquatic > Freshwater > Creek | place: USA: Georgia | collected...
TCCCGGTTAAGGCGGTGTTTGCGTTCCTCGCGCTGGCGGCGGTCGCGAAATTCTGTAGCGATGGTGACTATCCTTAAAAATCAAAAACAAACCGACACACGTGTGCGACGCACAACTCTTGGCAATTTCTCAATGAAATCAGCTTTTGAGAGCGATGTCGGAGGCAATCTTTTGAGAGAAGGCTTCGAGGGACATCACACCGAGGTCTTGGTTGCCTCGGGCGCGCACTGCGACGGCGCCAGCTTCCTTCTCTTTGTCGCCTACGACCAAGATGTAGGGAAGCTTTTGCATTGAATGCTCGCGTATTTTATACGTGATTTTCTCGTTGCGGAGGTCTAAATCGACCCTAAGCCCTTGATTTCGCAGCGTTTTCGCAACTTCTCGGGCATATTCGGCCTGGGAATCGGTGATATTGAGCACTGAAACTTGGGTTGGTGCCAGCCAAGTGGGCAAGGCGCCAGCGTGCTGTTCGATCAGAATTCCGATGAAACGCTCCATGCTGCCCACGATGGCGCGGTGCAAGATGACGGGGCGTTGGCGTGAGCCGTCTTCGGCGGTGTACTCGGCATCCAAGCGCTCGGACAGGTTGAAGTCGACCTGAATCGTGCCGCACTGCCACTCACGACCAATCGCGTCTTTGAGCGTGTATTCGATCTTGGGGCCATAGAAGGCGCCGTCGCCTTCAGAGATGACGTACTCGCAACCGGCAGCGGTCAAGCTGTCCATCAAAGCCTTTTCAGCCTTGTCCCACAAATCGTCAGAGCCAATGCGGGCTTCGGGGCGTGTGGAGACTTTGTACAAGATGTTGGTGAAGCCAAAGTCTTCGTACACCTTCTTGAGCACCTTGGTGAAGGTGTCGCACTCGGGCAAGATTTGGTCTTCGGTACAGAAGATGTGGCCGTCGTCTTGCGTGAAGCCGCGCACGCGCATGATGCCGTGCAAGCCGCCCGAAGGTTCGTTGCGGTGGCATTGGCCAAACTCGCCATAGCGCAATGGCAGGTCGCGGTAGCTCTTGATGCCTTGCTTGAAGATCAAGATGTGGCCTGGGCAGTTCATCGGCTTCAAAGCGTAGTCACGCTTTTCAGACTCGGTGGTGAACATGTTGTCGCGGTACTTGTCCCAGTGACCGGTTTTTTCCCACAGCGACTTGTCAATGATTTGCGGGCCTTTGACTTCGAGGTAATCGTTGTCGCGGTACACCTGACGCATGTACTGCTCGATGGTTTGCCACACGGTCCAACCTTTGGGGTGCCAGAACACCAAGCCGGGTGCGTGCTCGTCAATGTGGAACAGGTCGAGTTCGCGGCCCAGCTTGCGGTGGTCGCGTTTTTCGGCTTCTTCCAGACGCTTGAGGTACATCTGCAAATCGTCTTTGCTGGTCCAAGCTGTGCCGTAAATGCGTTGCAGCATTTCGTTTTTGTGGTCACCGCGCCAGTAGGCACCCGCCACTTTCATCAGCTTGAAATGCTTGAGCTTGCCCGTGCTGGGTACGTGTGGGCCACGGCACAAGTCTTCAAAAGCGCCTTCGCGGTACAAGCTCACGTCTTCATTGCTAGGAATGCTGGCAATGATTTCCGCTTTGTAGTGCTCGCCCAAACCTTTGAAATAGGCCACAGCTTCATCGCGAGGCAACACGCGGCGCACCACGGCTTCGTCTTTGTTGGCCAACTCGGTCATGCGCTTTTCAATGGCCACCAAGTCTTCGGGTGTGAAGCCACGTGTGAACGAGAAGTCGTAAAAGAAGCCATCGTCAATGACGGGACCAATGGTCACTTGCGCTTCTGGGTACAGCTCTTTCACCGCGTAGGCCAACAAATGGGCGGTGGAGTGACGAATCACCTCCAAGCCTTCGGCGTCTTTGGCCGTGATGATGGCCAAATTTGCATTGCTGCTCATCGTGAAGCTGGTGTCCACCACCTTGCCATCGACCTTGCCAGCCAAAGCGGCCTTGGCCAAGCCTGCGCCAATCGACGCAGCCACTTCGGCCACCGTCACAGGACCTGGAAATTCACGTTGCGAACCGTCGGGAAGAGTAATCTGAACCATGTGTCTGAAAGTAAAAAAGCGCGGCGAAGGCCGCGCTTGGAATGAGTGTCTAAACGCTAAAGGAGGATTTTACGCCGCCTTAGCATTTAACTCAGAAGTCGATCAGTGGAACTGCTCTTCTTCAGTAGAACCCGTGAGGGCTTTGACAGAAGATGAACCGCCTTGGATCACAGTGGTCACATCGTCGAAGTAGCCTGCGCCCACTTCTTGTTGGTGTGACACGAAGGTGTAACCCTTGTCGCGTGCTGCGAACTCAGGCTCTTGCACCATGTTGACGTAGTGCTTCATGCCTTCGCCGTTGGCGTATGCATTAGCGAACTGGAAGGTGTTGTACCAGTTGATGTGAATACCAGCCAAGGTGATGAACTGGTACTTGTAGCCCAATGCCGACAGGTCTTCTTGGAACGAAGCGATTTGGCTGTCATTGAGGTTCTTCTTCCAGTTGAAAGAAGGTGAGCAGTTGTAAGACAAGAGCTTGCCTGGGCATGCAGCGTGCACAGCTTGTGCAAATTCACGAGCGAAGCCAATGTCTGGCACACCTGTTTCGCACCACACCAAGTCAGCGTAAGGAGCGTATGCAACGCCGCGACTGATGGCTTGTTCCAAACCGTTTTTGACACGGTAGAAACCTTCTTGCGTGCGCTCGCCTGTCAAGAAAGGCTTGTCGTTGGCATCGTGATCAGAAGTGATCAAGTTAGCGGCTTCAGCATCAGTACGAGCCAACACGATGGTGGAGGTACCCATGACGTCAGCAGCGAAACGTGCAGAGATCAATTTCTCGCAAGCTTCTTGCGTTGGCACCAACACTTTGCCACCCATGTGACCGCATTTCTTCACCGCAGCCAATTGGTCTTCGAAGTGAACGCCAGCCGCACCTGAGGCAATCATGTTCTTCATCAATTCGAAAGCGTTCAACACACCGCCGAAACCGGCTTCAGCGTCAGCCACGATGGGCAAGAAGTAGTCGATGAATTCTTTGTCACCTGGGTTGACGCCACGGCCCCATTGAATTTCATCTGCACGCTTGAAGGTGTTGTTGATGCGGCGAACCATGGTTGGCACAGAGTCGTACGCGTAGAGCGATTGATCTGGGTACATGGTTTCGGAGGTGTTGCCGTCAGCAGCGACTTGCCAGCCCGACAAGTACACAGCTTCCAAACCAGCCTTGGCTTGTTGCATGGCTTGACCAGCAGAGATCGCGCCGAATGCGTTGACGTAGCCCTTCTTGGCACCGCCGTTGACTTTTTCCCAGAGCTTTTCAGCACCGCGCTTAGCGAGTGTGTGCTCAATGGGCATGCTGCCGCGCAAACGCACAACGTCTGCAGCAGAGTAACCACGCTTCACGCCCTTCCAGCGTGGGTTGGTGGCCCAGTCTTTTTCGAGGGCGGCAATTTGTTGTTCGCGGCTGAGTTGTTCATTCAGTGATTGAGGCATGGTTCACTCCAGGAAGTTAAGTGGTTGACGATGGATTAACTATAAGTCTTCTATAAGAGTTGACTCGCATCTTATGTCTTATATAAGAATATATTTATTCCCAATTAAAACAACAAGTTACAAAACATATTCTGAATTGTGAAACTCAATTTCTCATATCAAGAAAAAATATTGCAGTGCAGCAAGTTAATTTCCCGCAATGTGAAACGGATTTTCAAATCTAAGGCTATGCACCTCTCCGTCACAAATAAGGTGTGTGAGCGCATCAACTCGGTGCGCAGCAAAGCACACTCACAAAAAACAACATTCTCCAGAGAAAAAAGTCGTTTTTAGCTTGGAAAGACGCGCGTTCTCAATTAGCATCCGCACTGGTCTAGAGCGATATCTCTAAGGCTTGATAACAAACACTTCTAGAAGGAAATCAACCATGGCAACTGCAAAAAAAGCTCCGGCTAAAAAAGTAGCAGCAAAGAAAGCTGCTCCCGCTAAGAAAGTAGCAGCTAAAAAAGCTGCTCCTGCAAAAAAGGTTGTAGCAAAGAAAGCTGCTCCCGCTAAGAAAGTAGCAGCTAAAAAAGTTGTTGCTAAAAAAGCCCCAGCGAAAAAAGTTGCAGCCAAAAAAGCACCTGCTAAAAAGCGCACACCTAACGCAGCGTTCATGAAAGCGCTCACACCTAGCGCCGCTTTGGCTGCTGTGATCGGTAGCACACCCGTGCCACGTACCGAAGTGGTCAGCAAGATGTGGACATACATCAAAAAGCACGGCCTGCAAGACAGCGTGAACAAGCGCAACATCAACGCTGACGAGAAGCTCAAGTCCGTGTTCGGCAAAGCTCAAGTCACGATGTTTGAGTTGGCTGGCTTGATCGGCAAGCACCTGAAGTAATTCAGTTTTGCCTCAATAAAAAAGGGACCGCGAGGTCCCTTTTTTATTGCATGCGCGTGTGCGTCAAGCCTGCACTGTTCTGCGCCCAACCCCTAAGGCCACCACCACACTGAGCAACAACACCAGTGCAGCACCTAGCAATGTGGCGCCATACCAGCCGTGGTCCATGAACACACCAAAGATCAGTGGCGAAATGGCAAAGCCTGTGTCTAGCCCTGAATACACCATGCCATACACGCGGCCTGTCGCACCTTTGGGGGTAGCTTTCTTGATCATCATGTCACGCGAGGGGCCACCAACGCCAACGGCCAAACCTGTCGCAGCCAAGATGCCCATGGTGAGTTCGGCGCCAAACAAACCACTGCCACACAAGGCCATGAACACAGCGCCCACGGCCATACACGTGGCGACCACCTTGTCACTGTGACGCGGCCAGCGCGCAGCCACAAAACCACCCACAAACATGCCAGCTGCCGCGCACAGCATATACGCAGTGAGCGTGAACGTCGCCGCTTCAAACGTGACGTGATGCAGCGCTTGCAAGATAGACACCGCAAAGCTTTGCACCACAGCCAAAGTCATGGTGGAGAGCAAAAAGAAACTGAAGCACCACCACACCACGGGGATTTTCAAAAAGGCCATGGTGCTGCCCGCATTGGCGGCTTGCTTGTGGCTCACCACGTCGGCGTGCAACAACGCGCGTTGCCACAAGAGCAACACAAAAATTGCGACAAACAACAACGCTGCGCTCATATAAGCAACACGCCAATCAAACGCAGCACTCAACCCAACCATGAACACAGGTGCAAGCGCCCAGCCTAAGTTGCCAGTCAGGCCATGCGCACTGAAGGCGTAACCCAAACGAGGCGCCGACACTTTTTGGTTGAGGATGGTGAAGTCCACAGGATGAAACGAACAGTTGCCAAGGCCTAGCAAAGCGGCCCCCAACATCAAGCCCGTGTAGCTGTTCGCCACCGACACCACCATGCAGCCTGCGGCCAACAGCATCAACGCAACAAACAAAACAGGGCGGGCACCCAACCGATCCACCACAAAACCAGCCGAAGCCTGGCCCACACCTGAGACCACAAAAAACACCGTCATCAAGAAGCCCAGCTCCGAATAACTCAAACCAAACGTACTCATGAACACAGGGAACATGAGAGGCAACAACAGGTGTGAGAAGTGTGAGCTGGCGTGTGCAATGCCTACCAGACCAATGACGGCGGCATCATCGCGCCAAGGGTTGGATGCGGGATTCAAAGTGGTCATAAAAAAGCGCAACAGAAAGGATGCAAGCATCCTAACTGCTGCGCTTGATTAGCGCGGTCGACTGAGGGACAAGCCCCCTGCCACGACAAGGGGCAAACCCTTTCAGCTAGCGAGGGTCAAACCTCGGCTTTGGTGAACGCAAATTCGCCGGGCGCACGCACGGGATCGACGTTGACCGCAATCGTGTCTTTGGGCAAGAACTTGCCCTCCAACAACAATTTGGACAAGGGGTTCTCGATGCGCTGTTGAATGGCGCGCTTCAAAGGACGCGCACCAAACACAGGGTCAAAGCCCACCTTCGCCAGTTCAGCCAAAGCGGCAGGCGACACATCCAAGGTCAAGTCCATCTTGGTCAAACGCGCACCCAAAATCTTGAGCTGAATGCCCGCGATGCTGGCAATGTGCTCGGCATCCAAAGCGTGGAACACCACGGTCTCGTCAATGCGGTTCAAGAACTCTGGACGGAAGTGAGATTTAAGTTCATCCCACACCGCGTCTTTGATGTCTTGCGCGTCTTGCCCCACCATGCTTTGGATGATGGGAGAGCCAATGTTAGACGTCATCACGATGACGGTGTTTTTAAAGTCCACCGTGCGGCCTTGGCCATCGGTCAAGCGGCCATCGTCGAGCACCTGCAGCAAGATGTTGAACACATCGGGATGCGCCTTCTCTACCTCGTCCAGCAACAGCACGCTGTAGGGGTTGCGACGCACGGCCTCGGTTAAGTAACCACCCTCGTCGTAGCCCACGTAGCCGGGAGGCGCGCCTACCAAGCGACTGACCGAGTGCTTCTCCATGAACTCACTCATGTCGATGCGAATCATGTGGTCTTCGCTGTCAAACAAGAACCCCGCCAAGGCCTTGCACAGCTCGGTTTTACCCACGCCCGTTGGGCCGAGAAACAAGAACGAGCCTGTGGGGCGATTGGGGTCACCCAGACCCGCACGCGAGCGACGGATGGCATTGGCCACCGCGGTGATGGCCTCTTCTTGACCCACCACGCGGTCGTGCAACTTGTCTTCCATTTGCAAGAGCTTGTCGCGCTCGCCCTGCATCAGCTTGGACACAGGAATGCCCGTGGCACGCGCCACGACTTCGGCAATTTCTTCAGCGCCCACTTGGGTGCGCAGCAAGCGATGGCCACCGGCTGCAGCCGTCTTGCCGCTTTCACGGGCGTTGGCTTCTTTCATGCGCTTTTCAAGCTCGGGCAGCTTGCCGTATTGCAGCTCAGCCACTTTGTTGAAATCGCCCTTGCGGGTGAGTTCTTCAATTTGATGGCGCAGACGATCAATCTCTTCTTTGATTTGCGCACCGCCATGAGCAGATGACTTTTCAGCCTTCCAAATTTCGTCCAGGTCGGCGTACTCTTTGCCAATCTTTTCAATCTCTTCTTCGAGCAACTCCATGCGCTTTTGCGAAGCTTCGTCTTTTTCTTTGCGCACGGCTTCGCGCTCAATCTTGAGTTGAATCAAGCGACGGTCCAGCTTGTCCATCACCTCGGGCTTGGAGTCGATTTCAATTTTGATTTTGGCGGCGGCCTCGTCAATCAAATCAATCGCTTTGTCTGGCAAGAAACGGTCGGTGATGTAGCGGTGACTCAGCTCGGCCGCCGCCACGATGGCAGGATCGGTGATCTCCACACCATGGTGCACTTCGTACTTTTCTTGCAAGCCACGCAAAATCGCAATCGTGGCCTCGACGGTGGGCTCGCCCACGATGATTTTTTGGAAACGACGCTCTAAGGCCGCATCTTTTTCGATGTACTTGCGGTACTCGTCCAAAGTGGTCGCACCCACGCAGTGCAGCTCGCCACGCGCCAAGGCGGGCTTGAGCATGTTGCCTGCATCCATCGCGCCATCGGCCTTGCCTGCGCCCACCATGGTGTGCAACTCGTCGATAAACACAATGGTTTGACCTTCGTCTTGCGCCAACTCTTTGAGCACGCTTTTCAGACGCTCTTCAAACTCACCACGGTATTTGGCACCGGCCAACAAAGCGGCCATGTCCAGCGACAACACACGTTTGCCTTTGAGCGAATCGGGCACCTCGCCTGCCACGATGCGTTGGGCCAAACCTTCCACAATCGCGGTCTTGCCCACACCTGGTTCACCGATGAGCACAGGGTTGTTTTTACTACGACGCTGCAAGACCTGAATGGCACGGCGAATTTCATCGTCACGGCCAATCACAGGGTCGAGCTTGCCTTGACGCGCACGCTCGGTCAAATCCATGCAGTATTTTTTGAGCGACTCGCGCTGGCCTTCACTCTCGGCGTTGTCCACTTTTTGGCCACCGCGCACGGCCGTGACCGCAGCCTCTAAAGACTTGCGGCTCAAACCGTTTTGCGTGGCCAGCTTGCCCCAGTTGCCTTTGTTGTCACACAGCGCCAGCAAGAACAATTCGCTGGCCACAAATTGGTCACCACGTTTGATGGCTTCTTTTTCCGCAGCCTGAATCAAGGACACGGTGTCGCGCCCCACTTGCACCTGGTCTTGACCTTCGACTTTGGGCAAGCGGTTCATGGCGTCTTCGGCAGACGACAGCAAGCCTGACACATTGGCGCCCGCGCGTTGCAACAGCGACTTGGGGCCATCGTCTTGGCGCAGCATGGCGACCAGCACGTGGGAAGGTTCGATGTAGGCGTGGTCGTTGCCAAGCGCCAAGCTTTGGGCATCGCCCAAGGCTTCTTGGAATTTGGTGGTGAGTTTGTCGACGCGCATAAAAACTCCGAAGCGAAATGTTGAATTACCCAATACCTGAGGTTGATAGGCATTATTTCAAGAGGAATAAGGCATTGCGCATTTGACTTGCATCAAAGACCTAGACATTCGCAACTGATGGCTAAACGCAAGGCTGAATGTGCGTCAGCCCACACAGGCGCAGACGCTGGATTTATTGAGGCAGCGTATTTGTCGCTTGAATGCCCCAGCGGGCCAAGGCTTGGTCATCACTCACACGGGCATCGACCCAACGTGCGCCTTCGGGCGTGACTTCTTTTTTCCAGAACGGCGCTTGGGTCTTGAGGTAATCCATCAAAAACTCGCAGGCCTTGAAGCTCTCGCCGCGGTGGGCCGACGTCACAGCCACAAAGACGATTTGGTCTTCGGGGTGCAACAAACCCACGCGGTGAATCACGCGGGCGGCAAAAATATCAAAGCGCTTCTTAGCCTCGTCCATCATGGCCGAGATGGACTTTTCAGTCATGCCTGGGTAGTGCTCCAGCTCCATGCTGGCCACCGAGCTTCCGTCATTACGCTCGCGCACCGTGCCTAGGAACGAGCACACCGCCCCCACACGCGCATCGCCCGCACGCAAGGAGGCAAGCTCTTGGCTCACATCGAAGTCTTGGGTTTGGATGCTGACGGTGAATGACATGGCGTGCCTCTGGGTTTAGCCGCCGGTGACCGGCGGAAAAAAGGCCACTTCGCAACCTTCGCTCAATGCGGCGGACGCATCACACAGGTCTTGGTTCAAGGCCATACGCACGGCGCGGCCATGGGCCAGCACTTCGGCGTAGGCACCGCCACGAGCAATCAGCTCGTCGCGCAAAGCTTGCAGCGTGGCAGTTTGTGTACCCACGCTTTCACTGCCCTGTCCGATGGCTTCGCGAATGGACGCAAAGTATTTGAGATTGACCTTCATGCCAGCCACTCCGCAAAGGAAATAAAGCGAACGGTATCGCCTTTTGAAATGGTTTGCCCAGCAGGGTTATCCACCACGCCATCGCCCCACACAGCGGAAGTGAGCACGCCAGAGCTTTGGTTGGGGAACAAATCCAAGCCGCCTTGCACGTTGCGTTTGACACGTAAAAACTCGCGGCGTTTGTCAGCGCGGGGCCAATCGAAATGGGCCGTCATTTCGGTGCGCTTCACATCTGTCTGCGTCACGCCTTGCAAACCCAACACAAACGGACGGACCAACAACAAGAAGGTCACAAAGCTGGACACAGGGTTGCCGGGCAGACCCATGAAGTGACACGCACCACCATCGCGGTTCACCTTGCCATACGCAAAGGGTTTGCCGGGCTTGATGGCCAGTTGCCACAAATTCAACTCACCCAAACTCTCCACCGCGGGTTTGATGTGGTCTTCTTCACCCACCGACACGCCGCCGCTGGTGAGAATCAAATCATGGTGCTGGGCCGCATTTCGCAGAGCAGCAATAGTGGCCTCGCGCTTGTCAGGCACGATGCCCAGGTCTGTCACCTCGCAGCCCAAGCGCTGCAACATGGCACGCAAGAAAAATCGGTTGGAGTTGTAAATCGCACCAGCAGGCATGGCTTCAGGGGCCACATCGCCGGGCATGACCAATTCATCGCCGGTCGAGAACAAAGCCACGCGCGGACGCGCAGACACTTGCAGTTGGGCCAAACCAATGCTGGCAGCCAAACCTAATTCAGCAGGTGTCAAACGTGTGCCTTGGGTGAGGACTGTCGCACCGCGTGTGACGTCTTCACCCGAGCGGCGAATCCACTGCCCTGCGGGCACGGCCTTGTTCACTTGGACTTGTTCGCCCTCTAAGGCTTCGCAGTCTTCTTGCATCACCACAGCATCTGCGCCGGGGGGAATGGGTGCGCCGGTGAAGATGCGTGCAGCTTCGCCTGCATGAAGCTGCGTGCCGTGTGTGCCCGCCGGAATGCGTTGCGTCACGCGCAGGACCGCGCCTGCTTGCACGCAATCTGCTGCACGCACGGCATAGCCGTCCATCGAGCTGTTGTCTTGCGGTGGCACTTGCAACGCAGAAACAACGTCTTGTGCCAGCACACGGCCATCGGCCTCAAAGGTAGACACCGTTTGCGAAGCGCTCAATGCGTGGGCTTGCACCAGCAATTGCGGCAACGCGTCATCGAGTGAAAGCAAAGCAGGACGGGTCATAGCAAAGGTGGGTTGTATTCGAAACGGTCTTCATGGGCCACCAACCAGTCGGTGATGGTGTAGGGGTCATTCAAGTCGAGGACGGGGCGTTGCGTGGCCTCGGGCAAGTCTTGGGGCGAATCGGTGGCTATTGCCACGACAAAGTCATCCTCGGGGTAGCGCACGGGCTGCTCAGAGGCTTTGCGCCAAACTTCGACCTTGAGCAAATCGCTTTTCTTAAAGCCTTCAACCAAGACCCAATCCACGCCGTCGTACACCTCAGCCAACAGGTGATGCACCGAGAGCTGCGCAGGCTGCTCAAACTGGCGTTGTAACACCAAGCGTTGATTCGATGCGACCAGCACCTCAAACGCCCCCGCTTCGCGGTGACGCCAGCTGTCTTTGCCGGGCTTGTCGATGTCAAAGTTGTGGTGCGCATGCTTGACCACCGACACGCGAAGTCCGCGCATGCGCATGCAGCCAATCAGCTGCTCCACCAGGGTGGTTTTTCCTGAGCCGGAGTAACCGGCAAAGGCAACGACCTTCATGCGTGGTCGCAGTGCTTGGCAATGTAGGCCTTGATTTGCGCCACATCCGCCTTCATCACCTGCACACGCTTTGGCAAGGCTTCGATGCCTTCAAACTTGGCTGGGCGATTGGGCTCTTGGCCCAAAGCTTCCACGATGGTGGCGGCAAATTTGATGGGCAAAGCAGTTTCCAAAACAATCATGGGCACACCGGCCTTGATGTGTTCACGCGCCACTTTCACGCCGTCAGCGGTGTGGGTGTCAATCATCTGACCGAAGCGTTGGTGCACGTTTTGGATGGTGGCCAAGCGGTTGGCATGTGTGCTCTTGCCGCTGGCAAAACCGTAACGCGTGGCAGCCTCTGCGAAATGCGGGTTGCCGCTCAAGTCGAATTGGCCGTTCTTGGAAATTTGCGAGCCAAACAAGTCTTTGGTCAATGCAGCATCGCGACCGAGCAAATCGAAGACGAAGCGCTCAAAGTTGCTGGCCTTGGAAATGTCCATCGACGGGCTGGAGGTTTCGTGTGTGTCGGCACTGCCGCGCACGCGGTACACGCCAGTGCGGAAGA
>Ga0213920_1001716_pt1 | contig 11545 bp, 10 predicted proteins | sample McNCre1117MG_FD_161054 | JGI IMG/M metagenome (GOLD analysis project Ga0213920, IMG submission 161054) | Freshwater microbial communities from McNutts Creek, Athens, Georgia, United States - 11-17 MG | ecosystem: Environmental > Aquatic > Freshwater > Creek | place: USA: Georgia | collected...
CCGAGATGGGTGGGGCCAATGCCACGCTCACGGTCGAACAGTCCGTCACACGCATGCGCCAAACGCTGGCGCACATCACGCCCGAACAGGCTGGACAGTTTTTGTCTTATGACGGCAGCACCATTGCTTGGTGACGTCTTTCACACACACATTTCAGAACGGATAACGCCATGTTGCTCACCCCCGATCAAACCATGATTCGTGATGCCGTACGCGACTTCGCCCAACAAGAACTCTGGCCCAACGCCGCCAAGTGGGACAAAGAACACACCTTTCCACACGAGGTGCACAAAGGCTTGGCCGCGCTCGGCGCCTATGGCATTTGCGTGCCCGAAGACTTGGGTGGCGCAGGCTTGGACTATTCCACGCTGGCCATTGTTTTAGAAGAAATCGCCGCAGGCGACGGCGGCACCAGCACCGCCATCAGCGTGACTAACTGCCCGGTGAATGCCATCCTCATGCGTTACGGCAACGACGCGCAAAAGAAACAATGGCTCACCGAATTGGCACAAGGCAACATGCTCGGCGCGTTTTGTTTGACCGAGCCACACGTGGGCTCTGACGCATCTGCCTTGCGCACCACCGCCACCAAAGAAGGCGACGAATACGTCATCAACGGCGTGAAGCAATTCATCACCAGCGGCAAAAACGGCCATGTGGCCATCGTCATTGCTGTGACTGACAAAGGCGCGGGCAAGAAAGGCATGAGCGCCTTCATCGTGCCCACCAGCGCACCTGGTTATCAAGTGGCTCGCCTCGAAGATAAGCTCGGTCAACACAGCAGCGACACAGCACAAATCAACTTTGACAACTGCCGCATCCCCGCCGAGAACTTGATCGGCGCGGAAGGCGAGGGCTACAAAATTGCGCTGTCTGCTTTGGAAGGTGGCCGCATCGGCATTGCTGCGCAAAGCATTGGCATGGCCCGCAGCGCGTTTGAAGCGGCCTTGCAATACAGCAAAGAGCGCGTGAGCTTTGGCACTGCCATCTTCAACCACCAAGCTGTGGGTTTTCGTTTGGCCGATTGCGCCACGCAGCTTGAAGCCGCGCGTCAGCTGATGTATCACGCGGCGGCTTTGCGCGATGCCGGTTTGCCTTGTTTAAAAGAAGCTGCCATGGCCAAACTCTTTGCCAGTGAAACAGCAGAGCAGGTGTGCAGCGTTGCCATTCAAACCTTGGGCGGCTACGGCGTGGTAAGCGACTTTCCCGTCGAGCGCATCTACCGCGACGTGCGCGTGTGCCAAATTTACGAAGGCACCAGCGATGTGCAAAAAATCATCATCCAACGCGCCTTGGCTTGATGTGGCTTAACACGCCGCTCATGTCGCTTGTGTAGCATCTAGCGCAGTTATCAGGAACTCGACATGAATTTCGCACAATCACACATCGCCACGCTGTTTAAATACGGCGGCATCAGCTTCATCGCAGGCGCTGTGAACCACGGGTTTTTCAGTGAAGCCCGCTCTATTTGGACGGCAGGCTTTGGCGTTTTGTTTTACTTGTTCGGTTCATGGCTGGACATTCGTCACCGCGAGATGAAAAACGTGCGCTGGGCCGATGTATTGGGCTTTGGCTTGGTGTCGTCCATTGGTTTGGGCTTCTTTACTGGCGGGTTGCAGCACTTCCCAGATTCGCCTGATCGCAGTTTGTGGGTCGTACCACTCGGCTTTGTGTTGAGCTTGTTTGCCATGTACTTCATGGACTGGCGTGGTCAGCTGCGCGTGCGCGCTTTGGTGACGTATGGCTTGGTTGCTTTTGCGGTGGTGTTGGCGGGCTCGGCGGCGGCATGGTCCGTGTTGCAAGGCCAGCCGCCATCGACACACAGCCATTCACATGGCGAGGCAGATGTTGTCGGCGAGCACAGCCATGAGGCGCATGCACACGACGCGGCCACGGGCAACGATGCGAGCACACGCACGGTCACCCTCACCATGGATGACAACATGCGTTTCACGCCTGCCAACTGGCAAGCCACAGCAGGTGAGACCGTGCGTATTCGGGTCGTGAACACCGGCAAGGTACGCCATGAGTTTGTGATGGGCACCGAGGCCGAATTGGTGGCCCATGCCGAAGAAATGAAAAAGCACACAGCGGACCATCAGCACGGCAACAACAATGCCTTGAGTTTGGGGGCTGGTGAATCGGGCGATTTGGTGTGGACCTTCACCGATGCCGGTGTTTTGCACACCGCTTGTTTTGAGCCCGGCCATTACGAAGCGGGTATGCGTGGCACGATTTCTGTGTTGCCTTGAGTCGACATGACTGATAGCGCCGCTTGCCCCTGTGGGCGCACGGATGCCAAGAAACGTGCTGCGGCTTATCTCGATTGCTGCGGCCGCTTCATTGACCATTTTGACGTCACGCCTGCGCCTGATGCCGAGCATTTGATGCGCTCGCGCTACAGCGCTTTTGCACGCGAGCAAGCCGATTACCTATTCGCCACATGGCACCGCAGTACGCGACCTGATTCGCTGAGCTTTGAGACTGGCACCAAATGGTTAGGTCTTGAGGTGCGCGAGCACAAAGTCACAGGTGCTGACACGGCCGAGGTTGAGTTTGTAGCGCGCTACCGCGTGGGTGGTCAAGCGGTGCGTTTGCACGAGCGCAGCCGCTTTGTGCGCGAAGGCGAGCGTTGGTTGTATGTGGACGGCGACCAACGCTAAGCCGTTCGCGCCGCAACGCGCGCGTTACGCGTCGATAATTTCAGCATGAACTTTGAAGCTGTTTTGTTTGATTGCGATGGCGTGCTGGTCGACAGCGAAGCCATCACCTGCGGTGCGCTGCGCGAGATGCTGAATGAAAACGGCTGGCGCTTGAGCTTGGCCGAATGCATGGCGCACTTCGTGGGTCATACGGTGCGCAGCCGTGCGCCGCTGATTGAGACGCACACGGGTAAGCCCCTGACTGATGCGTTCATGGATGAGTTCTATCGCCGTCGCAACCACCGCCTAGAAAGCGAAATCGCCGCCATCGACGGCATTCACGATGCGGTACGTCATGTGCACGAGCGTTGCGAAGGGCGCATTGCGGTGGCCTCTGGCGCAGACCGCTACAAGGTCGAGATGATGTTGCAACGTGTGGGCCTTGCGCAGTTCTTTGAAGGTCGCATCTTCAGCGGTCACGAAATGCCGCGTAGCAAACCTTTCCCCGATGTGTACTTGGCTGCTGCTTCGCATTTGAATGTAGAGCCTGCGCGTTGCTTGGTGGTGGAAGACACGCCCGTCGGCATCACGGCAGGTGTGGCTGCGGGGTCAACCGTGTGGGCGTACGCGCCGCCACCTACGCCCAGGGATGTGTTGATAGACGCAGGGGCTACGCATGTGTTTGCGCACATGAATGCGCTGCGCATCTGACACGACGGGCAGACGATCGATGTCGCCTAAGCGCTTTGCCGGAATGTTTCAGGTGCTTGTCCTGTCCAAGTTTTGAATGCTCGAATAAAACTCTTTTCATTCGAGAAACCCACCTCGGTGGCAATTTGCTTGAGCGGTTTACCCGTGCGGAGAAGTAGTTCGCGCGCACGTTGCTCGCGCACGCTGTCTTTGAGTTGCTGCAAGCTGGCGCCTTCTTCTTGCAGTTGACGATGCAGCGTGCGGGCCGACATATTCAGCCAAGCGGCCAAGTCGTCGGCATTGCGGCTGTGTTCGGGGTGTTGAGCCAAGGTTTGGCGCACCTTCTCCACCAGCAAACGGTCGCGTCGATAAGGGCGCACCGTCAATAGCAGGGCGCGTTGCAACATCTGCTGCAGAGCTGCTTCGTCGCGGCGCACGGGCAGGGCGAGGTAGCCCGCGTCAAACTGCAAACAGTTCGATGACGCATTGAAATGTGTGGGGCCGTCAAACAACACACGGTAGCTATCCGCATGTGCGGGAGGCGCAAAGCGCAGGTGCGTGGCGGTGAGCGAGATGCGTGAGTCGGTCAGCCAGCACGCCACGCCCAGTGCATTGCGCAGCACCGACACCACACAAAACTCTTGAAACACACCGAGGTCTCGCACTTCATCAAGCTGCAAGCTGGCGATGCCGTTGCGTTCGGTCAATCTCAGACGAATGTCATCAGTCAACAAACCGTGGTGCCTGCACCAACGTGCCAGCGCCACACCCAATGTGGGCGAGGTGAGCGAGGCGCGCACCAACATGCCATAGCTGCCCCATGGCAAGCGGCGACTGAACCAGCCCAAGCCTTCGTCGTCCAGCTCTTGCATGGCAATGCCCGAGATCAGTTCCATCTGCATGGCGGTGACTCGGGCGTTGTTTTTCTTGAGAAGTTTTGGCTCGATTTGTGCCTTCTTCAACGCATCCTCCACGCGCATTCCGCGTTGCACGTAAGCGACAGAAATTGCCTGAATAAATGCAATTGGCGTCTCGGCGCGGCCCAGTGCTGGCGTTTGTTCTGAGGTGAAGCTAGGGCTAACCATAAGTAGCCTGATTGTGGCAGGATTTGCAACCTATCTGACGCAGGCCATGACGGTAAACGACCTAAGCTTGGGCCACAACGCCGTAATAGGAAAAACAAGATGACTGTTTTGCATTCCCAGCTCAACCCACGTTCTGCCGATTTCGCGGCCAACGCTGCCGCCATGCGCACGGTGGTGGACGACCTCAAAGCGCATCTCGAAAAAATCGCCGTCGGTGGCGGTGAGGCGGCGCGCGCCAAACACACCGCACGCGGCAAGCTGCTGCCCCGCGACCGCGTGCAAATGTTGCTTGACCCCGGCACGCCGTTTTTAGAGGTGGCTCCACTCGCCGCGCTCAACATGTACAACAACGACGCGCCGTGCGCGGGCTTGATTGTGGGCATTGGCCGCGTCAGCGGCGTGGACTGCATGATCGTGTGTAACGACGCCACAGTGAAGGGCGGCACGTATTACCCGCTCACGGTGAAAAAGCATTTGCGTGCGCAAGAAATCGCGCAGCAAAACAACTTGCCTTGCATTTACTTGGTGGATTCGGGCGGAGCCAACTTGCCCAACCAAGACGAGGTGTTCCCCGACCGCGACCACTTTGGCCGCATCTTCTTCAACCAAGCGAACATGAGCGCCCAAGGCATCGCGCAAATCGCGGTGGTGATGGGCAGCTGCACGGCAGGTGGCGCGTATGTGCCGGCCATGAGCGACGAAACCATCATTGTGAAAAACCAAGGCACCATCTTCTTAGGCGGACCACCGTTGGTGAAGGCCGCCACGGGCGAGGTGGTGACGGCAGAAGACCTCGGCGGTGGCGATGTGCACACACGCCTCTCAGGCGTGGCCGACCACTTGGCGCAAAACGATGTGCATGCGCTGGCGCTGGCGCGCCAATGTGTGAAAAGCCTCAACGCGCAAAAGCAGTCCAACATTGCCACGCACGCACCTGTGGCTCCGAAGTACGACGCGCAAGAGTTGTACGGCGTGATCCCCACCGACACACGCAAACCGTTTGATGTGCGCGAGATCATTGCGCGCATCGTCGATGGCAGCGAGTTTGATGAATTCAAAGCGCGTTTTGGCACCACGCTGGTGTGCGGTTTTGCGCGCATCGAAGGCATACCGGTGGGCATCATCGCGAATAACGGTATTTTGTTCAGCGAGTCGGCTTTGAAAGGCACGCACTTTATTGAGCTGTGTTGCCAACGAAAAATTCCGCTCGTGTTTTTGCAAAACATCACGGGCTTCATGGTGGGCCGCAAATACGAGAATGAAGGCATTGCACGCAACGGCGCGAAGATGGTCACAGCCGTGGCCACCGCTGCGGTCCCGAAGTTCACTGTCATCATTGGCGGCAGCTTTGGTGCAGGCAACTACGGCATGTGTGGCCGTGCTTTCAGCCCGCGCTTTTTGTGGATGTGGCCGAATGCACGCATCTCCGTCATGGGCGGTGAGCAAGCGGCCAGCGTGTTGGCCACGGTCAAACGCGATGGCATTGAAGGCAAGGGCGGTCAATGGAGCGCCGAAGAAGAGCAAGCCTTCAAAGACCCCATTCGCCAACAGTACGAACACCAAGGTCACCCTTACTTCGCCACAGCGCGTCTGTGGGACGACGGTGTGATTGACCCGGCAGACACCCGCCGCGTGCTGGCTTTGGGTTTGAGCGCATCCTTGAATGCGTCTATTCCTGAGACCAAGTTTGGTTTGTTCCGCATGTGATGGAGTTTTGCAAATGAACGCACCTTCAAACTCCGCACTGACCATCACTAACCAAGGTGCCATTCGCACCCTCACGCTTTGCCGCCCCGATGTGCGCAACGCCTTCAACGATGAAGTGATTGCCGAGCTGAAAACGGCTTTCATCCAAGCGGGCCAAGCCGCCGACGTGCGCTGCGTGGTGTTGGCCGCAGAAGGCTCTGCATTTTGTGCAGGCGCCGACCTGAACTGGATGCGCGGCATGGCCGACTACACACGTGACGAAAACTTGGCCGATGCAGGCCAACTCGCCGCTATGTTGCGTGCGATTTACGAATGCCCCAAGCCAACCATCGCTCGTGTGCAGGGCGATGTGTTTGCAGGTGGCGTGGGCTTGGTCGCTGCATGCGACATGGCCGTGAGTGTGGGCACCGCCACCTATTGCTTGAGCGAGGTGAAGTTAGGCCTCATCCCCGCCACCATCAGCCCGTATGTCATTCGTGCGATGGGTGTACGCGCTTCTCACCGCTACTTTTTAACGGCTGAGCGTTTCAGCGCGGCAGAGGCGCATCGCGTAGGCTTGGTGCATGAGGTCGTCACCGCCGATGCGCTGGACGCCAAAGTGGCCGAGCTGACCAGTGCCTTGGTCAGTGCCAGCCCCAACGCTGTGCGCGCTTGCAAACGCTTGGTGCAAGACGTGGCAGAGCGCGAGATTGACGACGCCTTGGTGGCGCACACCGTGGCGGGCATTGCCGACATTCGTTCAAGTGCTGAAGGCAAAGAAGGCGTGCAGTCTTTCTTGCAAAAGCGCAAGCCTTCGTGGTTGTTGTGATCGCAGACGGAAAAGGATTTAAAAAATGTTTAAGAAAATTCTGATCGCCAACCGTGGCGAAATCGCCTGCCGTGTCGCTGCGACAGCAAAGCGCATGGGCATCAAAACCGTGGCCGTGTATTCGGATGCCGATGCACAAGCCAAACATGTGCAGGTGTGCGACGAAGCCGTGCACATTGGCGGCAGCGCCCCCAAAGACAGCTACTTGCGCTGGGAGCGCATCTTGCAAGCCGCCAAAGACACGGGCGCACAAGCGGTGCATCCTGGCTACGGATTTTTGAGCGAGAACGAAGACTTCGCTAAAGCCTGCACGGCCGCAGGCCTCGTGTTCATTGGCCCGCCAGCCTCTGCCATTTTGGCAATGGGTTTGAAAGCCGAATCGAAACAACTCATGGAAAAAGCGGGCGTGCCCTTGGTGCCCGGCTACCACGCAGCAGACCAAGACCCCGCGCTGTTGCAGCGCGAAGCTGACCGCATTGGCTACCCAGCGCTCATCAAAGCCAGCGCAGGCGGCGGCGGCAAAGGCATGCGCGTGGTCAACAGCAGCGCCGAGTTTGCCGATGCATTGGCCAGCTGCAAACGTGAAGCCATCAACAGCTTTGGCGACGATGCGGTGCTGATCGAGAAATACGTGCAGCGGCCACGCCACATTGAAATTCAAGTGTTTGGCGACACGCATGGCAACTGCGTGTATTTGTTTGAGCGCGATTGCTCGGTGCAACGCCGCCACCAAAAAGTGTTGGAAGAAGCGCCTGCGCCTGGCATGACCGAAGCGCTGCGCCAACAAATGGGCGAAGCCGCCGTGGCCGCTGCTAAAGCGGTGAACTATGTGGGCGCAGGCACGGTGGAATTCATCGTCGAGCAAACCGCGTATGACAAGCCTGAGTCGATGAAGTTTTTCTTCATGGAGATGAACACGCGTTTGCAGGTGGAGCACCCCGTGACCGAAGCCATCACGGGCCTCGACTTGGTGGAATGGCAACTGCGCGTGGCCAGCGGCGAGCCCTTGCCTTTGCAGCAAAGCGATTTGCGTATTCATGGTCACGCCATTGAGGCACGCATTTGCGCTGAAAACCCAGACAATAATTTCTTGCCCGCCACTGGCACCTTGCAGGTCTACCGCAAGCCCAAATGCAGCAGCTTTGAAATTCCAAACGCCAGCGGCGCTGGCGCTGAAGTTCGCATTGACGATGGCGTGCGTGAAGGCGACAGCATCAGCCCGTTTTACGACTCCATGGTGGCCAAGCTCATCGTGCACGGCGACACGCGCGAGCAAGCGTTGGCGCGGTTGGATGAAGCCCTGTCGCAAACCCGCATCGTGGGCTTAACCACCAATGTGCAGTTCTTGCGCCACATCATCCGCACCGATTCATTCGCCACAGCCAAGCTCGACACCGCGTTGATTCAACGCGAAGAAAAAGCTTTGTTTGCGCAAGAGCCTTTAGGCTTGGCACTCACCGCTGCATCGGTGGTGGCCAACACCTTGCATCGCGAACAAGCCTTGAAGGGTAGCGACCCGTTCAGCAGCCGCGATGGTTGGCGCGCTTACGGCGTGGCCACGCGCAACTTTGGGTTTGTGTTCCATGGCGCGTCTTACGAAACGGTGCTGACTTATGCCCATGACGGTAGCTTGCAGCTCTGCGTGGCAGACGCGGATGGCGATGTGTCTGGCACATTGACCTACCGCGAAGATGGCGATGCGCTGCACATCAGCTTCGCAGGCCAACACGCCCGCGTGCAGGTGTTCCACGAAACACAAGGCCATGACGATGTGGCCCACGTGTTTGCACCGCAAGGTGCCACACGCATCACCGTGGTCGATGCTTTGGCCCATGCGGGCGAAGTGCAAGAGGCCGGTGGCCGCTTGACCGCGCCTATGCCAGGCAAGGTGGTGTCGTTTGCGGTTGCCGCAGGTGACAAAGTGAAGGCGGGGCAGCCGCTAGCCGTCATGGAAGCGATGAAAATGGAGCACACCATCGCAGCGCCTGCGGATGGTGAAGTATTGGAACTGCTCTATGCGCCTGGCGACCAAGTAGCCGAAGGCGAAGAACTCTTGAAATTGAAAGTGTGACCATGTTGACCTCTTTGCCGCATCGTGTGCGTTTGATTGATGTAGGCCCTCGCGACGGCCTACAAAACGAAAAACAACCTGTGCCAGCTGCCGTCAAGGTTGAGCTGGTGCACCGCCTGCAAGCGGCGGGTTTGAAAGAAATTGAAGTTACCAGTTTTGTGAGCCCGAAGTGGGTGCCGCAAATGGCCGATAACGCTGAGGTGATGGCGGGCATTCACCGTCAAACCGGCGTGCGTTACTCGGTGCTAACGCCGAATTTGCAAGGTTTTGAAGCTGCGCTTAAATCAAAGCCCGATGAGATCGTCGTCTTTGCGGCGGCGAGTGAGGCTTTTAGCCAAAAGAACATCAATTGTTCAATTGCCGAAAGCATTGAGCGTTTCGCGCCCGTGGTGCAAGCGGCTCGCGATGCGGGCATTGCTGTGCGCGGCGCGATGAGTTGCACGGTAGGTTGCCCGTATGAAGGTGACATTGCGCCTGAGCGCGTAGGCTACCTCGCAGGCTTGATGAAGGGCATTGGCATTCAGCGCGTGGATGTGGCTGACACCATTGGTGTGGGGACACCACGCAAAGTGCAAGCAGCCATCGAGGCGACGCTTAAACACTACGCGCTCAACGATGTGTCGGGTCATTTTCACGACACCTATGGCCAGGCCTTGGTCAACACCTTGGCAGCTTTACAGATGGGTGTGTGGAATTTCCAGTCTTCCGTGGCGGGCTTGGGTGGTTGCCCCTATGCCAAAGGCGCGACGGGCAACGTAGCCACTGAAGATGTGGTTTACATGATGCACGGCATGGGCATTGACACAGGCATTGATCTGGATAAGTTGATTGACGCGGGTGTGTTCATCAGCGACGCCTTGGGCCGCCAACCCAATTCCCTGGTGTCACGCGCGGTATTGAACAAGCGCGCAGCTTAAGCGAGCGACGTTCGCTGAAAATGCATCCTATGTGTGGAAGCGAACTTACCCCCAAACCGCAAGGCCTCACGCCTGCTGACTTGCGTTTGCAAGCGCAGGCTGCACGCGTCTTGCAAAGTGCCGATGTTCCGCCATCGCCTTGCATCTCGGTGTGCCGCATGTCAGACGACACTACGTATTGCGAAGGTTGTTGGCGCACGCTGGATGAAATTGGTGGATGGGGGCAGCGTGCCCCCTCTGACAAGCGTGCCGTGTGGGCGTTGATTCGGGATCGCTTGGCTGCGCATGCCGTAGCCTCGTAAGGCTTTGCGCAGGGCGTTTTACTTTCTATCCTTGCTCTAGGATGTTTGCTATGAAAACCATCACCTGCTACTTTGATTTCATTTCGCCGTATGCCTATCTTGCGTTTGAGGCCTTGCCCAAAAGCTTGATGGGCATGAGCCATCGCATGGTTTACAAGCCTGTGTTGTTTGCGGCCATGCTCAAACATCACGGGCAGCTGGGTCCTGCTGAAATTGCAGGCAAACGCGAGTGGACGTATCGGCAAGTGCTGTGGCAGGCCAAGCAGCTCGGTGTGAAGTTGGAGATGCCTCATGCGCACCCGTTTAACCCACTGGCACTGTTGCGCTTGGCGATTGCGTGCAGCGCGGATGGTGAACCCAATCGATACGTGTGCGAAACCATCTTCAACCATGTGTGGCAGAGCGGAGCCGTGGCAGATGATGTGGCACGCACGCAAGCCTTGGCCCTGCAGCTTGCGCCGAAGCGTTCGGTGGACGCACAAGAAGTCAAAGACCAACTCAAAAACAACACGGAAGAAGCCATTGCGTGTGGCGTATTTGGCGTGCCCACCTTCTGTGTGGATGACAAACTCTTCTGGGGCTTAGACGCGTTGCCCATGATGCGCGCTTACCTTGACGGAGATCAATGGTTTGACGCGGCGTGGGACGCTGCCGCAAGCATTCAGCAAGGCGTGAGGCGTTGAATCTAGTCATTGCCATGACAATGACTTATGCCCAACGCTTTTAACTTTTCAGCCTCCCCGTTTGACTGCTTAACGCCCGACGAGCAGCGCCTTGTGCGCGACAGCGTGGACGTGGCGTATTACCCTGAGGGCGAGGTCATCCTCGATGTGGGCACTGTGCCCACGCACTTGTTTGTGATCATCAAAGGATTCGTCACTCAGTACGACGGAGACGAAGTCATCACCACGTATGGGCCCGATGACACTTTTGACGGACGCGGCCTGGTGGCAGGTAAAACCAGCAGCAAATTCGTGGCGCAAGAAGAGGTCGTGGCCTACCAGTTGGCACGCCAAACCGTGACTGACTTGATTGCTAGCAACGCCACGTTTGGTGCCTTGCTGTTCTCGGATCTGAGCAACAAGCTCACCGCGTTGTCACAGCGCCAAAGTCAGCATGAGTTGCAATCACTCACCTTATCGCGTGTGGACGAGGCCTTTGTTCGTCCCCCGCATTTTGTCGAGATGGATGCCGATGTGTTGTCTGTCGTCAAGGTGATGCAGGCACAGCGCACCGCCAGTGTTTTGGTGCGTGATCGCACGTCCACACCTGAGCGGCTGGGTATCTTCACGGCTAAAACTTTGCAACGTGCAATCTTGACTG
>Ga0213920_1001721_pt1 | contig 11506 bp, 19 predicted proteins | sample McNCre1117MG_FD_161054 | JGI IMG/M metagenome (GOLD analysis project Ga0213920, IMG submission 161054) | Freshwater microbial communities from McNutts Creek, Athens, Georgia, United States - 11-17 MG | ecosystem: Environmental > Aquatic > Freshwater > Creek | place: USA: Georgia | collected...
TCAAATAGTGCGCTTGACCCCTTGATCTCGGTTGTCACCCGAGGTAGAGTGATGGTCATGCGCTGCACGTCGTGGCGCTAACCAGGAGCCAAAATGACAACAGAAGAAATCATCCAAATTGCACTGGAGGCAGGTGCTAAGCCCTCGCATCACCCTGAGCTATGGGACATCTGGAATATTCGAGATACAGACCTTGTGCGCTTCGCCAACCTTATCGTCGCGCATGAGCAAAAACAATTCGCAGCCATGACCAAGGAGCCAAAATGAAAATCATACTGAGCCAACAAGAAGTGCTAGACATTGTGCTAGCAGCCATCAAGAACAAAGTCGCTGATGAGTTCAACGAAATTTCTATAGAAAAATACAGCACCGATAATTTCTGCACGATCCGTTACGTAGAACCAACCTTTGAGGAATGCGACAAATGAAACCAGAACATTGGGACGCGCTTATCGGCATCGCTAGCGGCTGCGGAATTCTCATCATTTTTATTCTGCTCATCATAGGAGTTCTTTGAAATGGTCGGCAAAGTAACCCCTAACACCAAGCTCTCAGCCAGCAAAGTGCCTGGCCTGCTTGGTCAAAGCAAATACGAAACGCCCAACCAGATTCTGTCGGGCTGCATCAATGCTCTACAGGACATTGAGCCCACCTTCAACGCCAACGAATCAATGCATTGGGGCAACCTGCTTGAGGTCCCAATCCTGCTGGAGGCCAGCGGTCGCTTGGGCCTAAGCAACCTGCGCCTTGATCATCCAATCGCCTACCATCATCCAGATGCGCCGATTGCCTGCTCGCTAGACGGTGACGGTGACGGCAACGGCTTGGTCGTGTATACCAGCCCCGAGCAAGGCATTTACGTCATTGGCCAGGACAGCATTACGCTCGACGGCGTAGGCGTGCTGGAAGCCAAGCTGACGGCAAACTACCCAGAAGATGTACCAGCCATGAGCCGTGGCCCGCTCCAGCTCCAGGCACAGATGGATATTGTTGGTGCCAAATGGGGCGCCGTCTGCGTGCTCTATCAAGGCACCACGCTGCGCATCTTCTTATTTGCGCCCCATGAAGAAACGCAAGCGCTCATCAGAAGCTCTGCACGCGACTTTGAAACCAAATTGATGCATTGGTCAGAGACTGGTGAAGTTGACTGGTATAAGCCCGTTGACGCCAAAGACGCAGCCCTTGTGTGGCCAGGCGACGAAAACTTAGAGACGGTCAATCTAGGCCAGAGCGGAGCCAACTTTGCAGCCGCAATCGCCAAAGCCAAAGCAGAGATCAAAGCTCTGGAAACAGAGATCTCAGACAACGAAAAAGAGCTGCGGGAAATGATGGGCAACGCAACGTCAGCGGTCGCTGGTGAGTACACGATCAAATGGCCAGTGCGACATTACGCCGCTCAACCAGTTAAGGTCACTCCAGCAAAAGAAGCCTATTCCGTGCGACAGTCAACGCTCACAATCAAGGAGTCAAAATGAAAATAGCAGCAGCATTTGTAGCCGCCAAACGCGACTTTGCACCGGCCCTCAAAACGTCCACAAACCCGCATTTTAAGAATCGGTACGTAGACCTTGCCGGGTGCCTGGAAGCCGTCAACGACGCGCTCCTGACCCATGGCATTGCCGTATATCAAGAAACCTTTGAAGTGCCTGATGGGGTTTGCGTAGAAACCTGCTTCCTGCATGAATCCGGTGAAACGCTGCGCATGGGCAAGCTGCACGTGCCAGCCGCTAAGCACGACCCGCAGGGTTACGGTAGTGCCCTGACCTATGCTCGCCGCTACTCTTTGATGGCAGCGACCGGCATCGCCGCCGAAGATGATGACGGCAACGCAGCCAGCCAGCCACGCAAACCCATGGCCCCGCCGCAACCAAAGCCAGCCAATCCGCTTGATGCGGTCGTGCAGAAGGCAGCCGCAGAATCTGCCGAATCTGCGCCGAAACAGATTGAATATCAAGATGACTCTGGCGGGTCTTGGGCATTAAGACTTCCTAACAAGTCTGAGCCGTTTTCAATCAGCATGAATCAAGAATCTTGGCTTAATGAATTTAACGCCATGGCTGATTCTGTAATGAAGTCGGGGAAGATGCCGCCGATTGAGCGCATTGAAAAGCTCAAGCAATTGCGCCAGGCAAACGAATCGCAGATCGCCCGCCTGGTGATGATGGATAAAGCCAAGTTCTTGCAGACCTACAGCCAACGGATCGGCGCCCTGGAAGCGCTGCATAAAGCCGCAGCATGAGGATGGCACGTATACGCCTGCTAGACGCAATCGGAGGTCTTGAGAAGGACCTCGGCAGGCTACCCAGCATGAATGAGATTGCTCGAGTTCTAGGGTGTAGCCCTCAGAACGTTCACAAAATGATTAAACGCATGAGGTCCAAAAGTGAAACAGTGTCCTCCCTGCCACAAGGATTGCAACGAAGGCAGGAATTGCCCCGTGCGGTACGGGATTCTGGATGACGAAGGAAAGGTCGTGCGCTGGGTATGGACCATGCCGCCATACCCGCACATTGTTGAAAAGATCAAGCGTCTGCGCAAACCCAAGACCGACACGTCAAAAGTGCCAGACGCCCCGTTTTAAGGAGTTGAAATGAATCAAGAAGAAATAATCCGCATGGCTCGGGAAGCTGGAGTTTTTAGCGGAGCAAATGAAAAGGTTTTTTCTGAAAGCCTTGAACGCTTTGCCTCTCTTGTCGCCGATGCCGAGCGTGAGCGAATTACAAACGCCGCTTTTGCCGCAGCAGAGAAGGCCCTAGAGGACGCCCTTGCCGGAGCAGAAAAAAGCATAAGAGACGCCTTTACGGCCGAACGCGAAGCCTGCGCCAAGATAGTAGAAAAATATTGCGGAGCATGGGATGACGAAAGCTACGCGCTTGCCAACGCTATCAGAGCAAGGGGAAATAAATGAATCAAGAAGACATCATTCGCATGGCGCGGGAGGCTGGTGGGTGGACCAGTAGCTTTCACGGTCGATGGGTTTTGTACCAAAATGCCCTTGAACGCTTTGCCAACCTTGTCGCTGCGCATGAACGGGAGAAACCAGTTCAGGTGTCACCGCTGGAGTTTGTTGATGCGGTTCTTGAGAAAGAGCATTTGGTTGGCAAACCACTTATGTGGGCGCAGTGGCCCAACAAGGAGAAAAAATGAACGAACGAATTAAAGAACTTGCTCATGAGGCCGGATTGCCAACATACAATCCGGAAGGTATTCCAACTAAATTAGAAAAGTTCGCCGCACTTGTCGCGCGGGAGTGTATCGAAGTATGTGGTTCTGTGGCGGCAGTTAGAGCAGGATACAACGATGCAGATGGTAGAGATACCGCTTATTCGTGTGGCGACCAGATTAAAGAACATTTCGGGATTGAATCATGACTGACCGAGAACTCATGCAACAGGCGCTGGATTTGATTGCGCGTACTTACCACGAAGACGAAGATGTTTGCAAAACTCTTGAAACTATCACCGCTCTGCGCGATAGGCTGGCGCAGCCAGAGCAAGAGTCGATTGATGAGGCAATAGTTGACCGCCGCGTGAAAGTGAAAATGGGACATTGGTATGGATACGACCTGGAGGGGCACTGGTTTTATTTGCAACCATCCGATGAGCACGCAGAATTGGCTTTGGAAAAACACACTGGCTCAAGGAGAAGAACACATGAGTGTTGAAGCAATGAAGCAGGCGATTGAGGCGTTGGAGGTGTTGGCGCGGTATGAGAATCCTGAAACCAGAGTTCAAGTCAGGAAGCCTAGAGACGGCGGTCCGATTGTGACCATGTACCCGCATAAGGTTGCAACCGATGCAGCAGGCGCCCTTCGCGCCGCCATCGAGCAGACTGATGAGCAGGAGCCGGTGGCGTGGATGTATGAATGGGACGGGAAAAAGCACCTTACTTTCACAGATCAACGGTTTGTGGAGCAAGCTCACCCGCACTTCAATAAATCAACCCCCCTCTACACCATTCCATCAAAACGCCCGTGGGTCGGGCTGACGGATGAGGATTACGAAACCCTCAGCCAGTATGCTTTTGTTGAGGTTATTGAAAAAATTGAGGCCGTCTTAAAGGAGAAAAATACGTGATCATCAAAGGGAAAATAGTCCAAGATTGGGACAAGTCCAAAATCTCAACGGCGTATCAGAAACCGAATCAGTTTCGCATCATCACCTGGGACATGGGACGCATTCAGTCCTGGCTGCTAGGTCAGAAACCACTGTCTCGCAACCTGCTTGAAAAATTCATTCGTTAGATCGCAGAAACGTCTATCAACTGTCCACGAAAATCTAGCAACCCTTCAGCGTGTTTTGACGCCAGCTCTGGCCACAGCAGTTTGCCATTGTTGAACGTCAAAACCGCAAACCCAGATCGCCAATTGACCGGGTTGTCCTCAAGGTAATCGTTAAACTGCTTTCCATCTATGTCGGCCAGCGTGCCCGTGTCAACTCCATACCTAGTGCCGTTGTAGTCGCTAAACGGCGTGACCTTGAGCGAATGCAGGTGACCAGTAACGATGCTAGTGCCGCTGCCCATCGTGTTGTTGTGGGTCGCGTGGATGCCGTTCTTATAGCGATGCTTGACTACTACGCTGTCAGTCAACCAGCAGCTCCAGCACGGCTTCCATTCGGGGAAATGGTCTTTCAGCGAGAAGCCAGCAACGCCCTCATACCCTCCAGCGTTTGCCGCTAGAAAGTTTTCAAACCTTGAGTCGTGATTGCCCAATGGCCAGACAAGTTGCACGTTGTGTCGTGCTGCTTTGGCAACGGCTTCAATCTCTGCAAGCGCTTCCTGACAGGCGCGCAACTCTTCCTTGACGCTTGGCTGCTGCGTCCAGCCGATGCGTGGGAAACGGCTGATGCTAGCCCCGTCAAACGCGTCGCCGTTGTTGATCACGGCATAGGGCTTAAACTCACTGATCGCCCACAGCAGACCCTTAAATGCGGTCGTGCGCATACCAGGCCAGAAGTGCGCATCTGAAAACACGATCACCGTGCCGGTTGTTATTCCAGCTTGGTGCCGTGCTTTGGTCAGATGATACGTTTGCGCTGCGTCAAACTTTCTAGCCAGCTTGTGACTAGCCTCTAGTTTTATCTTGAGCTTTTTCTCTAGGGCTCTGCGCCGGTTGTGAGCATTGCGCTCAGTAATTCCAAGAAACTTTGCAACCTCGACAGCGCTTCTGAACCGCTCCCACGCCGCAAGAAACTCTTCGTCTGTTGAATTTCTTTGCATTATCTAGCACCATCTGTTGAGATAGTGCTAAGTATCACGTCTAACTTTTAATGTCTAGCAGAAACGGTTGATTTATAGGTTTTTCTTTGAAAAATCTTTAACAGCGTTGACTCGACGGGTCCAACCCTTGCCAAAGACCGCAAACCCTTTGAGCGACTCAAGAAATCGCAGGCGCTGGTCGCAATAATCTTCGATCAGATTAGTCAAATTTTCGCGACCAATTGCACCCAATGTCAGCGGACCAACGATGCCGTCAGCCTTCAAACCAAGCGTACGCTGCAATGTCACTACTGCCTGTTTCGGTCCACTATTTACTGCATAATCGAAAACGCAGAAGTCCAGCCCAGCCGGTAGATCTTCGCAGTACGCTCGATTCCAGTATCTCCCACGGTAGAGCGGAGTGACCTCTTCCACGGTCAGGTGCCGCATACAATCTTCTGAAACGATAGCGCCAACCCAATCTTCCCACGTCAGCCTAGTGACGCCATGGTTGGTCATGCCGCCAGGGTCTGCTGGATGGTTACAGAACCCGCCCTCAAAGCCAAGCGTCAGGTTCAACGCTTTCTCGAAATTGCCTTTCATTTTGATGCTACTCCTTGAACTTTCTCAAAGGTCCTAAGACCGCCAAGTCCAAGCATACCGAACATCAACTCCCACAGGGTCGCATCAAGGGTAGGCATTTCCCCTAGTTCGACGTTGTGCATTCGCGCGACGTAAGAGCCGATCGGTCGGATAACATATTGATATGCAAGCGCTGTTGCACAAACCCAACCGATTGCCGGTCGCCAGCCTGCGACAAAAAGACTCGTAGACTGAGCCTCTGCCTTGTTGATCTCGAGCTGACCGACAATCTTGGCAAGCTCGCCAGACTGTTGCAGTTTGAGCAGCTCGAGCTGAGCGCTGGCCTGTTGCGCTGGGTCTGGCCAGACCCGTTTAATGATCTCGCCGCCCAGCCCTAGTAGAGCCTCAACGCCAATCATTTGGCCCAGTGGCTAATGATCCAGCCGCCTGCCGAGCTGATGCCAGAAATTACCGCCATGCCAAACCAGAACCCACCTTTCGATTGATTGGCAAGCTCAAGCAGCTTCTTGATGTCAGACTGCATATCTGCGACCTGCTTTTCTAGCAGATCAACCTTAGCGATAAGCTGCCCGTATCTGATGGGGTCGAAGTCTGACATGATTGTTCAAGGTTTGTAGTTCAAGAAATCTTTTAGCTTGGTCTGATCGCGCTTTATTTTATAATTTTCCGTGCCAGCTTTCACAAATTTACCGCCAGCATATGCAAGCAAACCAAGGCCAGGCTCGTCGGCCACCGCTCGACCAAGAGCCTCAGCACCAAGCCCCGTTATCGCTCCAAGGATCGTTTCGCCGCTACCAGACGTGCTCAACACTTCCCGGGGTTTGGTCTGAATCTCTTTGGTTACTTCGTTAAGCGTGCGGTAATGATTAGCCCACTCAGGACCAAAGACCAGATCCAGCTTGCCGCTTTTGTCTAGGCTGGTGACCAACTTATTCAGCTCAGGAGTCGAAACGTAAGGCCTGCCTTTGGTGTCAAGCTGCACGTTCTTGGTTGTGTTTTCCAAGATGTGCTCGGCAAAGCGTCCTTTGATGTCGCGCACCAACTGCTGACCTTCTGGTCCGGAACGGTCTAGCAGATCAAAGACTTTTTTGACCTGATCGCCAGATTTTCTCAGGAAAATATCATCAAAGATTTTTTCTGTAGAAACCGCTGGATCTGTGGTTCCTTTTTTGATTTCATTGATAGACCTGACGGTGCTTTGATTTTCAAAGTCGTTAGACCACTGCGCCCGCTCTTGCCTAGCTTGCTTGTAAATGTCGCCGCCAGCCTTCTCGGTGATCCCGTCAATCAATTTCTTGACCTTAGATGACAACGCCTTCTGACGTTTGTCTGTCCAGTCGGTTTGATCATTGATCAGTTGCCGCACATCCTCAAGCTGCCGCACGCCAATCGTGCGCGATCCGGTCGGGTCGTTAACCGCAAACTCTTCTTCCAAGATCTTATAGAGCGGGTTCAACGATGCGACCGTTGGCCGACCGCCGGTTTCCTTGGCAATAAGATCAAGCACCGGCTGATAAGAAACAGGCGTTGCAAGCTCCCCCGCTGCCTCGGCTTCGGCGTACTTGGTCCGAATATCAGCCATGCGAGCATCTTTGATGCCCTGCACGTAATCTTTAACCTTTTGGCCAAAGTCGGTCGCTGGAATGCCCTGAGCCTGCGTGCCAGTTGACTCGATACCAGCCTGCATATTCTGCTGGACCTTCGCATTCTGGTCGGCGTAATGTTCAAAGACTTGTTCAGCCAGATGCGGAGTCTTGGCAGCAACGCCAGCAAACTTAACGTCGGTCGGGTTTCGCGTTGCCTGAGCGCGATCAATCGTGATCGGGACCGGCAGGTTTGCCGCTTTCTCTGCTCGAGCCCGAGGAGTATCGACCGCTGCTGCGCCGACGCTGCCTGGTGTTGCTGTTGCGCCTGCCGGTTGCGCTTGAGCCGCTGCCGCCGCCCGCGCTTGAGCTTCTCTTAGACTTGGAGCGTTAGCAAGTTCTGCAAATGCCTGCTCTTTTGCAACCGCTGCCTGCTTTTCTCCACGCCGCTGAGCCTGTCGAGCTTCAAAGCCAGCCCTCAGATCGCCTTCCGCAGTTGGAGCCAACTCAGGAGGTTTGGGACCGATACCGGGCTCAACCCGTGGAGCCGCTGGTTTAGCTGCAAATTGATCGCGCAGCGCCTGCTCTGCGCCATAGGTCGCTGCGCCGACTTTCTGGCCAACCTTGGCAGCGCCAGGAACCGGCAGCAGACCCAAAGAGCCGATCATATTCTCAACGTCGCCAACCGGGATGCCGGTCTTTTCAGCAATCCAAGCTGCGCCCTTGCCGACGTTTTCGCCGATGAAGTTAGTCAGTCTGCGGGTGGCTTCAGCTTTGTACGCTGGATCTTCAGTGATACCCAAAGCCCTGCCAAACGGATCCGTGCGCTTTTCAACAAACTCCTGCACCGACTTTTGAGCTTCGGCAGCAGGGACGCCCATAGCACGTTGTATTGCATAGCTTCCTTGACCAACAAGACCAGTAAGACCGCCAGCAGCAACGTCAGCGAGAGAGACGATGCCCTTCCCTAGATCGGCTGCGCTGCCGATCTTAAACTCCGTCTTAGGTGCCGCTGGCTGCTGGACAACAGGAGTGCCAGGTATTTGATCTGGTGTTGCCGCTGCCGGTGCTGTTGGTGCCGGTTTCGGTGCCAGCCGTTCCCGCATGATCTTGCGCACCAGATCACCCTCTAGTACGCCCAAAGAGCCGAAAGGAGTTAGCTTAGATAACTTTGGAGGTTCTGGCTCGGCTTTCGCCGGTGCCGGGCTTTGAGCGCTGCGCAATAACCGAATGACGTTATCTTCTGGCTCGCCACCCTGATCGGCTTGAAAACTTTCTCCCCTCGCCTTGGCTTGCCGGGCTAACGCAGCGTTGAATTTGTTGATGTAATTGGTCGGATCTTTGGTGATATGGCCACCGTAGAGCGCCAGACCTTTGTTGAGATCGCCGCCGCTCTTGTCTACAAAGTCTTGCAGATGTTGACGTGCAGCCTCTCGAGCCTGTGGTTCGTTAAACGGGTCAAACTTAATGCCCTGCTTGGAAAGCTGAGTAACAGTGCTGGGCATGAACTGATACGCGCCCATAGCCCCGCTGTCCTTATTGACAGCCTTCGGGTTGTTGCTGCTTTCAATCTCGCGCAACGCATCAAGATGAGCGTCGGTGACAATCGTCCCTGGTCGCGCACTACTTAGCAGACGCTCAACGTTATCCATTACAAAGACCCGGTTTCGCGCAAACGCTTGATGTTTCTGTACTTTTTAGTAAGGTCGTCAATTTGCTTTGGCGACAAGCCTTTGAGGATGACTTCTCTTGCAACCTTTTCTTGCTCTTTGGGGTCTTGCACCAGATCCTCTAGACCCATCAGCTCAAACACTCGAGAGTCTGAATTTTTAGACCATAACTGTTTGAACGCTGCATGGTTTGCATCGCCGTATCGCTGACGGAATAAGTCAGCAGCAGCGCCCTCGGCTTCGGTCGCAAGAACATCGCCATAAGTGCGTCGAGCAATTGCACGCAAAACATCAGGCGCGTAGGTTTTGTCACCGTTGGCGTGTTGTGCAAGCGATTGCCCCGCCACTGTATCTAATGATCCACCTTTCGATTGAATCAAAGAAATTTGCAAATTTGCCAAATCTTTTGACAGTTGTTGATAGTTTGGATCGCCAACAAACTCTCGAATTTTTCTTTCTGCCGCCCCAAGAACTCCAGTTGAACGAATAGCGTTTTTTTCAATCTCTGTGGCTTTTGATACAACTTCTTGAATATTGCGACGCGTAGTTTGCATTTGTGGCTGCAAAGAAACTAAACCATTGACGTACTTCATGCCAATTTCGCGGTCTGCTTCTTCGCCCTGCGTTGGCAAATATGCTTGTCCCTGTTGCCGAACGGGATAACGCATTGACATCGCCTCAGCGGTCACGCCTTTTGGCTGCGCCTGAGCAGGAGGCTGCATCAGCGGAACGCCTGCGCCCTGTTTGGCAGCAGGCCCAGTCTCCGACAGGCTTAAATCTACTGGACGTTGCTGAATGCCCGTTGACAACGGCACGCCGCCCGTCTGCACGCCTTGCTGCGTCATCTGCTGCGCCGGCATTTGCTGGCGTGGCTCAATAAGCGTAGGCACAAACTGTGCGCCTGCTGGTGTGGCAACAACGCTACCAGGCACGCCACCAAACGCAGCCTGCGGAGTGCCAGCCGGCATCATCAGCTCTTGCTGACGTGATGGAGTTTGCGATCCCATGATGTTACGGAACAGCCACTCGTTGACAAGAGCAGGGTTCTTACTCTGTTGAGCATTGCCGATTTCGTTGTACAGCGAAGCGGTGAAAATCTCTGCGTCATCCGCAGGAACCCCAGCTCGGATGGCTGCATCTTTCGCTTTTCGAGCAAGAGTGATTGCCGCTTTGGGATCTCGCGTGACGTCTTGATACGCAGAGCTTTGAAGCAGCGGAGCGAAGTTTTGACGCAAGGTCTCCTCGACGCTACCAGCGTATGCTTTCCCTGCTGCTTTTTCTGCCGTCACCGCAGAACCACTAAGCGCTTTCTGTCGAGCAATCTCAGCGTCTTTCGTGGCTTGCGCGATTCCCAGCTCAATCCGGGCTTTCTCAGCCTGAATCGGGTTAAGCGTTTGCTCTTGCTCCAGCGCCTGTGCGCCCCGAGCCAAGTTCAGCAGATTGCCAGCAGAACCAAGAAAATCAATCGGCTTGACGCCCAAAGGAATAGTCGGATCAAGTGCCATGATTTACCCGAGGGTTGGATAGTAAGCGCCCTGCATACTTTGCTGTTGCGCTCCAGCGGGAATAATTGCTGGCTGAGACGGTCCAGTCTGGATCGGTGCGGGCGCCTGCTGCTGGTTAGGGTTTCTCAATGCCTGAAGGTAGTTATAACCGCCAATGTTGCCCAAAGCTCCACCATAAGCATTTGCCGCCGCAACCTGGCCAGCACCTTGTACCGCTGCCGAGCCGGTCGCCAAGCTCGACAGGTTAGTACCAAGCGCTTGGTTGGCTTGGTTGACTGCCGTTTGTCCTGTCTGACCAATGCCAGCAATCCCTGCCAACGTGTTGTAGATGTCTTTACGCTGCGCTGAGAAGTTATTAAAAGCCTGCTGGTAAGCATTGCCGGCATAGTCCTCAACAAACTTAATCATGCCTCGGTCAATATCGCTCCCGCCACTTCCAAGATTCATTCTTTGGCGAGCTATCCGCTCACCCTCTTTTCTCATGATTTCGTAATTTGGAGCCAGGTTTGTCTTAAGGTCCTCGGGCCCAAACTGTTTTGTCAGATAACCCGAACCAGCCTGCATCATTGGCTGGCCATTGGCATCCAGCATTGGTTTCCCTTGAGCGTCAAACATTGGCGTCTGACCGCCAAGCATCCCCCCGATTTGGCTTAATGACGTATAACCAAGAGCGCGATAAGGAGCTTGCTGCTGGTTAATCAGATCAAACTGACGTTGCTGAAGATCGGCAGCATAGCGTGCTGCGTCAGCCTGAGTATTTGCAGATGACTTCGCCGCACTGCCGCCTAAAAGACCGCCAACTAAACTAAGACCGCCGCCAATCACGGCAGGGCTGGCAAGGAGAGACATAAAAGCCATGATTAACTTCCTTTTGCAAGCAGCACGGCATCTATCTTGTCCGTGTCTTTCTCGTCAGTCTGATGGATACAAAACCAAGCTGAATCTT
>Ga0213920_1001722_pt1 | contig 11500 bp, 14 predicted proteins | sample McNCre1117MG_FD_161054 | JGI IMG/M metagenome (GOLD analysis project Ga0213920, IMG submission 161054) | Freshwater microbial communities from McNutts Creek, Athens, Georgia, United States - 11-17 MG | ecosystem: Environmental > Aquatic > Freshwater > Creek | place: USA: Georgia | collected...
CGAGGGCATTCAGCCGAGCATCATCAAAGACATTGGCCGCGTGATTCGCATGCTGGCGAGTCGCGGTGACATGGCGATTTTGTTGTGCGAACAGTACTACGACTTTGCTGAAGAACTGGCCGATGACTATTTGGTGATGGAGCGGGGCGAGGTGATTGCACGCGGGTTGGGTTCGGACATGCAGCGGGATAACGTGCGTCAGCTGGTTGCGATTTAAGCCTTGTTGGCGTTCGTGAATGCTTCTCGTCGCACAACGCGCCCAGCAAACCCCAAAAGCTACATAGCCCAAATACGCGGCGGCTTATCCCCCATACACCACAGCCCGCGACGCCAAGCAGACCAAACCCCACGCAACAACGTCTGCGCTGGCTCCACCAAAGGCGACAGAGTCCGCAACACCACCATGCGCGGATGCGGCGATGTCACCCCAGCCAACACGTCCGCAGGTGCGGCCTCGGTCCATTCACGCGCGAGCGACAGCGCCACATCGCGACGCTCGCGCGGCAAGTCAGCCCCACACGCAAACACCAGAGTTGCCATGCAGCGTTGACCTGCCAACCCCAAAGGACCATCCATCAAGCGTGCATCTTGCGCGTCAAGCAAGCCACGCTCTAGCCACGCACCCGCCACCTCCATGTGTTGTTGCAACTGACCGCGTTCAAATGGCAAATTGGCATTGGGCAAGCCAAGGGCGGTGATGTCCCACGCCATCAACTCGGCGCTGGGTGCCATGTCAAACACCGCATGGTTCAAACCGTGGCAGCCGTTGTAGGCAATGGTTTCGAGTGGCAACCACTCTAAACGCGCGCCCTCACCCACTGTGGCTTTGACCTGCTGCGTGGCCAAACCCTGCTCACTGCGATAAAAGCGCGTCGCGCCCGGCGTGGTGAGCAAGGCATGCGCGCCTGCGCCCACGTGCAACTGAATGTCTAAAGTGTCACCGCCCACCAAACCGCTGGGCGGATGCACCAAGACGTTATGGCACACGGCATCGCCTTCGGGATAGAGGCTTTGCAACACGCGCAACGGGCCTTGGTGCTCAAACTTCGCCACGGTGCGGTCTGCCGCACGCGTGTAGTCAAGTTTGAGATGTGCGTGCCAACCCGTCATGTATTTGCCTTCTTTTGGTGCTTTAAAAATCGTGTTGCCCATAGCAAGTGCGGATTGCACCAAAGACACGCAACCATTTTCATGCGGTGCGCAGTTTGTGGTGCATGGCGTGGCGCATCAATTGCTTAGAGACATGTATGACACCTGCATTTTCTCTGAGCTTTCGACACACACGGACAACGTATGTTCTGTGCTTAAGCCTTGCAGGCTTCGTGCCACCCACACATGCCGATGGCGGCGAGGGTCATTTGCTGGCCCACAACGTCATGGCCGACATTGAAGTCGTCAGCCCACACGACGCTGTGCGCGAGCGCGACTCGGCCTCACAAGGCTCGGTCAGTGCCGAACGACTGGCGCAACAAAGCCCGCTTCGCCCTGCCGATGTTTTAGAAAACATTCCCGGCATGGTGGTCACCCAACACTCAGGCGACGGCAAGGCAAACCAATATTTTTTGCGTGGCGTGAATTTGGACCACGGCACCGACTTTGCCAACACCGTCAACGGCGTACCCGTGAACTTGCCCACCCACGCGCACGGTCAGGGCTACAGCGATTTGAACTTTTTGATGCCCGAGTTGATTCAGCGCGTGGACTATCGCAAAGGCCCTTATGCCGCGCAGGACGGCGATTTCTCATCTGCAGGTTCAGCCACGTTTGTGTATCGCACACACATGGATCGGCCCTTCAGCCAAATCACATGGGGGCAACGTGGTTATGTGCGCGGCGTGGCCGCAGGCTCGCGCAGTGTGGGCGAAGACATGACCTTGCTCATGGCGGTGGAACGTACCCACAACGATGGTCCGTGGACAGTGCCCGAAGGTTTGCGCAAAACCAATGCGCTGTTCACCCTGAGTCAGGGCAGCGCGTCACAAGGCTGGTCCACCAGCCTCATGGCTTACCGCGCACACTGGACATCCACTGACCAAATTCCACAGCGTCTGATTGATCAAGGCCAAGCCTTTGGTCGTTTTGATTCGCTCGATCCCAGCGATGGGGGCCACACCAGCCGCAGCAGCGTGTCTGGCGAGTGGCACCAACACGAGGCGGATCGTAGGCGCAAGCTGAGTTGGTTTGTCATGCACTACGACTTGGATTTGTTCTCCAACTTCACGTACCAAATGGCCCCCACAGGCGATCAATTTGCACAACGCGACAAGCGCACGGTGTATGGCGCACACGCATCACACACATGGCTGTTGGACACCTCAGACACCACACCTATCAGCAACACGGTGGGGGTGCAACTGCGTCAAGACCAAATTCAAGTCGGACTCGACCAAACCATCCAGCAGCAAGTGACCCGTCAAGTGCGCGCCGACGATGTGCGGCAGTCGTTGGTGGGGGTTTATGCAGAAAACAACACTGCGTGGTCGCAACTTTTCAGAACCGTCACGGGGGTTCGCTTTGACCAGTTCAACGCGCAGGTTCAAAGCACGCTCACAAGCACCCCCGCCGCCACACCACAAAGCCAGCAGCTATCGCCGAAGTTCTCGGCCATCTTGACACCTGGGACCAAGACTGAGGTGTTCTTCAACATCGGACGCGGCTTTCACAGCAACGATGCACGCAGCAACGCGGGACTCACGCGCTCGCAGGGTGAAGAACTCGGCCTTCGCACACGCCTCTTGCCGCAAGTGCAAACCGGTGTGGCGCTGTGGCGTTTGAACTTTGACTCCGAACTGCGCTACCTTGGCGACAGCGGCAACACCGAGGCAGGACGCCCCAGCGAGCGCGTGGGTCTTGAGTTCAACAACCGATGGACACCACAAAGCCATATGGCCATCGATGCCAACTTGGCTTGGAGCAAACCGCGTTACACCGACAACGCACCGGCAGGCCCGTTCATTCCAAACGCCGTGCAAAAAGTGGCGCATCTTCACGCAGTGGCTAACCATTTGGGCGCGTGGTCTTTGGCACTGGGTGTGCGCTACATCGGCTCTGCGGCCTTGGTCGAAGACAACAGCCGTCGTTCGACGGCCAACATCACCTCGCAACTGCGCATCGCAAACAAGGTCAGCCCAGACCTTGACCTGTCGCTGGATGTATTCAACCTGGCCAATCGCAAGAACAACGACATTCAATACGCCTACACCTCACGGTTGAATGGTGAGCCTTCTGTAGGCGTGAGCGACGTGCACATTCACCCTGCAGAGCCACGCACTTGGCGCATCAGCGCACGCATGAAGTACTGAGCCACCTACACTTGGCGGGTGACTTCCAATTCAAAACCAAACATCGCCATCGTTGGCGCAGGCCCTGCGGGTCTCATGGCCGCAGAAATGCTCAGTGCCGCGGGTGCACACGTGCACGTCTATGACGCCATGCCCTCGGTTGGGCGTAAATTCTTGTTGGCGGGTTTAGGCGGGCTTAACCTGACCCACGCCGAACCCTTCGACATCTTCATTACCCGCTACGCAGAGCGCACAGAGGCTTGCGCAGCATGGCTGAAAACTTTTGATGCCACGGCCATCCGCAATTGGGTCAAAGGCCTTGGCCTCGACACATTTGTGGGCAGTTCGCAACGCGTGTTTCCCACCGACATGAAGGCCGCGCCGCTTTTGCGCGCATGGCTGCATCGCTTGCGCCACCCGACACAAGGCACGCCAGTGACGTTTCACATGCGCCACCGCTGGAATGGAGACCTGCAACAAGAAACATCGGGCCAAAAAACCTTCACGTTGTGTTTTGACACCCCGCAAGGCCCGCACACCGCGCACGCAGATGCGGTGGTGTTAGCGTTGGGCGGTGGAAGCTGGGCCAAGCTCGGCTCTGACGGCGCATGGCAACCTTGGCTAAACGCATTGGGCATCAACGTTGCACCACTGTTGCCCGCCAACTGCGGGTTCGACGTGCACTGGAGCACGCACCTGTCGAGCCAGTTTGCGGGCACGCCACTCAAGTCGGTGGGTTTGTCGTTCACGGACCGCTTGGGTCACACCTTCAACCGCAAAGGCGAGTTTGTCATCACCGCCACCGGTGTGGAGGGCAACTTGGTTTACGCCGCATCAGCGCTGCTGCGTGACGAAATTGCACACAGCGGCAACGCGACCTTGCACCTTGACCTCAAACCCGACTTCAGCCCCGAACGCGTGCTGGCTGAGGTATCGCATCCACGTGGATCGCGCTCACTCAGCAGCCATTTGAAAAGCCGCCTCAATCTCACCGCCTTGCATTTGGCTTTGCTGCACGAAGTGTTAAGCAAAGAAGCCATGAACGACACAGCCCAATTGGCTGCCGCTATCAAGCACTTGCCCATCACACTGGTCGCCACACGCCCCTTGGACGAAGCCATCAGCAGTGCAGGTGGTGTGCGCTTGGAGGCACTCAATGCACAGCTGATGAGCACGGCCCTGCCCGGCTTATTTGTGGCGGGTGAAATGTTGGACTGGGAAGCTCCCACAGGCGGCTACCTGTTGAGCGCCTGCTTGGCCAGCGGCCGAGTTGCGGGCCTGGGCGCAGCAGCCCATTTGGGCTTGTGACATTCGCCCACTATGATTGCGCCATCGCATCGTTATTGACAATTTTTTAGCCATGTTCCGTACTCTGCTCAAATCGAAAATTCACCGCGTGGCCACCACGCAGTGCGAACTCCATTACGAAGGCTCCTGCGCCATCGACGAAAACCTGCTGGATGCCGCCAACATTTGTGAGAACGAACAAGTCCACATTTGGAACATCAACAACGGCGAACGCTTCATCACCTACGCCATCAAAGGCGAACGTGGCTCGGGCATGATTTCGGTCAACGGCTCTGCCGCACGCCGCGCCAGTGTGGGTGACTTGTTGATCATTGCGTCATTCGCACAAGTGCATGAAGACCAAGTGGCCAGCCACGAACCGCAATTGGTGTTTGTGGATGAGAACAACCAGCAAGTGGGCTTGCGTCACCATGTACCTACGCAGGCGGCGCCGGGGCATGGGACGGATGAGTGTTGAACTGATTCAGGCCTATCTCTCAAAAACGCACGATCTAAACCATCGTGCGTTTTGCTTTGTGGGTTTGTTCAAGCGTCGATTAAATCTACGCCCGCGCCATAAAGTCAGAAAAATGAAAGTATTTTTGACTGACAGTCAAATAAATCACCGAAAAAGCCAAAATTGTGGTTTAATACAGCTACGGAAGCGCGATATCGCGCTGACGCGGTTTTCAAAAGATTTGTGATTCCTCTCCCAAAAGGTAGAAGGCTCAGTGATCGGATCTCATTTGATGAGGTCGCCCGACTGTCATAGTGGTTGGGCTTATCGTGGGACGCAGTTAGCGCAAGCTATCGGCAACATGGTTCCCGTCACCATCGACATGCTCTGTGCTTCATTGTTCAGTGCTGCAATGGGACAGGTTCCATGCCTACGGCAACTGTGATGGGCTTGGTGTCGAGTTGGCTCCTATACGGCACTGCCTTGAACGGGACAGGCAGGGCAATGGTGCTCTGTATAAGGAGTCCAAATGGACAAGCAATCTAGTGAAAACCACATCAAGGTTCTCAAAAAGTTCCGCGATGTTTGCAGTAGCCAACTCGACATTGGTGCGTTGACTGAATTGGATGATGCAATCGAGGCTTTAGCAAAAGCTCTCGACCATCGCCAAAACGATACGGATGCGTTAGCGCAAATGGATCGTGTGCTTCAGGTGTTAGCAAAGGCCGTTACTTTGGTAACGAACCTTAGCGACTTCATGTGAAGCGGTCAGGGCCCCCAAGCCCATACTTTGTTTGGAAAAAAAGATGAACATTGGACAGGCAATTCAAATCGCAAGAACAAAACGCAAGCTGTCACAGGCTGAACTTGCGCTGCGTTCAGAAATATCGACCTCGTACTTATCTTTACTTGAACGAGATAAACGCGACCCCCCACTTTCAACGCTCACTCGAATTGCCGCAGCTTTGAGAGTTCCGCTAGAACTGCTCTTGTTTCTGGGCGCGGAAGGAAGTGAACTAGGCTCTCTAGACAGGGAGCTCGCAGGGCAATTAGCCTACACAGTGTTGGAGTTGTTGAATGAGCCTGAGCCTCAACAAACCTCGCTATAAATCATCACCGATTAGAAGCACTACAGCGTTAAGTAGGGCGCTTGGTCTTGAACTTGCAGTGCTGGTGAATCTTGCAAACACTGCGAATGGACGCTATCGGTCAGTTAAGCCTAAGGCAGGCTCAACAAGAGAAACATTTGATGCGATTGGCATTTTGAAGGATGTACATGCTCGTATTAAAGACCGAATTTTTTGCCATGTGTATTTCCCCGACTACTTACAGGGCAGCCTCAAGGGGCGTGACTATGTTTCAAATGCAAGACTTCACGCAAAGAAAAAAATTCTGATCTGTGAAGATGTAAAAAAGTTTTTCCCCTCTGTCTCATCCCACAAAATTCAAGATGTTTGGAGCGGATTGCTAGGGTTCTCCAAAGATGTATCTGATTTACTCACTGCATTGACTACAAAAGATGGATCGCTGCCTCAAGGCGCAATCACTAGTTCTTTTCTGGCCAATTTAGTGTTGTGGCGAGATGAGCCACTGCTTCATGCAAAGCTAGAACAGAACGGTATAACTTATTCTCGGTACGTTGATGACATATGCATGTCGGCTCACACAAATCTGGACAAAGAGACTCAAAGTCGAATGATTGCTCAGGTTTATGGCATGTTGAAACGAAACGGTTTGAATGCCGGTCGAGAAAAGCATCAAATCTTTACGTCATCAAGGCAGATGATTGCAACAAAACTGATTGTTAACGGCAAACCATCCTTGACAAAGAAAAAAAGGTCGCAAGTTAGATCGCAAGTTCACCAACTAGAGCGTATGGTTGAACACTCCATGTCGCCTAATGAGTTAATTGATGCAGCGAACAAGGCAGCACAACAAGTTGGTCAACTTGGGCGCTTTCACTCATTGGAAGCACAGCGACTCAAACAGCGAATTCAAGTAGTTAGAAATCAAGTCCAATTGCAAGCGTAGATTTAATTTGCGCTCAAGAACGCACGATCTAATCCATCGTGCGTTTTTATTGGCTGTTAACCGCGCAAATATTGGACTAGGTGATGAGACAACAACAAAAGCAGGTGTCTCAAAAACAAAAATTTCCACTCTCATGAATGGATATGGAAAAGCGAGTAACGAGCTGTTCGTTCAATTCATTGCTCGTCTTGCTATGGAAATACCAACAGCAACTCTCGCCATTTTCAGTACGATGAAATATGTCAATGCACCAAATTTCGACAAATTTCGTGAACGCTGGCAAGCCACATATCTAGGTGGTTTTGTTGTACACAACCAAGCATTTGACGGTCTATCTGGAAAATTTCCCATCGGCTTTCTTGTCTGGAAGACAAATCAGAGTGAAGTAACGCCTATCACAACTGTTCAGACAGATGTATTGGACAAACACGCCAATCCAATTGGCACAAAAACTTTCTATAACCTGCCTAATGATTCATTTTTGAATGTTTGGCTTGAGCGCCCAAAGGCAAACAAAACGCTAGTTCTACCAATCAAGAATGCAATCTCACCAGTTACATCAAAAGCGCGAGTAAAAAATTGGGCTGATGATGCGATTGGGTTGGCATTCCCCCAAATCAGTAGACAAACAATGATGTCGAACACTTGAACGGCCAATAAATTTAAAAGGCCCGCTCATTTCTGAGCGGGCCTTTTGTCTTTTAGGCGCAGTAATTACTGAGCCATGGCTTCGATGGCGATGTCGATGCGCACATCGTCACCCACGTAAGGAGCATATTTGCCAGCGTTGAATTCGCTGCGCTTGATCATGGTGAAAGCGTTGGCACCAAGCGCAGGCTTCTTCATCATGGGGTGAGGCATGGCTTGGAAGCTGGTCACGGTCAAAGTCACAGGCTTGGTCACACCTTTGATGGTGAGCTGGCCTTCGATGCGTTGTGGCTTGTCGCCTTCAAACACCACTTTGGTGGATTTGAAGGTGGCTTGTGGAAACTTGGCTGTGTCCAAAAAGTCTTCGCCTTGGATGTGCTCGTTGAAATCAGCAAAACCAGTGCTGACAGATTTCATGTCGATCACGATGTCCACCGAACCTTTTTTGGCTTCGGCATCAAACACCACGGTGCCTGTGGTTTTGCTAAAGCTGCTCAACTGTGTGGAGTACCCAAAATGTGAGTACGAAAAACGTGGGAAGGTATGTGTGCCGTCTACACCATAGGTCACAGGTGCGGCCACAGCAGAGGCTGCCACTGCGCCAGTCAATGCCAAAGCGGCGGCGATGCGTTTGATAGATTTCATTTGAAAGCTCCTTTTAGAAAATCATTTGCCAGAGATGGCGGTGAGTTGAAAATTAACTTGTATGTCGTTGGCGACCACGTCGAACTTGGCCCACATGCCTTCGCCAATCGCAAAGTCTGCGCGGCGCATGACAAAGCCACCACTGAACACACCCGCGTTGCCTTGCGCGGCAAGCTTGAGAGGAAACTTGATGTCTTGGCTCTTGCCTTTGATGGTGAGTGCACCCGTCACTTCAAACTGGTTTGTGCCTGTGGCTTTGATTTGTTTTGCAACAAACGTGGCTTTGGGAAACGCTTTGACGTTGAACCAAGTTTTACCCACCACTTCGTCATCGGCATCGGATGAGCCTGCGTCGATGCTGGCTAGGTCAATCTCGATTTGCGCTTGTGCAGCAGCAGGTTTAGCAGGGTCAAAGTTGAGCTGGGCAGCAAACTTTTTGAAGTGACCATCCATGGCCACGCCCATTTGTTTGTATTGAAATGTGACTTTGCTTTTTTCCGGTTGAATGGCTTTGTATTCGACTGCGCCAGCGCTCATCGCCAGCAGGGTACCTAGTGCAAATGTGGTGAGGTGTTTCATACGGTGTCCTTCTGTGTGGTGGTGCTGCGTGTGGGCAGCATGCGTTTCAAAATATCGTCTCGATCTATCCAGTGGTGTTTGAGTGCAGCAGCCACATGGCCGGCAAGCAAGAACAGCAACACAAAGTTGAGTGCTTCATGCACCTCATGCAGCAACTGGCCCAGTTCTTTGTTTTTCTCTAGCAAATCGGGCAAAGGCAGCACACCAAACCAAACGGTCTGCACGCCTTTGGCCGAACTGAGCAACCAACCCGACACGGGAATGACGATCATCAAACCGTACAAAGCGGCGTGCCCCAAATGCGCCACACCTTTGACCCATGGCGACATGGTGCTGGGGTAAGCGGGTGGTGGGTTGAGCACACGCCACACCAAGCGCAGCCACACGAGCATGAACACACTCACACCCGCCCATTTGTGCCACGCGTAGTACTGCAGTTTTTCGGGCGACAAAGGCATGTCGGTCATCACAAAGCCCAAGACAATGAGGCCGGCAAAAACCAAGGCCATGCCCCAGTGAAACAGTTTGGCAATTGCGGTGTAGCTGTTATTCATCTTTTGTTTCTCCGTTCACAAAGGCGTAGCCGTCCATGGCGATGACGTAGTCACTCACACCACGGTAAAAAACTTGGGGGATTGCACCTGCACCGGCAGCACCCAGCGCCACATAGAGCGGCAGCAAATGGTCTTCACTGGGGTGGGCTTGTCGGCCATCGGCAGAATGTTGGCGGTAGTTGAGCAAGGCACCGACATCGTTGTTCGTTAACTGCGTGTTCACCCAATCGGCAAACCGATGCACATAGGCCGGCGTTTGACCGGTGGTGGATGCAGCCACGTGCCAGTCACGCAGGTTGTGTGTGATGTTGCCGGAGGCCACGATCCAAATGTTTTTCTCGGCCAACACCGACAGGGCTTGGCCCACACGATAGGCATGTGCCGGTCCTTCGTGGGTTTGCATGGACAGAGGCACGATAGGCACATCGGCATCTGGAAACATTTCGCGCAAGGGTTGCCAAGCGCCGTGGTCTAAGCCGTGTTGACTGCCCTCATCCACCTCGAAGCCAGCACCACGTAAAGCAGTCGCCACCTCTTTGGCAACCTCTGGGCAGCCCGTGGCGGGATATTGAATTTTGTACAGCTCTTGAGGAAAGCCATAAAAGTCATGAATGGTTTCTAACTGTGTGGCCAAGCTGACGGTAGGCACACGCGTTTCCCAATGCGGACTTACGACCACGATCGCGCGAGGGGGCGACAGCTTTTGCACCATGTCAGACATGGCCGCACCCGCAGCGCCTGGATTCAGGGCAAAGGTGGGGGCGCCATGCGGCACGAAGAGAACATTGCGAAAGGTTTGCATACGGGTTCTTGGGTGTGGAGCCCGTACTGTAGAAATGATTCAACGATAGAAAAAGCATCGAATCTTCAATTATTTGTTGCAAAATTAGCAACAATGGACAAACTCAATGCAATGCAGCTTTTCGTGCGAGTCGCTGAAACTGGCAGCTTCACTGCCGTGGCCGATCAGCTGGATGTGGCGCGCTCTGTTGTGACCCGTCAAATTTCGGCCCTCGAAAAACAATTGGGAACCAAGCTGATGACGCGTAGCACGCGCAGCCTGACGCTCACCACCGCTGGTTCCGCGTACCTCGAAAAATGCCGTGTCATCTTGAACATGGTGGACGCAGCCGAGTCAAGCCTGCTAGAAGAAAAAACCGAGCCCCGTGGCCGCATACGTTTAGGCCTACCACTGAGCTTTGGTCTACAGCGGTTGATGCCTGCGTTGCTTGAGTTCGCCGAAACCTATTCGCACATTGAATTGGTGATGGACTTTTCTGACCGCCGCAGCAAACTGATTGAAGAGGGTATTGATTTATCCATTCGCATCACCAGCCACTTAGAGCCGGGCGACATCGTGCGTAAATTGGGTGAGTCAAGACTGTTAACGGTGGCCTCGCCTCAATACTTGGCAGAACACAGCCATCCCAAACGTCCCAGTGATTTGTCACAGCATGCGTGCTTGGTGTATTCGCAAGATTTCCAATCGACCACGTGGCGTTATCGCTCCAAAGACGGCGTGACGAACGTAACCATTCGCCCACGCTTAGCGGCTAACAATGGCGAAGCGTTGCTGCAAGCCGCCGCGCATGGACTAGGCATCACGCGGCCACCCGACTTCATGGCGCAGCCATATTTAGACAACGGAAGTGTGGTCCTCGTATTGCCCAAGTTTGAGCCTGAGCCCTTGGGCATTTACGCCGTGTTGCCAAGCAACCGATACATCCCACACCGCGTGTCGGTGTTGATTGATTTTCTTGCCAAGGCTTTGCAGCCCATCGGTTACATCAAGCAGTAATCCACAGGCATCAACGGTGTGGGTATATCTTTCTCGCCCAAGGCCTCGCGCACGCTAATTTCAATGCTTCTACAAATGGCATCTAGCGGCAAGTCGTTGGGTTCGGTACCAAATGGTTCTTCAATTTCATCGCCTAAAGCATCTAAGCCAAAGAAGGTATACGCCACGATGGCCACCACCAAAGGAGTCATGAACGTCAGCGTGTCTACCAGTCCAAACG
>Ga0213920_1001725_pt1 | contig 11494 bp, 9 predicted proteins | sample McNCre1117MG_FD_161054 | JGI IMG/M metagenome (GOLD analysis project Ga0213920, IMG submission 161054) | Freshwater microbial communities from McNutts Creek, Athens, Georgia, United States - 11-17 MG | ecosystem: Environmental > Aquatic > Freshwater > Creek | place: USA: Georgia | collected...
CCGACACCGCCACTACGCGCAGCGCTTCAAAGCCATCATCACCGACATTGCGCCACTCATGGAAAACCGTGGGGTAGACGAGGTATACATCGACTTCACCGACGTGCCGGGTGGCCAACGCGAAGGCGGGCGCGTGCTGGCAAGGCTGATTCAAAAAGCTATCTTTGACGACACCGGCCTCACTTGCTCCGTGGGTGTGGCGCCTAACAAGTTGCTGGCCAAAATGGCAAGCGAGTTCAACAAACCTAATGGCATCTCCATCGTGACCAAAGAAGATTTGGTGGACATGATCTGGCCTCTCCCCTGTCGCAAAGTCAACGGCATTGGCCCCAAGGCCGAGGCCAAACTGGCCAAACACGACATCCACACCATTGGTGATTTGGCGCAACGCGACCGCTTGTGGCTGATGGAGACTTTTGGAAAAAGCTACGGCGCATGGCTGCACGATGCCGCTCACGGCAAAGACGACCGTCCCGTGGAAATGACCAGCGAGCCGGTGAGCATCAGCCGCGAAACCACCTTCGAACACGACCTGCACGCCGTGCGTGACCGTCAAGCATTAAGCGTCATCTTCACCAAACTCTGCGAACAAGTGGCTGCCGACCTTGCACGCAAAGGCTATGTCGGTAAAACCATCGGTATCAAGCTGCGTTATGACAACTTTCAAAGCGTCACGCGCGACCAAACGCTCGATGGCTATGTACACCAAGCGACAGCCATTCGACAAGCCGCAGGCCAATGTCTCAAACGCGTCGACCTTAAACGCCGCATACGCTTACTGGGCGTGCGCGTTGGCTCACTCATGAAGTTAGCAGATTGGCAAGCGCAGGGTGCGTGCGCTGAGGTGACAACGGCACAGCCCTATACGGAGTCCTTGTTTAAGGACTATTCCTAACAAAATTAATAAAAGTTCATATCAAGCGAAAATAACAGGATTAATAAATCTGGATTTTCCAAAAATGCGCGTTTTGACTCAATCGCTAATTGCGTTTTTCGCAAGCGTGCTACTTTGGATTAGCCCTGCACAAGCCACATGCTTGGGGGAACAAACCGCATCGAAGGTCTATACCTTCGATGTAGTGCCACAACTCACAGCGGCCAAAATTTACACCACTTGGTCGCCCCTGCTGCAACGCGTGGGCCAAGAAGCGGGGCTGTGTTTTGAACTGCGCGTGTCGCCCACCATTCCTGAGTTTGAACAAAAACTGCTCAAAGGCGAGCCCGAGTTTGTGTTTCTCAATCCGTATCACGCGGTGCTGGCGTATCAAAAGAAAAAGTACCAGCCCTTGCTGGCCGACAGCGAAGATTTGCTAACCGGTATCTTGGTGGTGCGCGCTGACAGCCCCATCAAAAGTTTGGATGAGTTGAAAGGCAAAAACGTCACGTTCCCCGCCCCCAATTCTTTTGCAGCATCTCTGCTAATTCGCGCCGAATTGGCCAAAAAGAAAATTGACATCACCCCCGTGTTCGTCAAAACACACAGCAATGTGTACCGCTCGGTCATTGGCAAAGACGCGGTGGCGGGTGGTGGCGTGAACAACACGCTGGACAACGAAGCGCCAGAAGTGCGCCAACAATTGCGCGTGTTGTTTGAAACCACGGCTTACACACCTCACCCCATCGTCACTCACCCCTCGGTGCCGACGGCTGTGCGCGAACGGTTTTTAAAAGCCATGCTCAAACTCACGCACGATGACGAAGGCCGCAAGTTGCTCGAAGGCATCAACCTGCAAAAGCCCCAGGCGGTGACATATGCCAAGCACTACAGGCCGTTGGAGTCATTGCAGCTAGAAAAGTTTTTGGTCTTAAACGGGCAATGACTCTATGCAACGCCTGACAGCCTCTGAATGGAAAAGCATCAAACCTGCGCTCTTGATCGGGCTTGCTTTGGCGCTGCTGCAAATCGGGTCTGGTCTGGCCGCGTACTATCAATCGAAGAGTTTGCTGTGGGAGGGCAAGTTTCAAACCTCACACAACTTGACGCAAGGCTTGGTCGTCGCGGTGGCAGACCAAATGGTGTTGAAAGACTACGCCTCGGTCGAGTCGCGCATTCTGCAAACCATGTCCAACGTCGAAGTAGCATCCGTTGTGTTAACCGACACCACGGGCAAAGTGCTTTCAGCCCTCAAGCGTGAACAGGGGCAAGAACCACATTTGGTGTTTGAACCCAACTGGATGCAGACACCCGAGACAGACAAGGCGCTGCTGCAATCGCGCGACGATGCCTTCATCACCAGCTGGGCCAAGGTGAGCCTAGGCTCTGACCTCGGCTGGGTTCGACTACAAACGTACAACGAACTCGACAGTGCGGACTTGGGAAGTCTGCGTCAACAAACACTGATGCTCTCAGCGCTGTCTGTGGTCTCGGGCATCATCATCTTGGGTGTGTTTTTATGGCGTGCTTATTTCACCGTCGTGAAACGTGGTCGCATGTTTGAAGTCAAACTCGACGAAGCGACCAAGCGCTTGGTGCAATCTGAAAAACTAGCCTCGCTCGGCGAGCTAGCAGCAGGCGTGGCCCACGAAATCAACAACCCCGTAGGCTATGTGTCGTCAAACTTGACCACACTGCAAAAATACTTGGCCGTCTATGAAAAAGTACTAGATGCCCCCGAGGCCGACAACACCACCGACATGTTGGCTTTGAAGAAAAAACTCAACTACACCTTCATCCGTGATGACGTGCAAAACTTGATGCGCGAAACACAAGAAGGCGTCGGTCGCGTGAAAACCATCATTCAAGACTTGAAAGACTACGCACGCACCAACGCATCAGCGCACTACGTAGCGACAGACATTCACATTGGCTTGAAGTCCACGCTGAACATCGCACGCAACCAACTCAAAAATCGTGCAGATGTGCGTTTGAAACTTGGCAACTTGCCTTTGATCGAATGCGCCCCTTCTCAAATCGACCAAGTGTTTTTAAACCTCATTGTCAACGCTGCACAAGCAATGCCTGAAGGAAAGATGGGATGGATTGAAGTTCGCACAGATTGCAACGACAAACAAGCCTGGATCGAAGTGCAAGACAACGGCCCCGGCATTCCAGCTGACATTCTTGAAAAAATCTTCGATCCATTTTTCACCACCAAAGACCCAGGCACAGGCACGGGTTTGGGGCTGTCTGTGTCGCAAAACATCATTCAACAGCATGGCGGCACGCTTGCCGTTAACAGCACGGTGGGCGTTGGCACCACGTTCAAAATCACACTCTCCATCAAACGCCCTGCGGCGCAAGGATCACTATGAGCGCGACACTCGAATCATTTGACGCCAGCCAGTACAAAGTGCTCTGCGTGGACGATGAGCCCAACATCTTGTCGGCTTTGCGGCGCATGTTGTCGCTGGAAGGGTTTGAAGTTTTCACGGCAGAAAGCGGCGCACAGGCGTTGACGCTGCTCGCCAAAGAGCAAATCAACGTCATCATCTCCGACATGCAAATGCCACAGATGAACGGCACCGAATTGCTAGAAAAGGTACGCCAACAATGGCCGCACACCATGCGTCTCATGCTCACTGGCGCATCTGATATTTCGGGCGCCATTGATGCCATCAACCAAGGTGCGATTTACCGCTACACCGCCAAGCCGTGGAACGATGAAGAGTTATTGGGCACCATCAAGTCGGCGATTGCCTTTGCCACACTCGCCAATGAACACGATCGATTAACCGCATTGACCGACGCGCAAAAAGAATCGCTCAATGAAATGGTAGACACACTGGAGTCGCGCGTACAAGAGCGCACGAAAGATTTACGTGCCGCTTATGTCGCGTCCATCAAAGCCTTCTCCAACATCTTGGAACTGCGTCGTCCTGACTTACTCCCGCACTCACGACGTGTCGCCACCTTGTCAATGAAGATGGCCAAACTCGCTGGCTTGAGCGATGACGAATGTCAATCGATCTACATTGCTGGCTTGTTGCATGACATTGGCAAGATTGGTTTGAGCGACCGCGTGTTAAATACCAAATTCATTGAGTTACCACTAGCAGATGCCAAAGACTACCGTACCCACTGCGCCATGGGCGAAGCCACACTGAACACATTGGATGACATGCAAGGCGTGGCGGCCATCATCCGCTCGCACCATGAGTACTTCAACGGCACGGGCTTCCCAGACGCGCTATCTGGCAACGACATCCCTGTGGGTGCTCGCATTGTCAGCATTGTGGAGGCTTACGAAGAGTTGCAGTCTGGTGATTACGCAAAAACTGAGAGCAGCCCCGCAGATGCCGTGCGTGTGGTGCTTAGCAACAAGGGCAAGCTGTTTTGCCCCGAGATGACAGACGTGTTTGTAAAAGCCTTACGCGGCTAACAAAAAGCCTCGTCAGTGCCCTCATTGACGTGCTGTGCGCACGCTCGATGGCATGGCTTGCGGATGACTGGTTCGCCAAGGATTGATATCCAAACCGCCACGGCGCGTGTAACGCGCATACACCTCTAAGCGCAACGGTTTGCAGCGGCGCGTGATGTCCATGAAGATGCGCTCCACGCATTGCTCGTGAAACTCGTTGTGGTTCCTGAAACTGACGATGTAACGCAACAAACCCGCTTGGTCAATTTGTGGGCCGGTGTAGCTGATGCGCACACTTCCCCAGTCGGGCTGCCCCGTGACCAAGCAATTGCTTTTGAGCAAATTGCTCGTCAGCGTTTCGGTAGTGGGCGCCTCGTTGAAATTGGCGGTGAGCAACTCAGGGTTGGGCTGATACGCATCGCAATCCAAATCCAAGCGGTCCAAGCTCAGGCCATCCAACTCATGCACGGGTTCACGGTCAAAGTTTTCAGGCAACACCACTTGCACCCCCACACTGGCTTTGATTTGCTCACCGTTCCAGATAGCCGCGCTCAGATCGTGGCGCAAACGTGTTTGCAACTCAGTGATGTCGTTGAGGCGGGTGTTGTTGAAGCTGTTCAAGTACAACTTGAACGACTTGCTCTCAATGATGTGCGTGGACTCTGCAGGCACCGTGATACGTGCCAACGCAACTTGCGGCTTGCCGCGCGTATTGAGCCAACTCAGTTCATAGGCTGTCCATAAATCCGCACCAAAAAATGGGGGCTGTGCGGGAACACCAATTTCGTCCCGCTTGGTTTGACGTGGAATGGGGAACAGCAGCGACGCATCGTACTGATCCACATAAGAAGACGATTTGCCAAGCTGCGATTGTTCAGGGGTGTTCATAGGTTCGATCAGTCCAGTTTGCGGCGGAAGACTTTGCGGTCTGGCTCAGACACGGCAGCGTCAAACGCATAGCCTTCTGAGTTGAAACCTTCTAAGCCTTTGGGCGTTTTGATTTGGTGAGTGACGGCATAGCGCGTCATCAAGCCACGGGCACGCTTGGCGTTGAAACTGATGACTTTGTATTTGCCGCCTTTGTAGTCTTCAAATACGCACTCGATCACGCGGGCTTTCAAGGCCTTGCGATCCACCGATTTGAAATACTCTTGCGAGGCCAGGTTGACGATGATGGGTTCGCGCTCAGCACTCAAACGCTCATTCAAGTAGCCGGCAATCTGCGTACCCCAAAATTTGTAGAGATTGTTGCCCCTGTCGTTGGCCAGCGCTGTGCCCATTTCTAAACGATAGGGTTGCATCCAATCGAGGGGACGCAGCACGCCATACAGGCCGCTCAAAATAGCGACATGCGCCTGCGCCCAATCCAAGTCTTTGGGTTTCAAGGTTTTGGCATCCAAGCCTTCGTACACATCCCCGTTAAAGGCCAACACTGCCTGTTTGGCATTTTTTGCGGTGAATTTGGGACGCCATGCTTGGTAGCGCGCCACATTGAGGTTGGCGAGTGCGTCGCTGAGGTCCATCAAGCTGGCAATGTCTTGCGGTGATTTGTCTTTCAGAATGTCAATCAGCTGAGCCGACTGCTTCACAAACAAAGGCTGCGTGTGTGGAACATCATCCGCAGGGGTGTCGTAATCAAGGGCTTTGGCGGGGGAAAGTAAGAACAACATAGCCTGAATTATCGGGGGCAGCGGCCCATCCCCTAGGTAAAATGTGGCAATTCGCCCAGAGGCCCAACGGCTGCGCTTTGCATGCCGTTTTCTTTTTGTCCAAAGCATCCCATGAGCAACACGCCAACCACCCCCATCAAACAACCCGGCCTTGAGCGCCTGTCTAAATCGTTCGAACCTGCCGCCCTTGAATCCCATTGGGGACCTGAATGGGAAAAACGCGGCTATGGCGTAGCGGGTTTCCGTGGCACGGGCGCACCTGCAGCCGATGCACCTGCGTTTGCTATTCAACTGCCACCGCCCAACGTGACGGGCACGCTGCACATGGGCCATGCGTTCAACCAGACCATCATGGACAGCTTGACGCGCTACCACCGCATGTCTGGCTTCAACACCGCTTGGATTCCCGGCACTGACCACGCGGGCATTGCCACACAAATCGTGGTGGAGCGCCAGCTGCAAGCCAAAGGCATCAGCCGCCACGACATGGGCCCCACACCTGCCGAAGCGCGCAAGAACTTTGTGAGCAAAGTCTGGGAGTGGAAAGAAGAATCGGGTAGCACCATCACCAGCCAGATGCGCCGCATGGGCGACAGCGTGGACTGGAGCCGCGAATACTTCACGATGGACCCCAAGCTGTCCAAAACCGTGACCGAAACCTTTGTGCAGCTCTACGAGCAAGGCCTGATCTACCGTGGCAAGCGCCTGGTGAACTGGGACCCGGTGCTGATGAGCGCGGTGTCTGACCTCGAAGTCGAGAGTGAGGAAGAAGATGGCTCGATGTGGCACATCCGCTATGACCTGGCCGATGGTTCAGGCAGCTTGACCGTCGCCACCACCCGACCCGAAACCCTGCTGGGTGACGTGGCCGTGATGGTGCACCCCGAAGACGAGCGCTACAGCGCACTCATCGGCAAGCAAGTCAATCTGCCACTGTGTGGCCGCACCATCCCCGTCATCGCCGACGATTACGTAGACAAAGCATTCGGCACAGGTGTTGTCAAAGTTACCCCCGCACACGACACCAACGACTACGCCGTGGGCCAGCGCCACAAACTCGACATGATTTGTGTGCTCAATCTCGATGCCACCATCAACCACAACGCGCCCGAAAAATACCGTGGCCTAGACCGCTTTGTGGCCCGCAAAGCCGTGGTGGCCGATCTGGAAACCACAGGCCATTTGGTAGAAGTCAAAAAACACAAGCTCATGGTGCCCCGCTGCGCCCGCACTGGCCAAGTGATCGAGCCCATGTTGACCGACCAGTGGTTTGTCGCCATGAACCAAGTGGGCAAAGGCGATGCCACTGGCAAGAGCATCGCGCAAAAAGCCATTGACGCGGTGCAGTCCGGCGCCGTGAGCTTTGTGCCCGAAAACTGGGTCAACACCTACAACCAGTGGATGAACAACATCCAGGACTGGTGCATCTCGCGCCAACTGTGGTGGGGCCACCAAATTCCGGCTTGGTACGACGAAGATGGCAAGGTGTATGTGGCGCGTGACGAAGCTGAGGCACAAGCCAAGGCCCCAGGCAAAACATTGAAGCGTGATGAAGACGTACTCGACACTTGGTACTCATCGGCCCTCGTGCCTTTCAGCACCATGGGTTGGCCAGTAGCTGGCGAGGGTGCCGGAGCCGGACGCAGCGACATTGCGAGCGAAGCGAGTGGGAGCAAGACCGGCTCCGGCACCCTCGCCAGCGGCATGACGGACTACGACTTGTATTTGCCTTCATCTGTTTTGGTCACCGGCTACGACATCATCTTCTTCTGGGTCGCGCGCATGATCATGATGACCACGCACTTCACTGGGCGTGTGCCGTTTAAGCATGTGTATATCCACGGCCTGGTGCTCGACGCACAAGGCAAGAAGATGAGCAAGTCTGAGGGCAACGTGCTTGACCCTGTGGACTTGATCGACGGCATCACGCTGGAGCCTTTGCTCGACAAACGCACCCAAGGTTTGCGCAAGCCCGAAACTGCGCCCAAGGTGCGCAAGCAAACCGAAAAAGAATTTCCAGAAGGCATTCCTGCCTACGGCGCTGACGCGCTGCGCTTCACCTTTGCCGCCATGGCCACACTGGGTCGCAGCATCAACTTCGACAGCAAGCGTTGCGAGGGCTATCGCAACTTCTGCAACAAAGTGTGGAACGCCTCACGCTTTGTGCTGATGAACTGCGAAGGCCAAGATTGCGGTCTCAAAGAACACACCAAAGAAGAATGCGCCGTGGGCGGACCGTCGCACGGCTATCTGAGCTTCAGCCAAGCAGACCGTTGGATTGTTTCCAAGCTGCAACGCGTAGAAGCCGAAGTGGCCAAAGGTTTTACCGAGTACCGCCTCGACAACGTGGCCAACACGATTTACGACTTCGTGTGGAACGAGTTCTGCGATTGGTATTTGGAAATCGCCAAGGTGCAAATCAACACCGGCGACGACTCACAAAAACGTGCGACGCGTCGCACCCTCATTCGCACACTCGAAACCATCTTGCGTTTGGCCCACCCCATCACACCGTTCATCACCGAAGAGCTGTGGCAAACCGTGGCGGTGGTGGCGGGTCGCATCAAGGCGGACGACAAAGCAGCATCCATCAGCATCTCGGCTTACCCTGTGAGCCAGCCTGAACGCATTGACGAGCAAGCCGAAGTCTACGTGGCGCGCGTGAAGTCGTTGGTGGATGCCTGTCGCAACTTGCGCGGTGAGATGGGTGTTTCACCCGCCACGCGCATGCCTTTGTTTGCACTGGCTGGCAGCGCCGAAGAACATGCTTTCATGCAAGGCGTCGCGCCTGTGTTGCAAGCCTTGGCCAAGCTCAGCGAAGTCAAAGTGTTTGACGACGAAGCGGCTTGGTCTGCGGCTGCACAAGCTGCGCCTGTGGCCGTGATTGGTGAGTTGCGTGTGTGCTTGTTTATCGAAGTGGATGTGGCTGCCGAGAAAATTCGCTTGGGCAAAGAAGTGGAGCGTTTGCAAAACGAAATTGCCAAAGCAGGCGCCAAGCTCAGCAACGAAGCCTTCGTGGCCAAAGCACCTCCCGCTGTGATTGAAGAAGCCAAAAAACGTGTCGCCGAGTTCACAGCAACCTTGACCAAGGTGCAAGAGCAACTTGTCAAATTGGGGAAATAAAGTCTCGTTAGACTTGGCAAAACCATCAAGATCACGCGAATGAAAAACAAACTCACCAAAGCCGTATTCCCTGTCGCTGGCATGGGCACACGCTTCTTGCCTGCCACCAAAGCCAGTCCCAAAGAAATGCTGACCGTGGTGGACAAGCCACTCATCCAATACGCGGTGGAAGAGGCTTACGAGGCTGGCATTCGTGAAATGATTTTTGTCACGGGCCGCAGCAAGCGGGCCATCGAAGACCACTTCGACATGGCCTACGAGTTGGAGACCGAACTCGAAGCCGCAGGCAAACAAGCCCTGCTCGACATCGTGCGCAGCGTGCAACCTGACGACATGCAATGCGTATACGTGCGCCAAGCACGTGCACTCGGTTTGGGCCATGCGGTGCTATGTGCCGAGCACTTGGTGGGCGACGAGCCCTTCGCCGTGCTGTTGGCCGACGACTTGATGCGCGGCAAAGCGGGTGGCCCTGGCGTGCTCAAACAAATGGCCGATGTGTTTGCACACACTCAATCTTCTGTGTTGGCTGTGCAAGAAGTACCGCTTGAGCATGTTCACCGCTATGGCGTGGTGGCTGGCAAGGACATTGGCAACCGCTTGGTCGACATTCGACAGATGGTGGAAAAACCCAAAGCCGAAGTGGCGCCCTCACGCACCACGGTGGCAGGCCGCTACATCTTGACCCCTGCAGTGTTCGAGTGCATCCGCGCAGGCGGGCGTGGCGTGCAAGGTGAAATTCAACTCACCGATGGCATTGCAGGTTTGTTGGCTACCGAAAAAGTGTTGGCCTACTCGTACGAAGGCAAGCGCTTCGATTGCGGCAGCAAAGTAGGCTTCTTGCAAGCCAGCGTGGAGCTAGCCTTGCAACACGCAGAAGTAGGCGCCGAATTCCGCGACTACCTCACACAACTCAACGTCGCGTCATTTAACGTCGCTTGAGAATGTGAATAAAGTCGCTGCCCTCGGTGGACTGCGACAACAGCTCATTGCCAGTTTGCTTGGCAAACGCCGCGAAGTCGCGCAATGAGCCTGTGTCTGTCGACACCACACGCAGCACCTGACCACTCTCCATAGCGGTGAGGGCCTTTTTGGCTTTCAAAATCGGCAACGGGCAGTTCAGACCGCGCGTGTCCAGTTCTACATCGATGTTCATGCTGGAAACACCCCTGTAGACAAATAGCGGTCGCCACGGTCACACACGATAAAGGCAATCGTCGCGTTCTGTACCTGTTGTGCAATTTGCATCGCCACCCAGCAAGCACCTGCGGCCGAGATGCCCGCAAAGATGCCCTCTTCACGCGCCAAACGGCGGCACATCTCTTCGGCATCGTCTTGGCTCACATAGACCAGTTCGTCCACGTTACTGGCATCGTAAATTTTGGGCAAATACGCTTGCGGCCATTTGCGGATGCCAGGAATGCGCGAACCTTCGGAAGGCTGCGCACCGATGATGCGAATGGCTGGGTTCTTTTCTTTCAAGTACCGCGACACACCCGTGATGGTGCCTGTCGTACCCATAGCGCTCACGAAATGTGTGATGCGGCCCTGCGTCTGCTCCCACAGCTCAGGCCCCGTGGTCTCGTAATGAATGCGTGGGTTGTCTTCGTTGGCGAATTGGTCAAGCATGCGACCCTTGCCGTCTTTTTCCATGCGTTCAGCCAAATCGCGGGCGTACTCCATACCGCCACTCTTTGGCGTCAAGATCAGCTCAGCCCCAAAGGCTTTCATGGTCTGCGCACGTTCAATCGACAAGTCCTCGGGCATGATCAAGACCATGCGATAACCCTTGATGGCAGCTGCCATAGCCAACGCAATGCCGGTATTGCCCGAGGTGGCCTCAATCAAAGTGTCACCAGGCTTAATGTCACCGCGCTCTTGCGCGCGTTGAATCATCGACAAAGCGGGACGGTCTTTCACAGAACCAGCGGGGTTATTGCCTTCTAGCTTGCCCAAAATCACGTTGCCGCGTTTGGCGTTGTCAGCAGCACCAATGCGCTGCAAAGCGACCAAAGGCGTCTTACCAATCGCGTCTTCAATCGTGGAATAAATCATGTGTGAACTCATAGCCTGCTACTGTGCCATAAGTAGTACGCCATCGCGACGCTAAAGGTATCACGCGAACTTGATGACGAGTTCAGCTGGACAAAGAAATGCATGACAAATCCAAGACATGCAAAAACACCAGAAATCTGTGCCATAATATCGCTCTTCTCTCCCGTGCCCGGGTGGTGAAATTGGTAGACGCAGGGGACTCAAAATCCCCCGCCGCGAGGCGTGCCGGTTCGATTCCGGCCCCGGGCACCATCGGTACTTCTATACCGTCCTGACTCGATAGCGACGCCTTCAGCCCTTATGAATGACGACGACTTTTCCGGCTTAGTCAGAAGTGGCGCACAACACAGC
>Ga0213920_1001727_pt1 | contig 11458 bp, 17 predicted proteins | sample McNCre1117MG_FD_161054 | JGI IMG/M metagenome (GOLD analysis project Ga0213920, IMG submission 161054) | Freshwater microbial communities from McNutts Creek, Athens, Georgia, United States - 11-17 MG | ecosystem: Environmental > Aquatic > Freshwater > Creek | place: USA: Georgia | collected...
CTCATTTTTCCTCCGTTTGGTATAGGCTGGTAATGCCTCTGGCGCGTTCTCCGATTCCGCGTCAGGGGCTTTTATTTGGTCTTTTGACCGAGCTCACGAATGTACTCGATGGAAGCGCTAGGCGCTTTCGCCTTAACCGCCTCACCGTACAAGGCTCTAAGAGCCTCTATAGACCCGTTAGCGGCCAGAATGTCCGCCTCGTTCTTCCAAAGCCTCTGTGGGGCATCCTCGGGCTGTTTACGGGCGTTTACTTCGTCTAGGGACGCAACCGCTTTAGTGTCTGCACCTGTAGCGGCCACAATAGCCCTGCCCCAAGCGCTCGTTTCGGCCACCATAACCTCGGAGTCCTTCGTGTACGGGGTCTTACCTGGCACTGGCTCCCATGCTGAACCGATACCGGGACGCTGGTCGTCAGGGTAGCGAAAACAAGCTGCGACGTATAGAACAAAGGTTTGTTCGCCGATGGTGTGGAACTCGAGACGGACTTGCTGGAGTGAGCCGTCTGGGTAGGCCGCTTTAAATTCGCGGATGCGTGTAGCGACGTCAACGTAATCTTTGGCAAAAGCCATGTTTTTCTCCGATTCGATTTTGTTATTTTTGGATGTTCTTGGCCGCTAGTGTAGCACTTCCGATGGACAGGACCGCAGCAACGATGTTCATAATCTGCCCGGCCACTCCCTCGGTTGTGAGACCTAACGTAACCAATAGTGGCACTACTGCGCCCACAACTCTATAAATCCAAAGGCGAGTCTCTGCGTCTAGCTTCACTTCTTGCTCCTTGTTGGCTTCTTGGTTGGCGCTGGTTTGATGTAGGGGTGCGCCTGAATGTGTTTGAGTGGGTCGATTAGTTTGCTGGCTATGCACTCGGCTGGGTTCTTGGAGGTCCCCATAGCCAGGTGCAGGTGTGGCCCGGTCGTGAATGTGCCGGTGTTGCCTACGTGGCCGATAATTTGACCGATTTCAAGCTTGTCGCCTTGGCGGAGTATTGGTAATTCTTCGAGGTGGTTGTATTCGACGAAGAAGCCGTCCAGCGTGGATTGCACTAGCGAATGGCCTAACCCGACCGACGTGTAAACCTTCATGACAGTGCCGGCGGTGATGGCTGGGATGTCCGAGCCTGCCGCTGGATGCCAGTCTTGTCCTCGGTGAGGGTGTGAACGATACGCGGCCATAGTGCCGAACGCGTCGCCACGTTTAGACGCTGGGAATGGTTCGATGTAAGTGGCCACTAAAACCCTTTACTAATCATGGTGATAATCACCGAAACGATGACCGCCGAACTAATGCTGGTTATCCAGGCACTCTGCCAGCGAGCTTTCTCGAGCTCGCGGATGCGGCTCTCATGGTCGGCGATGATTTCTAGGCGCGCTTCAATGACCGCTAGGCGGTTAGAGATGTCGGCGAGCAGTGTGGGTGTAGTTGCTCGAGGTGATTCCTCGGGCATTACTCTGTAGCAGGCGTGGTTTCAGCAGGCTTTGGCTTTGCGACTGGCTTAGGCTCGGCTGGCGATGGGAATGGTGCGTGGTCGACGTTGCCCATTTAGTTCTCCTCTGGTAGTAGGGTTGCGTGGCATCCGCCACATTCGGCCTTGACCGGGTGGTCATCGCCGAAATCATAGATGACGCCCTCGTTCGGGCAGTCGGTAGCAGTGCAGATGAACTTACTCATTACGCTCCTTGGTACGTGCATTGGAATGTGATTTGGTGGTTTCCAGCGGATGCCCACGTGAATGGCACTGTGGTGAACTGTGAGGCCTCGCTTAAGTAAGTTCCAGCTGCGTTGTTGGCGTACAGAGCGATGCGGTTCGGGTTTAGGTTCACGATGCGAACCGCGCCAGGGTAGTTGACTCCAGCGGTATTGTCTCGCATGACGCCAATGCCAATAGTTTCGACTGTGTTGATGGCTAGGGCTGGAGCGACCGGTAGCGACACTGTAATTTGAGTAACACCTGAACAGTTAGCGCCAACCGAGATGCGACCCATGTAGATTACTGTCTTGCCGATGCGAGCGTAATAGGTCGAGACCGAGTTGCTTGTCCCCAGCGTGATGCCGGTGAGGGTTGGCGTAAAGGCGTTCCAGGCGATGTCAAAGATTACCCAGGCAGTGCCGTTGTAGATGGTGTAGTGGTCGCTGGCGGTGAGGTAGGCGACCATTCCCTCGGTGAGGACGCCGCTTAGTGCGGTGTCGCGCGCGGTGCTGTTTGTGAACACCATGACCGACTGGTTCATTAGGTAGGTGTTCATGTCGCTTGCTAGGGCTGTTGTCCCAGCGGTGAATGATTTGTATGCCATTAGATTCCTCTCCACAACTCTATCGCGATGTCCCAAGAGTCGGGGGTTATGTGGTGGTTTTGATGCGTTACGAAATAGGTTTCGCTAAAGGTGATGCCGCCGAGGTTGTAGCTGATTTTTTGCGGTGAAAAGAAGTGATTTGCGTCCAGGTTAATCCAGTCCCATAGTTGGCCTTCACGTTTGATTGCGTCGAATGATAGGCCTTGGACTCGGCGCACATTGGTGGTCAGGTTCAGGCGGTCAAGCCATAGTTGAGTGCCGGTTGCGTCGTCGATTGGCACAGTGATGTCGAGGCTAACTGCGCCGTATAGGTCGTAGGCGTCTTGGTTGCGTAGTGTGAGCTGCGAACCGCCAGTATAGGTTGCGATGATTTCGTTAGGTAGGTCGCGCGTGTCGGCCTTCATGGTTAGCCCGGTCATGCAGATGTGCGTTGCAGCTGTGGAGTGGGTTGTCGAGAAGTGGTAATCGTAGGTGCTACTGATGATTGTGCCGAGGTCTTCTTCGCTCAAGTATTGCATCGTGCCGTCAGGGTTCAGGTAGAGTGCCCCGAGACCGGCGATTAGGGCATCCTTGACGATGTCGCCGACTCGAACATTTGTGTAAGTTTTGGCGGCCATGAAGTAGATGTCCGGCAGGATGTTGGCGCTTAATCCGCTGTAGTAGGTGTTTGCCAGGTCAGTGAGTACGTCTGCCGGGTACTTGCTTAGTGAGCCAATGGTGTAGGACGCGACGCGCGTGTTCAAGAAGTCCTGCATCCCGTCGACTGCCTGGATGGTTATGACGTTGTTGCCCTGCTGGTTGTATGCGGCAGAGAAGTCGCGGACAGTGCCTTGAAAGATGTACTGAATGAATGTCGGGTTAGTGTCTGGGATGGACTGGATGCCAATGCGGATGGGTGTACCCGAGTGGATGCGAGCGTTTGAGAATGGGTCGTAGTCTGCGCCCTGCAGCTTGATTGTGGCCACCCCCGCGGATGGTTGCACGAAAATGCCGCTCTCGACTGGGCAACCCTGCCCGATTGTGATGTCAAAAGCCTCACAGTGCAGGTTGGTCCATGCGGTCGAGCCAGTGCCCGAGTCCCAGTTGGCGTTGTCCCAGGTACTTACTCCCCAAGTCATAGCAGTCGCGCTTGGGATTTGGAACTCGATAACAACGTTGTTTTTGATAGAGAAGACGTCGTTAGCCATTAGAACGCTACCGTTCGGCCTCGACTAATCTCGTACCGGCGAATGGCCTGCACGATTTCCTCCCCAGTAATCGACGCCTTGTTGATGTTGATGTTGTAAGTGTTGCCACCCATTCCACCGAGACGGTCCAGCGGAATGATGGCCTCGGCTTTGCCAGCCTCTGCCACGTTGACAAGCGAACCGCCAGGTGAAGGCATGACGATGCCACCCTTAGCCAGGCGAGGGATTTTAATGTGGCTGGCCGTTGGGATTTTAAACCCGACCTCTGCGCCTCCCATCCAGTCAGGTAGTTTGACATGGATTTTATTCAGCGCTTTCGGAATCATGTTAATGCCGTCGATGAAGAAGTTGATAAACCCCTCCCAGATGCCGATGTAGCCGTTGACTAGGCCTTTAAAGAACTGGCCGACCCCGTTGAAGGCTTCAGGGATTTTTCTGGCAAACCCTGCAAAGGCGTCTAGGACTGGTTTGATGAAACCGAGGACACCCTTCAGAACCTCGCCAAGTAGTTTGACGATTGGAACTAGGAGGATTTTTAGAATCTCCACGATAGGTTCGATGACTGGCATGAGTGCTTCGAGGAGGCTGATTACTACTGGCAGGATGTCTTCGATTAGAGGCAGTAGGACTTCAACGAGCTTTAAAAAGATTGGTGCAAGTGCGCCGATAAGTTTGCCAAGTACCTGGGCGATTTTGTCGACGATTGGGATAAGCAGTTCTGCAAGTTTGCTAATAACTGGGAGTAATGCGGCACCGATTGTTTCCTTTAGTTCGTCGAAGACAATTTGCAGGCGTTTCATAGGGTCAGTGCCCTTTTCGGCCGCTCCCTTGAAAGCCGCGCCTAAGTCTTTTTGCCAGTCCGTTCCCTGCTGGGCGATGACGTTGACTTTTTCTTGAGCGATACCGATTTTTTCTAGGGCAGTCTTGGCTTCTTTAGAGTCCGAACCGTATTGAACGATTGCGGCGTTGTAGTCGAGCTGCTTTTTCTCGAGGTCCTTGTTGGCGGTTGTTAGGTCTTTAGCGTTTTTGACGCTGTCGAGCATCGGGATGCCAAGCTTTTGCAGTGCGCCAAAGTTGCCCTGATATGCCTTGCCGAGTGCGGTGGTTGTGGCCTCGAGGGGTTTGCCTGTTGCCGCCGAGGCGTCCATAGCAAGTTTGAGTAGGTCTTGTGCCTTGCTTGTGTCGCCGGTCATGGTGGCAAGTTTTGAGAACGCTGGGCGTAGTTTGTCGTCTGCGACGCCGAACTGGCGCGACATAGCGCCGATGGACTTTTCTACAGCTGCGACCTGGGTGTCGGTTGCCTTGGCATTGTTTTTGAGCGAGTTGGCGAGGAGGTCGCTGGAGATTTTATCTTCAGCGGCGGCCTTGGTTGCGTCGTACAGCCCCTTAGCAACTACAGCAAAGCCAATAGCGCCGAACGCGGCCTTCATCTTGCTAGAAACACCTTCAGCGTGTTTCTGTAGCCCAGTCATAGAACTTTGGGCGTTGTTTATGCCGGTCTTTAGACCTGCCTCGTTAGCAACGAACTTGAAATTTAGAGTAGCGGCCATTCGGTTTCCTGTTGGCTCGAACCTAACGCTTCACAATATGCTTTGAATTCATAAAGGGTTAGGCGCTCGTACTCTGTCGGACTCATGCGAGCCGCTAAACAGAACGTGGCTTTTCGTCGAGCTTGCTCCTCTCTTACTTGTCTTTTGGGTCTTCAGCGTCTCCAAACAGGTCGGTGGCCTCCTGGAGGGAGTAGTCGCCTGCCTGCTCGAACGTGAAGTTAGGGTCGGTTCGTTTCTTGAATACAAAGATAATTGCCTTGAGTGAGCGGCCTCGAGGCGAGTCCTCGGTCATAATGCCGTCGATGTTGCGCCCAGTCAACTGTTCGATTAGTTCGATTTCGTTGAGGGTCATGCTGTTGAAGTCGATTTTTGCCATTAGTCTGCTCCGAGTCCGTATTTGTCGATTAGTTTCTGCATCGCGTTCTCATAGTCGGCGATGATTTCGTCTTTAGTGTAGCCGAGAGCCTTCGCAAAAAAGGGTTGCGGCTTGATGTTGCGAATAGTGCCGGGCTGGAGTGTGCCTCGGTGGCTTGCGCCGACGATAGCCCAGCCCCAGTGAATAGCGTTTGCGTAGGGCACTCGGTTGCTACCTGCAACCGCCTGCGCATACCTTTGGCTCTTGGAGGCTTTCAGCGAGTTGACGAGCGCGCCAGACTTTACCGGGACTAATCCTCGCGCGGTCTTGATGAGCGTTTCAGCCGCCTGCACGTTTGCCTCTACGATGTCCGCCTTGTCTGCCTCAAGGGCCTTGAGCTGCTTTTGTAGCAACGCAAGGCCCTCGATTTTGACAGAACCGCTCAGGATAGGCTCCTGAGGCACGGCTTAAGAGGTCTTCTTGGTGAGACCGAAGTAAACCGGAGGGGTTGCCGATGGAGTGTGGACGCTGTTCTTCACGGTGAGGGTAACGTCGAACTTCATGATGTCGCCCGATGACAAGCTAAGAGGTGGCAGGCTGTCAAAGATGACAGTGCCCTCGTAGATTGGTGCGGAGCTGGTAGCGGTCGAGTTGCCGTTAGGGGCAACCTTGAACGCAACCTCTGTGCCGTAGTTGGCGAACAGTAGCTGGTACAGCGAGGCAGAGTCGCCCGATGCGATACCGGTCAGCTTGAGCTTCCACTCCTGGAGTGGCTGTACCTCGCAAAAGGTCTGCTGGCCGCCAGGTGCGTCGCTTAGGCTCAACTCGACGCTGTCAGCGTCGCAAGCGTAGTCCGTCGACAGGATAGTGAACTTGATGTTTGTTGCTTTGATTCTGGTCGATGCGGCCATGTCAAAACCTTTCTTAGATAGTGATTTGTAGGTCTAAACCGATGGTTGCGGCTAGGTAGTCGTTTCCGTTAGCGACGAGGGCATAAGGCGTGGAGACGTCTTTGAGTCCTGCGTCGGCTGGTAGAGCGTTTAGAGCGGCCTCGATAAGGTTGTCTAAATCGTCAGAGGATGACTCGTTGTCTGCAGTGCCTGCGATGACCTGAAGTTCTAGGTTGATTAGATACTCTTGGCCGACCGAGGCGGGCTGAATGTATGGCGACCCAGAACGGATGACAATAACCGGCGGCGTAACACGCGCTGGAATGTACGAGTAAACGTCCAAACCTGCGCTCTGCAACGTGAGAGCCAGTTCTGCCTTAGCCGCGCCGAGTTCGCTCATACAGCGTGCCCCAGGTAGGGCAGGAGCTGCGCGTAAATAGACCGCTTAGTGTCTAGTGATACACGCATCCCCTGCCCTGTTCCATCTGCAAACTGTGCAATGCCGCTTGGTGCGTTGCGACGATTCCAGTGTTCAGAGGCTACTTGTAGAACGCAAAGGTCCTTCACTGATGCCGGCACAGTAGTGGCAGTGCCGATAATCTCGTTCACCTCGGCGAGACCTGCATCCAGGCATCGCTGTGGGAACGTCGAAGTGTCTTTAGTTCCGACGTAGTCTTTGAACTCTTGAAGAGTCGCGGTCATCGTTTAGTCCTAGGCGGTGAAGTCGAGCTTGACGATGGCGGACTCGAATGGGACAGTGATTGCGGCGTAGCCGTATACTGCGTACGAGTTGGTCAGGGTCGACTGGCCCGAGATGTCGTCCACGAGGCGGACAGGTGCGCCTGCCGACTCGAACACGCGGAGAGCCTGCGAGTTAGCCAGGTAGCCAACAGTGTCGCCGAGGGTGGTGTCAACGATGACTGGCAAGTTCCAAACCGAGGCCTCGAGAGGACGTGGGCTTGCGCCGATGGACTCACCGGTAGCCGATGCGCCGTCAACGCGAACGATTGGACGACCCTGTGAGTCAGCCAAGGTAACGAGGTACTTGTACAGTGCAGGACCAGCAAGAATGAACTCTGGGTTCAGTCCCGAGTTGGTCTTGATGTACTTAGCGCCGTCGATGATGCCCTCGAGGACCGACTTGGCAGTGCCGCCGTCCATGTCCATGACCTTGCCGGTGAAGTCGAGTGCGGCGATAGCCGAAACGACTGCGGCGTTGGTGGCGTTGGCGTAGGCGATGCTCATAGCCTGGAACGCGGTGTCCAGGTATGGGACGCTCGAACGCTCAACGAGCTGCTTCGAGAGTTCGGTCTGGCCTGCGTAGGTCTTGACGGTTGCCGAGACGTTGTCGATGACGATGTTGCCCTGCGAGATTGCAGTGTTCTCGGTCGACTGGACGCCTACAGCTGCGCCGTTGGTGGTTACCTTGGCATAGTCAACGGTTAGTCCCTGTGCTGGGAGTGCACCCTTCGACCAAACGTTCCACGATGGGCGGTTCTGGTCGATCAGGTTGTTGATGAAACCAACCCAGCCTGGGGCGAGGTAGGTGTCAGCCGAGGTGGCTGGCGAGTAGGTGCGGAACAGCTCGATTGCGGCGTCGTCTCCCGTTGCGAGGCCCTTGGCGAACTCGCCCTGGCTACGGAACTTGGTGAACGATGGAGCAGCTGGAGCCTGTGGGGCGGCGGTCGCCTCAACCATGCGACGAACCTCTACGAGTTCATCCTGGATGGCGCGAACGTCGAGTTCGGTGTTTTCGGACACTGGACTCTCACTTTCATTTGGGGTTGCGTCGCTTGGGTCAGTTTCCTGCTCCTCGCGAACTTGGGTGATGGACGCTCCAGCGAACGCTGGTTGCGCGACTACGGAGACCTCGCGGAGGTCAACGTGGGTTCGAGTTACGACGTTGCCGTCTACGCTCTGCTCGATGGGCACAAACCCGACCGAGAACTTGTTTAGGACACCGTCTCGCATGAGGGCGAGGGTTTCGTCTGCGCGCTGAACACCTGCGGTCAGCTTGGCAGTGATTTCGAAACCTGCCTCGGTGTCGCGGCCGTCGATGACCTTGCCGATTGGCAGGTCTTCATGCTGGTGGCCGTAGTAGATTTTAACGTTTTCGACCGAGCGGATTGCACCCGGGGCGAAACGCTCCTGGTATGCGCCGCCGATGTTGGCCGTCTCGTTGTATGGGACTGCGATGCCGCGGATAGTGCCGGCATCTTCGCCGAGTCGGAACTCGACTTCGCGGATTTCTAGTTCAGACATTAAAGTCCTTCCTTGATTCGGACTTCGTCGGGCGTGAGCCAAGGTTGACCGCCGGTTGCGATGTCGTACATCTCCCAGCGAGTCTTCTGGTCAGCCTTGTAGAGGCCTTCGTAGTTGAAACGAACCGAAGTGCCGCGCGGTAGGCAGTTGCTTAGCGCGTCTTCGATTGCGTTGGTGTATGCCATGAGCGTGTGGCGGTAGAACGTTTGCTGTTCGTCGCTCAAGTTTGCGTAGGTGTCGCTCGTGCCGTCGACACCAGTGAGGAGAAGTCTGGCTGGCACACCAAACAAGCGAGCGATAGTCTGCGTGGACTGCGCGGCGACCTGCGTGAACATTAAGTCCTGCGGCGTGGCGTTGATGGTTTGGTAGTCGAAACCTTCGCTCAACACTGCTAGTTGGCGCGTTGCCTGTTTGGTGTGCCAGTTCGAGGTGATTTCTTCGGCCTGCTCTTTGGTGAGCATCTTGCCGGTCTTCAAAACTCCAGTGGGGACGCCGCCACTCGAGAACCAAGTAGCTGCAAAGTTGCGTAGGTCAAGTGCCTGGGCGATGTCGTTCGATGCGGCTTGAATAGGGCCGATGCCTCGAAGGTTGCCAGGTAGTGAGAAGAGGCGGAGGTGTTCGATGTCGCGCGTCGTGTAGGTCGTGCCGAAATAGTCGAATACTTTAGCGCCAGTCGTGCCGGTAGGTCCGTCATAGCGTGGGTTTACGGCCGAGGCGAGAATGAGTGTCAGGTCGTTGACTTGGCCGCGCGAGTCGTAGGACTTGAACCAGTAAGCCTCGCCATGCAGAGCCAAGCTCGAAACGGTCGAGAAGATGAAGTCTTTACGCGACTCGGACAGCGATGGGTTGTTGACCAATACCGGGTTCTCGATTTTGATTTCCAGACCGCCACCGTAGCGGAACGTGTCCAATGGGAGTGCCTTCGAGATTGGCGTCGCGATGATTTGGATGGCACGATACACCGAGGCCAGCGAGAGCGCCGAGGTAGTGGACACAACAGTGTCAGAGCGTAGCGGAATAGGAGGCGGCGCAAGACGATTTTCGGTGGTCTGCGTCGCCCCTAGGAGGCGTTGCCAGATGGAGGCCATAAGTAAACCTTATTTGGTTATGACCGATTCGCGTGGCGTGTCGCAAAACCTTTTCGAGAGGGGTGGGAGCGCCCTGGAGGAGTGAAACTCCCACCACCCAATCGAAAGGAGTTCTATGAAGGGGGTATAGAACCGTTTTTAGTATACACCTCCACCGGACATTGTTTGCGCAGAGGCAACGTATAATGCCCAGATGGTTGCCAGGAGTGCGTCGATGTCGCCGATGGAGTCTTTACGTGAGACCTGCCAATACTCGCCCACGTATTTCGCTACTGCGCGGCCGTTCTGGACTACGAGCAGAGGGTCATTGTTGTGTTTGACTCGGCCGTTAGCAAACATGGCGTAGGCGGTCATGCAAGCGGTATTGATTTCTTTGTTCCAAAGATTCCAAACAGGGATGCCACGCTCTTTTAGTTTGCGGTGAATGGAGTGCATGCCTCGGTCATCGAGGGCAACCGCGCTAATGGGATGCCTTTGGCAGATTGAGACGATAAGTTCCACAAGCTTGTCCTCGGTCGGTTGTACGAGGGACGCCACAAGCTCGGTCTGGTATTCGTCGCCGACGCGTTTGGCCGCCGCGATGGTGGCGTGTTCGAAGTTGCGTGTTACGTCGACGCCGAGGATGCTCATGCTGATGTCGTCGATGCCGTTGCCTGCAGCTTGTCGGAATAGTTCGCCAGCCAGCCATGACTCGCGAGTGCCCGAGATGAACTGATTGAGCGTGTACCGACGGACCTCATGCTCTGGGCTAGTAGTGATGTCTTGCAACACTCGCTCAAGTGGAATGCGGCCACACTCGACCGCTGGGTTAGCGGCCATGATAGCGACCGGGTCAGTTAGTTCCGAGTTGGCTGGGGCTTCCCAGATGAACGCGCCAAAGCGTTCGTTCACCGACGGGTCGGCGATGACTTGGTCGGCGGTGTTGTACAGGTCGATAAGGGTTTTGGACTCGGCGTCGCCAGCCGTTGTAATCATGATGACCATGGCGTTATCGATGGCGGACGTGCCTTTCTTCGCGGCAGTCCAGATTCCAGTCTTAGCGAGGTGGCCTTCGTCGAGGATGCACCTCACCATAGTGATACCCTGCATGGCGGCTTCACGTGCTGGGCTTACCTTGTACTTGCCAGAGCCGTCGGTCTTAGCGATGCCTCGCGTCTCGGTAGTTTTCTTGAACCGCTTCGATAGCCAGGCGGTCTTGTCGATGACATGCTTGACGCGCGTGTAGATGATGGTGGCTTGCTCGCGGCTTGAGGCTAGCGAAATAACGTCGCCCTTGTGGAATGTCAGGGCGTCGAGTGCCAGACCTCCAGCGAGAACGCTTTTGCCCTGTTGCCTTGCCATGCTGATGACGACCTGCCGGTAGCGTAGTTCGCCCGGGTGGTCTGGATGGTCTACCGGGTAGCGTTCGAGGACATGGCGGAGTAGCCACTTCTGCCACTCGTCGAGAGGGATAGGTTCGTCGGTCTCGGGCGTAACCCAACAGAGAGCGAGTAGCTCGATAAGTCGGTCGCCATCGGTCTCGAAGTCGTCGCTTAGTGGAGGCGTGTACCTGGCAGGGTATTGCATTAGCGTTTGAGCAGGTCGGCCAGTGGGTCGAACTCTGGTACGTCGCCATTCATTAGGCGCATGATTTCGAGGATGGTCTTGCGTAGTTCAGCTGCGGTCGAGGTGTTGCCCTTGTCATCGAACTCGGCGGCCAGCCTGAGGGCCATGAGCGCGAGGACTGAAACTTCTGCACCTAGTTCGCGGCCGTTCAGCCATTCTTTGATTGCGTTCTCAATCATGTTGCTCTCGTTCTCTTCGGGATAACCTGAACCTTTTGTGAAAATTCAAGT
>Ga0213920_1001729_pt1 | contig 11454 bp, 9 predicted proteins | sample McNCre1117MG_FD_161054 | JGI IMG/M metagenome (GOLD analysis project Ga0213920, IMG submission 161054) | Freshwater microbial communities from McNutts Creek, Athens, Georgia, United States - 11-17 MG | ecosystem: Environmental > Aquatic > Freshwater > Creek | place: USA: Georgia | collected...
CGCGATGGTCGGACCCATTTGTTCGACCGCAAAAGCAAAACGGCCCCGCAAATCAAGCGGGGCTGTCGTGTGATTGAGGCCCAAAGCCCAGACTGCCATAACGCACATTATAAAATTTACTCACATGGGTCCTTTAGAGCAAATCATTCACACTTTTAACTTCATTGCGCCGGCATGGGGTGTGGCCCTGTTTTGCGTGCTGGTGACGCGTCTGACCGCTCGTTGGTGGCTGCCCTTGGCCAGTTGGAGTTTGCTGAAACAGACGGTGGTGAGTGGGGTTTTAGGTACAGCGGTACTGGCTGGCTGCCTGGTTTTATGGGGTGTGGACGGAAAAATGGCCACGTATTCAGCCCTCGTCATCGCTTGTGGCACTGCCCAGTGGGTGATGTGCAAAGGCTGGCGGCGTTGATGTGAGGCGCCCAAGGTGAGCTGCCTGTATGCACGTTGGCTCCTCTTCGCTGCGCTCAGAATGTCGCTCACCGCGCGTACAGGCAACTCACCTTGAGCTTTGGGTTGTCGAATAACCTTAAAAGCCAATACCGGACACCCCCAAAGCCAGTAAGTACTCTCAGACCCAAAAGCCAAGCACCCAAGCCCCCTGCGGTAAAATCAGTCTCTTAATTCGCGCCCCAATGCGCCTTAGCGCGCACACCACACCATGAATGCTCCCACCTCGCTGAACCACTTGCTCGCCACGGCTGAAGAAAGCCCGCGACTGCGCGAAATTCCCTACAATTACACCTCGTTCTCTGACCGAGAAATCGTGCTCCGTTTGCTCGGCGCCGATGCCTGGGAGTTGCTGCTGCGTTTGCGCCAAGAGCGCCGCACAGGCCGCTCGGCCCGCATGTTGTACGAAGTGTTGGGTGACATCTGGGTGGTGCAACGCAACCCTTATTTGCAAGACGACTTGCTCGACAACCCCAAGCGTCGCCATCAGTTGGTAGAAGCCTTGCATCACCGTCTCGGTGAAGTTGAGCAACGCCGCACCCCCGATGCCGACACCGAGCGTGACGCCATGGTCGGCCAGCTGCTGCAAGCGGCCAGCCGCGCGATTGAAACTTTCAGCCAGCAGTTCGATGCGATTGCTGCCTTGCGCAAAAAAGCGGCGCGCCTGCTTAAAAAGCACACGGCCCATGACAACATCAAGTTTGACGGTCTCTCGCGTGTGAGCCATGTGACGGATGCCACAGATTGGCGTGTGGAATACCCCTTCGTCGTGCTGACCCCAGACACCGAAGAAGAAATGGCGGGCTTGGTCAAAGGTTGTATCGACCTTGGTTTGACGATTGTTCCGCGCGGCGGCGGCACGGGCTACACGGGTGGCGCAATTCCGCTGACTTGGAAGAGTGCAGTCATCAACACCGAAAAGCTCGAAGCCATGACCGAAGTCGAAATGTTCGACTTGCCCGGCATCGCGCACAAAGTGCCCACCATCTACACCGAAGCGGGTGTGGTCACCCAGCGTGTGGCCGATGCGGCTGAGCGCGCGGGTTTTGTGTTTGCGGTGGACCCAACGTCTGCCGAAGCCTCGTGCATTGGCGGCAACATTGCCATGAACGCGGGTGGCAAGAAAGCCGTGCTGTGGGGCACCGCGCTCGACAATTTGGCCAGCTGGCGCATGGTCACACCTGACGCCGAGTGGTTGGACGTGGTTCGCGTGGACCACAACCTCGGCAAGATTCACGATGCCGAAATGGCCAGCTTTGAGTTGAAGTACTACCAAGCCGACGGCAAAACCTTCATCCGCCAAGAGCGCCTCGACATTCCCGGCAAGTCCTTCCGCAAAGAAGGCTTGGGCAAAGACGTGACCGACAAGTTCCTCAGTGGCTTGCCCGGCGTGCAAAAAGAAGGCTGCGATGGTTTGATCACCAGCGCGCGTTGGATCGTGCACCGCATGCCTGTACACACACGTACCGTGTGTATGGAGTTCTTCGGGAACGCCAAAGACGCGGTGCCTAGCATCGTGGAAATCAAAGACTACATGTTTGCTGAGCAAAAACGCAGTGGCGTGTTACTGGCCGGCTTAGAGCATTTGGACGACCGCTACTTGCGTGCTGTGGGTTACGCCACCAAGAGCAAGCGCGGCGGCTTGCCCAAGATGCTGCTGATTGGTGACATCGCAGGCGACGACGCTGACGAAGTGGCCCGCGTCACCTCTGAAGTCTCACGCATGGCCAACACCCGCAGCGGCGAATGCTTTGTGGCCGTGAGCCCAGAAGCGCGTAAAAAGTTTTGGCTCGACCGCAAACGCACCGCAGCCATCAGTCGCCACACCAACGCGTTCAAGGTCAACGAAGACGTGGTCATTCCTTTGCCACGCATGGCCGAGTACACCGATGGCATTGAGCGCATCAACATCGAACTGAGCTTGCGCAACAAGATTGAGCTGTGCGACGCATTGGAAGACTTTTTTGCCAAAGGCAATTTGCCTTTGGGTAAGTCGGATGATGCGGCTGACATCCCCACACCCGAGTTGTTGGAAGACCGCGTGCAGCAAGCCCGCTCGCTGATTGGCGAAGTGCGTGGTTTGTGGCAGCAGTGGCTCAACGAGTGCGATGCGCTGTTCCCACAGTTGCAAGACCACACCTTGCGTGCGAGCTGGAAAACACAAATCCGTGCGGTGTTGCAAAACATCTTCACAGGTGCGCAGCTCGCGCCCATCTTGGACGAGTGCAACGCCATTCACCAGCGCGTGCTCAAAGGCCGCGTGTGGGTTGCTCTGCACATGCACGCCGGTGACGGCAACGTACACACCAACATCCCAGTCAACAGCGACAACTACGCCATGCTGCAAACCGCCCATGAGGCGGTGGCCCGCATCATGGTGCTGGCGCGTTCGCTCAATGGTGTGATTTCGGGCGAGCACGGCATTGGCATCACCAAGCTCGAGTTTTTGACCGACGACGAACTCAAACCGTTTGCCGACTACAAGGCCAAGGTGGACCCAGAAGGCCGTTTCAACAAAGGCAAATTGCTGCGCAACCAAGATGTAGATACCTCCTTGCGCCACGCCGATTTGAGCCAAGCCTACACGCCCAGCTTTGGTTTGATGGGCCACGAATCACTCATCATGCAGCAGTCCGACATTGGCGCCATTGCCGCCAGCGTGAAAGACTGTTTGCGTTGCGGCAAGTGCAAGCCCGTGTGTTCGACCCATGTGCCACGCGCCAATTTGCTCTACAGCCCACGTAACAAAATTTTGGCCACCTCGCTGTTGGTCGAAGCCTTCTTGTACGAAGAGCAAACCCGCCGTGGTGTGTCCATCAAACATTGGCAAGAGTTTGAAGACGTGGCCGACCACTGCACGGTTTGCCACAAGTGCTTGTCACCTTGCCCGGTCAAGATTGACTTTGGTGATGTGTCAATGAACATGCGTAACCTGTTGCGCAAGATGGGCCAAAAGAGCTTCCGTCCCGGCAATGCGGCGGCGATGTTCATGCTCAATGCCACCAACCCTGAGACCATCAAGCTGGCCCGAAGCGCCATGGTGGGTGTGGGCATGAAGCTGCAACGCTTCGCGCACGATGTGCTGCAAGTGGTGGCCCGCAAGCAAACCAAGGCACCGCCTGCCTCCGTGGGGTCTGCCCCCATCAAAGAGCAGGTGATTCACTTCATCAACAAAAAAATGCCCGGCAACTTGCCTAAGAAAACCGCGCGCGCCTTGTTGGACATTGAAGACAAAGACTACGTGCCCATCATCCGCGACCCTAAGACCACCACGTCTGAAACCGAAGCGGTGTTCTATTTCCCCGGTTGCGGCTCTGAGCGTTTGTTCAGCCAAGTGGGCTTGGCCACGCAAGCCATGTTGTGGCACGCGGGCGTGCAAACCGTGTTGCCGCCCGGCTACCTGTGCTGCGGCTATCCGCAAAAAGGGTCGGGCCAGTTCGACAAGGCTGACAAGATCATCACGGACAACCGCGTATTGTTCCATCGCGTGGCCAACACGCTCAACTACCTTGACATCAAAACCGTGGTGGTGAGCTGCGGCACCTGCTTTGACCAGTTGCAGGGCTACCAGTTCGACAAAATCTTCCCCGGTTGCCGCATCGTCGACATCCACGAGTTCTTGCTCGAAAAGGACATCAAGCTCAGTGCCGAGCAGCAAGCCGGCTACCTGTTCCATGACCCATGCCACAGCCCCATGAAGCAACAAGACCCGATGAAAACGGTCAAGGCCTTGGTGGGCGATCAAGTGGTCAAGAGCGACCGTTGCTGCGGCGAGTCTGGCACCTTGGGTGTCACGCGTCCTGACATCGCCACGCAAGTGCGTTTCCGCAAAGAAGCCGAGTTGCAAAAAGACGAAGCCGCTTTGCGCGCCATGACGGGCGAAGCCAAAGGCGACATGAAGATCCTCACCAGCTGCCCCAGCTGCTTGCAAGGCCTCACGCGTTATGGTGACGATTTGCAAAACGGTTTGCTCGAAGCCGACTACATCGTGGTCGAGATGGCGCGCAAGATTTTGGGCGAACAGTGGATGCCCAACTACGTGGCCCAAGCCAATGCCGGTGGCATTGAGCGCGTCCTCGTTTAAACAAAGGTTCCTCTATGGCTGGCTTGCAAAAAAATACCCCTGCGCCCCAGGACATCACGGTGCATGGTGCCTCGCGTGTGCTTGAAGTCAGCTTTGCCGATGGCGCGAGTTTTCGCATCCCATTTGAGCTGATGCGCGTCTACAGCCCCTCTGCCGAAGTGCAGGGCCACGGCCCCGGCCAAGAGGTGTTGCAAACCGGCAAGCGTTTGGTGGAACTCGAAGGCTTAGAGCCCGTGGGGAACTACGCCATCAAACCCACCTTCAGCGATGGCCATGACAGCGGCTTGTTCACTTGGGAATACCTGTATTTCTTAGGCTCTGAACAAGACCAGCTGTGGGCCGACTACGAGCGCCGTCTCAAAGACGCCAGCACTGACCGCGACGCCCCCATGCCTGAAAAAGGCGGCGCAGGCTGCAGCAGCCACGCGCATTGATAACATTAGCAATATGAGTAGTACCCATTTCGGCTTTAAAACGGTCGACGAAAAAGAAAAAGCCAAGCATGTGCGTGGCGTGTTTGACTCGGTCGCGTCCAAATACGACGTGATGAACGACCTCATGTCCGCAGGCTTGCACCGTGTGTGGAAGCGGTACACCGTGATGGTGGCTGATTTGCGCGAAGGCTCACAAGTGCTCGACATCGCGGGCGGCACCGGCGACTTGGCCATGGCCTTTGCTAAGAAGGTCGGCAAAACCGGTCGCGTGGTCCATACCGACATCAACGAAGCCATGTTGCGCACGGGCCGCGACCGCTTGCTCGATCATGGTTTGGCCTTGCCCACTTTGGTGTGCGATGCCGAAAAACTGCCTTTCCCCGACAACCACTTCGACGTGGTCAGCGTGGCCTTTGGCTTGCGCAACATGACGCACAAAGACGCGGCGTTGCGGGAGATGTGCCGCGTGCTCAAGCCCCAAGGCAAGCTGTTGGTGTTGGAGTTCTCCAAAGTGGCCAAGCCGCTGGAGAAAGCCTACGACTGGTACTCCTTCAACATTTTGCCCAAGCTCGGCCAGATGATTGCGGGCGACGCATCCAGCTACCAATACTTGGCGGAGTCCATTCGTATGCACCCTGGCCAAGAGGAGCTCAAAGCCCTTATGAAACAAAATGGCTTTGGCCATGTGGACTTTCACAACATGAGCGCCGGTGTGGTCGCGCTTCATGTTGGAATTAAGTGTTGATAGGCAACGACAAGATAACGACAACCGGAGATGACGCAATGAAAAAACTTTTGACAGCCCTTTTTGTGGTGGCCATGGCCTTTGCCACGATGCACGCCGAGGCCGCCAAACGTTTAGGCGGTGGCAAATCGATGGGCCAACAGTCCAGCAACGTGACGCAGCGTGAAGCTGCCAAGCCTGCACCTGTTGCCACACCAACACAAAACGCAGCACCCGCTGCACCAGCGGCCGCGCCCGCAGCGGCACAGCCCTCACGATTTGGTGGCATGGGCGGCATGCTCGGCAGTTTGGCCGCCGGTTTGGGACTCGCTTGGTTAGCGCACTCCATGGGCTTTGGCGCTGAGTTTGGCCAATTTTTGATGTTCGGCGTGTTGGCCTTGGTCGTGATGATGGTGATTGGGGCCATCATGCGTCGTCGCCAGCCTGAAGTGGCGAACAACAGCCCTTATGCCTTCGAAGGCGCTGGTGCGCCGGTAAGTCCGAGTACTTTGCCTCAGTACAACCCCAAGAACGTGGGCAACGACTCGTCAGCCCGCCCTGTGGATACGCACACCGACTTCGCGCCTGCGGGTAGTGGTTCGATGATTGGTTCTGCTTTGGGGGGCAATCAAACGTGGGGTATTCCTGCTGACTTTGACACCGCAGGCTTTGTCAACGCGGCCAAGCAAAACTTCATGACCTTGCAACAAGCTTGGGATCGCTCAGACATCGCTGCTTTGCGCGCCATGATGACAGACAGCATGCTGGACGAAATCAAAGCCCAATTGGCTGAGCGTGAAACCACTGCCAACGGCCAAATCAACCACACCGAAGTGGTCATGTTGGATGCGCATTTGTTAGGCATTGAAGAGGTGGGTCACAACTACATGGCCAGTGTGGAGTTCTCGGGCCTCATCCGTGAAGAGCCATCTTCTGGGCCCACACCGTTCCGCGAAGTGTGGAACATGACCAAGCCCAAAGACGGCAGCTTGGGTTGGCTGGTGGCAGGTGTGCAAGCCCTGCAATAAGGCAGCATAAACAGGGAATAATTGGGGACTATGGCAACACAGTCCCCTTTTTCTTGGTTGGCCGACGCAGCAGATGCGTTGCGCGCCAAACTTCCCGCTGATTTCCCGCAATCCCTCACACCGCCCGCTTGGGCGGTTGCTGAAGTGCAGCAGCGCGTGGTACTTTTGTTGAACCACGTTCTGATGCAAGAGCCCGCTGCACGCGATCGCTTACAACGCCAAAAAGGCCGCCAAGTGCAAGTGTGCTGGCGCGACCAAGTGTTTCAATGCGCCTTCACGCCTGCGGGGTTGGTGGAGTTCATCACGCCCGACGTAGGTGGCAAAGCCGCCGACCTCGTGCTGCGCGTGAACGAGCCTTCCCCCTTTGAATTGGCCAAGACCGTGCTGCAAGGCGAGAAACCCGCCATTCGCATTGAAGGCGATGTGCAGTTGGCCGCCGAAGTGAATTGGCTGATCGACCATGTGCGCTGGGACCCTGAAGAAGACGTGGCCCGTCTCATGGGTGATGTACCTGCGCACACTCTGGTGCAAACCGCCAAGCGCATCGTCGATGCCCTGCGCAGTTTTGTGCAACAACAAACAGCGAAGGCCGCGCCATGATGACCCGTTTGTTGCGCGGTATTTACATCGTTCTGATTGTTTTGCGCTTTGGGCTCGACGAGCTGGTGCTCACCAGTTTCCAAAAGCCAGGCCTGCGTTTGTTGGCGCGCATTGTGTCCATTGGGCGCGATTTGTCGGCCCCGCGCGGCCAGCGTTTGCGCGAGGCGTTGGAGCAACTCGGCCCCATCTTTGTGAAGTTCGGCCAAGTGCTGTCCACCCGCCGCGATTTGTTGCCCCCTGACATTGCGGACGAGCTGGCCAAGCTGCAAGACCGTGTGCCACCTTTCCCGTCGAACGAGGCGGTAGCCATCATCGAGCGCGCGTTTGGTCGTCCGCTCAAGGACATTTTTGTTGAGTTCACGCACCAGCCGGTGGCCAGCGCGTCCATCGCGCAAGTGCACTTTGCTGTCATCAAAGACCGCAACGGTGCGACGCGCGAAGTGGCTGTCAAAGTGTTGCGCCCCGGCATGCTGACGGTGATCGACAAAGACCTGAGCCTCATGCGCATGATGGCCGGTTGGGTCGACCGTCTCAGTGCCGACGGCAAACGCTTGAAGCCCCGCGAAGTGGTAGCCGAGTTTGACAAATACCTGCACGATGAACTCGACTTCGTGCGCGAAGCCGCCAACGCTGCGCAATTGCGCCGCAACATGGAAGGCCTCAACCTGGTGTTGATTCCCGAAATGATTTGGGACTTTTGTCACACCGATGTGATCGTGATGGAGCGCATGAAAGGCGTGCCTATCAGCCAGACTGACCGTTTGCGCGAAGCGGGTGTGGATATCCCGAAGCTCGCGCGCGATGGCGTGACCATCTTCTTCACCCAAGTGTTTCGCGATGGTTTTTTTCACGCTGACATGCACCCTGGCAACATCCAAGTCAGTCTAGAGCCCGCCACCTTTGGGCGCTATATCTCGCTGGACTTTGGCATCGTGGGCACATTGACCGAGTTTGACAAAGAGTACTTGGCGCAAAACTTCACCGCCTTCTTCCGCCGCGACTACAAGCGCGTGGCTGAGTTGCACGTCGAGTCAGGCTGGGTGCCTGCCGACACGCGTGTCGACGAATTAGAGTCCGCCATTCGCGCGGTGTGCGAACCTTACTTTGATCGTCCGTTGAAAGAAATTTCTCTGGGTATGGTGCTCATGCGTTTGTTCCAAACCTCGCGCCGTTTCAATGTCGAGATTCAGCCGCAACTCGTGTTGCTTCAAAAAACGCTGCTCAACATCGAAGGCTTGGGCCGTCAGCTCGACCCCGAGTTGGATTTGTGGAGCACCGCCAAACCCTTCTTAGAAAAATGGATGCTGGACCAAGTTGGTCCCAAAAAACTATGGGACCAACTGGTGGCCGAAGCCCCACGCTATGCCAAGCTATTGCCTGAGTTGCCGCGTTTGGTGCACGATTTTTTGAAGCACCGCCAAAACGACAGCAACGCCCAGTTGCACCAGCTGATCGAAGAACAACGCCGCACCAACCGCATGCTGCAACGCCTCATGTGGATGGGTGGCGGCTTCTTCGTGGGCTTGTTGGTCATGCAGATGTTTGTGCGTTTGCATCCGTACTTTTAACTATTCTGCGGAGTTGACCCGTGCTGCTCACACTCGTCATCGTTTACTTGTTGGTCACCATTGCCGTTGGTTTGATGGCGGCCAAGCGCGTTCAAAACTCGGCTGACTTCGCCATTGCAGGCCGCCACCTGCCCATGGCCATGATCGTCACCACCACGTTTGCCACATGGTTTGGCTCTGAAACGGTGCTGGGCATCCCAGCCAAGTTTGTCAACGGTGGTTTGCACGGCGTGGTGGAAGACCCGTTTGGTGCTGGTTTTTGCCTCATTTTTGTGGGTCTGTTCTTCGCAGGCAAGCTCTACCGCATGACGCTGCTCACCATCAGCGACTACTTCCGCGAACGCTATGGTCGTGTTGTGGAAGTGGTGTGCTCGCTCATCATCATGGTCAGTTACCTCGGCTGGGTGTCGGCGCAAGTTACGGCTTTGGGCTTGGTGTTTAACTTGTTGTCCGATGGCGTGGTCAGTATGGAACAGGGCATGGTGATTGGCGTGGTGTCCATCTTGGCCTACACCTTGTTTGGTGGCATGTGGTCGGTGGCGATCACCGACTTCATTCAGATGATCATCTTGGTGGTCGGCCTCTCCATCTTGGCTGTGTTTGCGGCAGGCCAGGCCGGTGGTGCGGATAAGGTGATTGCGTTGGCGATCAGCCAAGACATGTTCAAGTTCTGGCCCGAGCCCAACACCAAAGACGTGTTGTTCTTCTTTGCCTCGGCCATCACCATCATGTTGGGGTCGATTCCACAGCAAGACGTGTTTCAGCGCGTCATGTCGGCCAACAGCATCAAGGCGGCCACGCATGGCCCGGTGATTGGTGGCATTTGCTACATCTTATTTGCGTTTGTGCCCATGTTCTTGGTGGTCAGCGCCATGATCATCATGCCCGAGCAAGCCGCCGCTTTGATGGCAGACGACCCGCAAAAGGTCTTGCCCACTTTGGTGATGACGCAAATGCCGTTTGTCATGCAAGTGCTGTTTTTTGGCGCCTTGCTGTCGGCCATCAAGTCGTGCGCTTCGGCCACCTTGCTGGCGCCTAGTGTGACGTTTACTGAAAACATTTGGCGCCAATTCCACCCTCACCAAAGCGACCAGCAAGAGCTGCGCGCCATGCGCGTGACCGTGTTGGTGTTCAGCATGTTGGTGCTGGGCTATGCCATTCGCATGCAAGGCACCTCCATTTACGAGATGGTGTCTGGCGCTTACCAAGTGCCGCTGGTGGGTGCTTTTGTGCCGCTCACCTTTGGTCTGTATTGGAAGCGCGCCACCACCCAAGGGGCCGTCTTTGCTTTGGTGTTGGGCCTGCTCACTTGGGGCGTGTTCTTGGCTACGCCTGCGGGCGACGAGTTCCCCGCTCAATTGGCGGGCGTATTGGCCAGTTTGACGGGCATGTTGTTGGGTTCATTGGGGCCACAAGCCATCCGCAATGCCCATGGCAGCCACCACAAACTGGTGGGCCTTCTCCCTTGAAATAGGGCCTAGGCGCCTATAATTCAGGGTTTTACCGAACCCTCCTAGCCATGCCCATTTATGCCTACAAATGCGGGTCCTGCGGCCATGCCAAGGACGTCTTGCAAAAAATTGCCGATGCCCCACTGACCGACTGTCCGGCTTGCGGCAAACCCACGTTTTCAAAACAACTCACCGCCGCTGGCTTTCAGCTCAAAGGCTCGGGTTGGTATGCCACCGATTTCAAAGGCGGCTCGGGCGGCACGTCAGCCCCGGCGTCTGCGGTCGCCGGCACTGCGGCTGCCAGCGACACGGCTTCGACGACGAGCGCTGATGCACCCGCCGCGAGTACACCTCCAGCCAGTTGCGGCGGCGGTTGCGCTTGTCACTGATTTTCAAACACCACTAGGTCTTTCATGCCGATTAAAAAATACCTGCTCGCGGGCCTCTTGGTCTGGACACCTTTGGCCATCACAGTCTGGGTGCTGACATGGCTCGTGGGTGTCATGGATGGCATGTTCCTTGGCACAGTGGGTCCCTTGGTGTCACACGACACACTCACGTCCCTACGTCAAATGACGGGCTTGGGCGTGGTGCTGGTGCTGGTGGGCTTGCTCATCACAGGGGCGTTGGTGTCCAACGTGGCCGGCCGTTGGTGGGTCAAGCAATGGGACAAGCTGTTCACGCACATCCCGATCGTCAAGTCGATTTACACCAGCGTTAAAAAAGTGTCAGACACGCTGTTTTCCAGCAATGGCAATGCGTTTCGTCAAGCCTTGTTGGTGCAGTATCCCCATGCGGGTATGTGGACCATCGCGTTCCAAACCGGTGCGCCCGTGGGCGAAGTGGCCTCTAAGCTCAATGGCGAACACCTGAGCGTTTACGTGCCCACCACGCCTAACCCGACCAGCGGCTTTTTCTTGGTCGTGCCCCGTGCCGACGTGATTGAGCTTGAAATGAGCGTTGACGAAGCGTTGACGTATGTGATTTCCATGGGTGCTGTTTCCCCCGGCACCGTTGTAATTGAAGAAAAGAGAAACTAAAAATGGCAATGCGTTCCCACTATTGCGGTCTCGTGACCGAAGCCCTCAATGGCCAAACCGTGAGCCTGTGCGGCTGGG
>Ga0213920_1001732_pt1 | contig 11445 bp, 8 predicted proteins | sample McNCre1117MG_FD_161054 | JGI IMG/M metagenome (GOLD analysis project Ga0213920, IMG submission 161054) | Freshwater microbial communities from McNutts Creek, Athens, Georgia, United States - 11-17 MG | ecosystem: Environmental > Aquatic > Freshwater > Creek | place: USA: Georgia | collected...
CAAAAAAGGCTATTTCGTCCGTGGTCAATTTGTTGCCGAAGGCAGCGAACTCGACCTGGAATTCAAACGCGAACTCAAGTTCGGTCTGGAAGGCCCCAGCCGCACGGAACTCAAGCGCGAAAGCACTGAACTGCAAGAGCTTGGCACCCAGCTGCTGACCCTGCGCGCCGACCTGATGGCCGACCTGAAGCTCACCGACAAGCTCAAGGATGCGCTGGCCGAAGCCAAACGCATCACCAACTTTGAAGGCAAGCGCCGCCAGATGCAATTCATCGGCAAGCAAATGCGCCTGCAAGACCCCGAGGTACTGCAAGCCGTGCGCGAGGCGCTGGAAATCCAACGCCTGGGCAGCGCCAAGGACACGCAAGCTCTGCACCTGGCCGAGGCCTGGCGCGACCGCCTGATTGCCGACGACGCCGCCGTGGGCGAATGGATCGCGCAATACCCGCAAACCGACATCCAGCAACTGCGCGCTCTGGTGCGTCAGGCCCGCAAGGACGCGGTGCCAGTGACCCAGGCCGCCGTGTCGCAAGGCCTGGCGCCCCGTCAAAGCCGGGCTTACCGCGAAATGTTCAAACTGGTCCGCAGCATCCTGACCGGCGGCCAAGACGACGACACCGAAGAAGCCGACGATGAGTGAAACCTTGCATGACCCTGTGAAGATCGGCATCGTCTCGATCAGCGATCGCGCCAGCACCGGCGTTTATGAAGACAAAGGCCTGCCCGCCTTGCAGGAATGGCTGAGTCGCGCCTTGCGCAACCCCATCACTTTCGAGCCGCGTCTGATTCCTGATGAGAAAGACCGCATCAGCGCCACCTTGATCGAGCTGGTCGATGCCGGCTGCAGCCTGGTGCTGACCACCGGCGGCACAGGCCCCGCCCTGCGCGATGTGACGCCCGAGGCCACCTTGGCCGTGGCCGACAAGGAAATGCCTGGTTTTGGCGAGCAAATGCGCCAGATCAGCCTGAAGTTCGTGCCCACAGCCATCCTGTCGCGCCAGGTGGCGGTGATCCGGGGCCAAAGCCTGATCATCAACCTGCCAGGCCAACCCAAATCCATTGCCGAGACGCTGGAAGGCCTGAAAGACGCAGACGGCAAATCGGTGGTGCATGGCATTTTTGCGGCCGTGCCCTATTGCGTGGACCTGATCGGCGGGCCCTACATGGAAACAAACGACGAGGTCTGCAAGGCCTTCCGGCCCAAGACCGCGATCCGGCCTTCACGCTGAAGCCTATTGTTGGTACGCCACCAACGACAAAAAGCTGTGATCCCGTAGGTCGGCAGCTTCAGCTGCGACGTTACGGGCTATGGCACAGGCCTCAAGTCGGGGCTAAAGCCACCGACCTACTGCCCCCCAACCCGGGGCTGCCCATCTGTCTTTGGGTATAATCCAATTTTCTGGGCAAGAGCGACAGCAGCACCTCCGGCCAGACCACCGCCATCAGCGCGAAGCCCCCTACGGGCCGGTCACCGTTTCCGCAAGGACTGCATTCCAAATGTTCGCCCCTCCATCTTGCCATTGCAGTATTGACGCCCATATAGGACGTTGACCCTGTGTCTTAACAAGCCCGCGCCGGGATGTATTAGGCGCTGACTGTGTCTGTTTCCTTGTCTGTTTTGAAGTCTTGAGGTTGTTCATGCCCGCTCAAAAGCCGAAGAAGCCTGCCCAGGCCCCTGCCCAATCGAAAACCGTGGCCAAACCCGCCCCTGCCAAAAAAGCCCCAGCGCCCGTCGCCAAGGCCAAGGCAAGTGACAAAGTGACTGCCAAAGCACCGGCCAAGCCGGTGACCAAAGCAGCCGCTCCTGCGGCCAAAACCACAAAAACCCCGGCAACTCCTGCCAAGAAAGCCGCCTCCGTGCCTGCCAAGAAATCTGAAGTGACCGACAAGAAAACCACTGCCAAGGCCAAAGCCGCCGAAGCCGAAGTCGTGGTGAAGAAGACCAAAGCGGCCAAAGCCGCCGATGTGGCCGAAGCGCCCGCCAAAAAACCTGCCGCCAAGAAAGCCGTGACCGGTGCCAAGCGCGGTCCCAAGAAAAAAGGCAGCATCGCGGAACCTTCGTTCGACGATGAAATCATCGATATTGAAGAAGAAATCGAAGCCGAACCCGTCTCGGACACCGCCGAGAAAGTCAAACCCCTGCGCATGAAGATCAGCAAGGCGAAAGAACGCGCCTTGATGAAGGAATTCGGCCTGGACGAAACCGTCCTGACCGAAGCCGAGATGAAGCAGCGCCGTGACCGTCTGAAAGCCCTGATCAAGCTGGGCAAGACCCGCGGCTACCTCACCAACGGCGAAATCAGCGACCACCTGCCCGACAAGCTGGTCGATGCCGAAACCCTGGAAGTGGTGATCGCCACCCTGAACGACCTGGGTGTGGCGGTGTACGAGCAAACGCCCGACGCCGAAAGCCTGATCATCACCGACAACGCGCCCACGGGCTCGACCGAAGAAGAAGCCGAAGAAGCCGCTGAAGCAGCCCTGTCCACCGTGGACAGTGAATTCGGCCGCACCACCGACCCGGTGCGCATGTACATGCGCGAGATGGGCACCGTGGAACTGCTGACCCGCGAAGGTGAAATCGAGATCGCCAAGCGCATCGAAGGCGGCTTGATGGACATGATGGCCGCGATCAGCGCATCGCCTGCCACCATCGCCGAAATCCTGCGCATGGCGGCCGAAATCCGTGAAGGCAAGGTCGTGATCTCCACCGTGGTGGACGGTTTCGCCAACCTGAACGAAGCCGATGACTATGTGGCCGAAGAAGACTTCGACGAATTCGACGAAGCCGATGACGACGATGGCAAAGGCGGCTCCAAAGCCCTGACCAAGAAGCTTGAAGAGCTGAAAAACCAGGCCCTCGAACGCTTTGACCGCATCACCGAATACTTCGAAAAAGTGCACAAGGTCTACGACAAGGAAGGCTGGGGCACACCCGCTTACGTCAAGGTGCAAACCGCCTTGTCCGAAGAGCTGATGACCATCCGCTTCACCGCCAAGACGATTGAAAAGCTGTGCGACATGGTGCGCGGCCAAGTCGACGATGTGCGCAAGAAAGAGCGCGAACTGCGCCGCATCATCGTGGACAAGTGCGGCTACCCGCAAGAGCAGTTCATTGCCGACTTCAGTGGCCGTGACAAGAACGGCAAACGCGTGGAATCGCACCTGCTCAACCTCAAATGGATTGAAAAACAAGCCGCTGCAGGCAAGAGCTGGAGCGCCGTCATGGGCCGCAACATCCCGCCCGTGCAAGACCTGCAGCAAAAGCTGATGGACCTGCAGTCGCAAGTGGTGGTGCCACTGGACGAGCTGAAAGACATTAACAAGCGCATGAACGCCGGTGAGCGCGCCAGCCGCGATGCCAAGAAAGAGATGATCGAGGCCAACTTGCGCCTGGTGATCTCGATCGCCAAAAAGTACACCAACCGCGGTCTGCAGTTCCTTGACCTGATCCAGGAAGGCAACATCGGTTTGATGAAGGCCGTGGACAAATTCGAATACCGCCGTGGCTACAAGTTCTCGACCTACGCCACCTGGTGGATCCGTCAGGCCATCACCCGCTCGATCGCGGACCAGGCCCGTACCATCCGCATCCCGGTGCACATGATCGAGACCATCAACAAGATGAACCGCATCTCGCGCCAACACTTGCAGGAATTCGGCTTCGAGCCCGATGCCTCCATCCTGGCCGAAAAGATGGAGATCCCGGAAGACAAGATCCGCAAGATCATGAAGATCGCCAAAGAGCCGATCTCCATGGAAACGCCGATCGGTGACGACGACGACAGCCACTTGGGCGACTTCATCGAAGACAGCACGCACACGGCCCCTGTGGACGCAGCGCTGCAAGCTGGTCTGCGCGACGTGGTCAAGGACATTCTGGACAGCCTCACGCCCCGCGAAGCCAAAGTGTTGCGCATGCGTTTCGGCATCGAAATGTCCACCGACCACACACTGGAAGAAGTGGGCAAGCAGTTCGACGTGACCCGTGAACGCATCCGCCAGATCGAAGCCAAGGCGCTACGCAAGCTCAAGCACCCCAGCCGCTCCGACAAGCTGCGCAGCTTCATCGACTCGATGTAAACCTGCCTCAGCCTGCAAAGCTCAAAGCCTCTCGACTGCAAAGTCGAGAGGCTTTTTTCATGAAGACAGCTGCGGAACTTTAAAAGGTAAGCTGATGCGCAACTTGGTTGCACCGGGCATGCTCAACCATGTCAAATCAGCCCCGATGACCGAGGCACGCTCCTGCATCCAATAGCGTCCACTGCTGGATGGCTGAGTCACATCAAAGCCAACACCATCGTCAGCAATGACGATCTCGACACCTTCTTCATCCGCATGGGCAGACACAAGCATGGTGCTGCAGCAGGCGTGTTGCAAGATGTTGGAGAACGCTTCAAAAATGATGAACTGCAAATGGCGCATGTCCTGCGTGTCCAGCCGCTCCAAGACAGGCAGCAAATCCACTCGCCACTCCAACCGTATCCCCGATGCGGCAAATCGTGCGCCCAATCGATAACGAAGATTGGCCAGAAGACCGTTCACATCGCCTCCAGGAAGATTCATCACATCAATGGACAATTTGAGTTGGTCGAGTGAATCACGCAAGGTGGCCAGCAATTCGCCCGAACTCGTCTGCCCCGCCTCAACCTGGCGGATCGCAGAGCTGAGGTGCGCTCCTACCCCATCATGCATGTCACGCAAGATGCGTGAGCGCTCAGCTCCGCGCTCCTGTTCTCGGGCCATCTTTTCCAATTGCTGGTAACTGTCACGCAACTCCTGCTCCCGCTTGGCCACCCGGCTGGCCATGGTGCTGATCAATGCATATGCCTGATCGCTGGCATTGCGAAACCTTGTCATGACAATGTAGAGCAAGGTGATCCCGAACAACACCGATGAAAAGCGCAACCAGGTGATCTGCGGATATTGCGGGTCAATGCGAAACACATAAATATCACGCATGCCCATTGCCAGATTCAACCAGATCACCAACGCAGCCACCCGATGCGCCCACGGCGTTGACTGACGCCAGGTGAACCAACTGAACACCATGGCAAAGCCCAAGAAGACACAGCCCATGGCCAAGTACCAAGCCGTCAGCATCCAGACCTGCCCCTGGCCCACCGCCAGGTACGACATCACAGGGCACACGACCAGCAAGCTCAGCAAGCTGCGGCGAAATGTCAGGGCCTGCGGCTTGCGCCCCCAGCCCACAACCTCAACACAAAACAGGGCCATGCTACAACACCAGGTGCCCAGGGCAAAAGTCGACAACAGCCCCCACCAAGGCCAAGGAACAGGAGGATGCTCCAGCAACACGTACCCCACCCCCACGGCCCACACCACCTCGGCCAAACCGGCATACAGATAAAGAGGATCGTGTCGTACGACTCCGGGCATGGATCGATCCACTTGCGTCACCCACAAAGACAACGCGATCACCCCGATGACCAGACTGAACATGGACACAACCCCTGTGCCGACAGCCACCCAATTGTGGAACCCCGAATACAGTTCGTACACCGCATCTGCGGGCCCGACGGTCATCTGTGCCAAACCGCCACGGCGCCCAATGTCTGCACGGATGTGCACCCGCAGATGGTTGTGCGCCAGCAAGCCTTGAGGGGGCAGTATCAGATAGCGGGGCAACTGGCTGTAGTCCGCACCGTTGTAGCGGGTCATGTCCCCTTGCTGCTGAAGCAGCATGCCATTGAGCTCTATGGCATAAGCATTGCCCAGTTTGGGCAACAGCAAGGCCATGGGTTCAACAGGGCCTTGCGCGGGCATGTCAAAACTCAAAAGAAAAATCGCCTCGCCTTGCTGCCCCTTGTGGTGTTTGTCCCAGTGGTAAGGCAATTGAACTGCCTCTGTTTCAGAGTGCCCATTCACCGTTGTAGTCACCTGCGCCTGGGTCAGCGTTTGCAAGCCGCCTGCCTCCTGCGCGCACACCACACCGCTCACCGCCCCACACAGCAAGCCCATGGTGCAACACGTCAACAAATTTTTGAAATACTGCAAGCTCACAGGTCAGCCACTCCCATGCGTGGCAAAAGACCCAGTTTGGAAGCTTCAAACACCGCCTCACTCCTGGAATGCACTGCCAGTTTGCTGTAAAGGCTTTTGATGTGGGTGCGCACGGTATGAACACTGACACTTTGCAAATGCGCAATTTCAGCGTAGGAAAACCCCCTCGAAATCAGGTTCAGCACATCCCGCTCGCGCGGTGAAAGTCCAATCTGGGGATCGCCATCAGGCACAGTCTCAGGGTGTTGCAGCATGCGGTATTTGGCCAAAACACTGCGTGCGATCATGGGCGAGATGGGCGAAGCCCCCGCCTTCATTTCCAAAATAGTTTGCGCAATGTCATCCGGTGTTGCGTCCTTGTGGATATAACCCAATGCACCGGCCTCAATGCTGGCCAGGACATTGGCCTCGTCGCCAAACATGGACACCACCAAAGCCTCACAGGCAGGATGTGTGAGGGCCGCATGGCGAATCACCTCCAGGCCACTGCCGTCCGGCAACCCCAGATCGACCAGCAAAACGTCCACATGCCATGCTGGCGCATCCAGCCAGGCTTTGGCCGCCGCCACCGACGACACGGCTGCGGCCAGGCTCAATTGGGCAGAGCCTGCAATGCTTGCAGAGAAAAATGCCCGCATCTGGGGATCGTCTTCAACGATCAACACTTGCCACACACAACACCTCCTGCACCAGGAACAGCCAACACAAACACGGGGGCCGAGGTCAAGCATATCGGCAATGGTGCAAGGCACCAAGCCCCTGGCCTCCCCCTTTCATGTGACCCCACCATGCGCTCCATCACATATTCATGCGATGCACTGGAATCAAGGTGCTTTTGTAATCGGTTTGCCATCCAGGCAAACCACAGCCTTTGTGGCTGTACACCTCACAGGAGCAACGCCATGAAATTGAAAAAACTTCCGATCAGCCTGACCCTCGCAGGCCTTGTGTCCGTCGGACTGATCGCATGCGGCGGCACAGGCAACTCTTCGTCGTCGACCGTTACACCCACCACACCCACACCCACCACCATCACCGGCACCGCTGCAACAGGAGCGGCTTTTGCCGGGGGCACCGTGTCTATCTACGACAGCCGAGGACAAGAAGTGGGCAGCACCAACGCCATCGATGCGACCACAGGGCAATTCAGTCTGACTTTGGCAGATGGGGCAGTTGCCCCCTTTGTCTTGATGGCCAGCCGAACCACAGCAGATGGACAAACCGAAACCCTGGTCAGCGTGATGAACTCGAAAGATCAGACCACCGCCAACATCACCCCCATCACCAGCCTGATCGCTTCACGCCTGTCGCCCTCGGGCGATCCCACCAAACTGCTCTCCGAGTTGTCCAGGGGCAGCGCCACCGTGACGAGCGACACCATTGCCTCAGCTGTGACAGAAATCAGTACCGTTCTGGCCCCACTGCTGACGGCTACTGGCACCAGCAACAGCAACCCGCTGACCACCAGCTTCCGGACCGATGGAACAAGCTATGACCGCTTGCTCGATTCGATCAGCGTGAGCTTTACCCCCAGCAGCAGCACAAGCACCAACATCGACATCACGGTCAAAACCGTATTGGCAGATGGCCAACAACCCGCCACCACCAGCTTCACCAACACCACTACGAGCGTGAAACCCCTGGACAGCAGCGTCGCCACAGCAACCCTTGTGGAAGCTGGCACATCCACCCTGATCGCTGATCTGCTGCGACAACTCAGCAGCTGTTATGCCCTGCCTCGTGCCAGCCGGGTTTCCGGCACCAACGCGGCAGGCATCACCGCTACCGAATGCAAGAACGCTTTTTTGGGCAACGATCCATCGACCTTCCTCAACAATGGCGCCCAGGTAGGCCAAGGCAAGGCGTTCAATGGTCTGTATGTGGACGGTGGCACCGGTGTGGTGTTCAGTCAGGGCACTTACGAATTCAGCCGTACCAATGGCGATATCGTGGCCGGCTACAAAAGCCGGGATGCGACGGGCAACGAAACCTTTGACACCTTTGTTTTGCGCAAAGACAGCGATGGCAAACTCAAACTGATCGGTAACCAGTATGCATACCCAGGCGGTGTGACGGCTTACCAGCAACTGCGGCAATTCATTTCACTGAACCAAAGTGCCTACAACTACTACAGCACGGGCTATGCTTTTGGCATCAGCGATGTCACCTCTGGCGGCAATTCCATTTTTGCGAAAGTGGTGGTCACCTCGCCCAAAGGCAACACCCTGGTGCTCAAGCCCAGCTCGGGCGGCAGCAACTTGAGTCTGGTTTACAGCAACGGCAACATCAGCGGTTCCAGCTTTTTGCGCATGGCGCGCGCCTATGTGGACACCAGCAATGCCAGTGACCCCGCAACGGTGGACAACAAGATGTTCTTCTCGCCAACCGGGTACACGGATGCGGACATTCAGGTCATACCGGCGCAAAGCGTGTGGCGATTTGACTATTACCTAAAAACAAATGCCACCTTGAATACAGGATCGGAAGTGCCCAATGCGACCCAGTACTACAAGACGCGCGCTCGGGCCATGACCATTGCAGAAATGCGCGCCACAGGTTTGGCATCACTGACGCCCGAAACGATCACACTGGCCAGCAGTTATGCCGATCCTGCGTCAGGCAAACTGGTCATGTCCGCCAACGACACATTCGATGCACAAGGGCCTGATGGCTCGAACGCCTGGTTCGTGGCAACGGGCCAATTGCCTCCGACCCAGGTCAAGGTCTTTGGGAATTCACCCAATACACCCTATAAAAGCTTTGATGACTCCGTCAAAGTGGGCTCCACCACGCGGAAAACGTCAGTACCTTGCGCCCAACAATCCAACACCGACGACCATTGCTACAACAATCTCAACAGCACATACGGTCCAGGTTATGCAGCAGGCACCACCATCACGGGCCTGCACCTGTGGGCCAGGGATGTGGCTGGTCGGGAGTTCGCCAACTTCTACGCTTTGTACAAGCTGACACTGCCCACCCCTTGAAACACTGAAAGCATCAAAAGCCCCCCGCTTCATGCGTGGGGCTTTTTTCATTCAGCGCGATTGAGCCTTGTTGCCATAAGGACAATGGTTGGGACGTGGCCCCACTTGCGGGTGCAGGCGACAAGTATTGGGGCGCTTGTCGTACACGGTGCAGCGCCGCGTCTTGGCATCCAGAAATTGGCAGTCGCCACTGGCACGGCGCGCCAGACTGAAGATGCTGTTCTTGAAATTGAAGTGATCAATCAGCCCTGCTTTGGACAAGCGCTTGGCGATCTGCTTGGGCTCGTCGTGCTCGGCTTCAAACGAGTCTACCAGCTCCAAGCGGACCAGATCGGCCAGCTTGACCTCGACGGGCATGGTGCAGCAATTGGCCGCACAGGTATCGCACAAGCCGTTTTTATAACGGGTCCAGGTTTCGCAACGGTCAACGTCGACAACAGCAATCGGGGATCTCATGGGACAGGATTATCCCCGTATGCGCACCGCCAGCTTGCCAAACTGCTGACCGCTGGCTAGGCGATCCAGCGCGGCATGGATGTCGTCCAGCGCACAGGTGTTCTCGATCATCGGACGCACACCTTTTTGCGCGCAAAAACGGGTCAAGGCCTGGAGTTCGTCCAGATTGCCCAGCGTCGAGCCGAGAATTTGCAGCTGCCGGATGAACACGCGGCGCAAATCGGCGCCAGGCTGGTCACCCGTGGTGGCGCCGCAGGTCACGATGCGCCCGCCCCGCACGGCCGAGCGCAAGGCGCTGTCCCACACGGCCTGGCCCACGTTTTCAAACACCACATCCACACCGCGTTTGCCAGTCAAGCGCATGACTTCCTGCACCACGTCCTGTTCGCGGCTGTGGATGATGCCGTCGGCGCCCAGCGCCAGCGCACGGTCGAGTTTGTCCTGATGGGTGGAGGTCACGAACACCCGCGCGCCCATGGCCTTGGCCAGTTGCAACCCGGCCAATGACACACCACCGCCAATGCCAAAAATCAGCACCGTCTCGCCCGCCTGCAAACGTGCGCGACTGACCAGCATGCGCCAGGCCGTGAGGTGGTTCACGCCCAGCGCAGCGGCTTCTTCAAAGGTCCAGCCGTCTGGCATGGGCACCAGGTTGCGGGCGGGCACACTGATGTATTCGGACAAGGTGCCATCGCGGTGCTCACCCAACAAGCTCATGCGGGTGCAGAGCACCTCTTCGCCACTTTGGCAAAACTCGCAGACACCGCAAGTCACAGCCGGGTATACCAGAACCTTCTGGCCGATGTGCAAGCCCGATTCGCCTGCGTCCATGGCCTCGATCACGCCTGCGCCATCGAGCCCCATGGTCTGCGGCAAGGTGTGGGTGATGCCCGCGCCGCTGTCGCGCATGTACAGGTCCACCCGATTGAGCGTGGCCGCGTGCATGCGCACCAGCACCTCGCCAGTGCGCCGCTCAGGCAAGGGCCGATCCCCCACCACCACGACCTCATTGCCACCGTGGCCGTTCAGGTACACCGCTTTCATCGTCAATCCTTGTGTTCAGGCGGCTTGCGCCTCGCCCCAATAATGAAAAGTCATCGGACGCGGACCCGCCAAATAGGCCGATTGCGTGCTGGCCGCAAAGCCTGCGGCGTCCAGCAAACCGGGAATATCGCGCCCCAGCTGACAGCCACCGGCCAACGGCCCCCAAAACGGTTGCAAGCGGTCTTGCCAGCGGCGCACCGCGTCGTCAGGCGCCCGGCCGTGTTCGCAAAACAAGAGCTTGCCGCCGGGCACCAGCACCCGGCGCATCTCGCGCAAGGCCTGCACGGCATCGGGGATGCTGCACAGGGTGTAGGTGCAGACCACGGTGTCAAAGCTGGCGTCTTCGGTGGGCAACTGCTCGGCCGACAGCCCCATCAACTCGACCACCATGCCCGCCTTTTGGCTGCGCTTGCGGGCCAGGCGGTGCATTTGCAAAGCCGGGTCCACGCCCACCAGGCGGCTGACCCGGTTGCGGTCGTAAAACGGCAAATTGCGCCCCGTGCCCATGCCGATCTCCAGCACACGGCCCTGCGCCTTAGGCACCAGCTGGCGGCGCTGCGCTTGCACCATGGGCAGGCCGCAGGCAATGTCGATCAAATAGGGCAAGACATATCGGTCGTAAACATTCATGGCCATGGCCTCCTGCCGTGTTCTTTCAACCCCGAGAGCGATGTCATTGAGGACGTGAGTCACGCTGATCGCGCACGGGGTGCGCTCTTGGCAAAGCGGGCACCTTGGCAAGTGCCCGCCTTGTGCGCATGACTGGGCCCTTCCCGCTTCAACCCTTCTTGGCCACCAGCGTCAGGATGTCATAGCTGGCCACGACTTCACCGTTCTGGTTGGTCACTTCCACGTCCCAAGCCACCACGCCTTGGCCCACGCCGTTGGCGTCTTTCTTCTGGCGGTCGATCTTGCGCTTGGCCGTCAGCCGCGC
>Ga0213920_1001735_pt1 | contig 11428 bp, 23 predicted proteins | sample McNCre1117MG_FD_161054 | JGI IMG/M metagenome (GOLD analysis project Ga0213920, IMG submission 161054) | Freshwater microbial communities from McNutts Creek, Athens, Georgia, United States - 11-17 MG | ecosystem: Environmental > Aquatic > Freshwater > Creek | place: USA: Georgia | collected...
TCGTGTATTCATATCTACTGATACTGGTGCTATATATGAAGATACTGGTAGTGCGTGGACGCTAATTGCTGACGCTGGTGCTGGTACTACTGGAACTTTGCAACAAGTTACAACAAACGGAAATACTACTTCAGCTGGTATATCTGTAACAGCTGGTGGTATTGGTACTAATAGTTTAACGGTTCAAGGTAGTAGAGCCAGTTTTTATAATGGTACTGCTGCTCAATTAGGTATGACATTACAAAATGGATCAGTACCTGGTACATTAACTAGAGGTGATCTTTGGTTATATTCTGCAACATCTGTTAATAATAATTTAGTATTAGCAAATGATTTATATAGTAGTCAGTTTATTTTACCTACAAGCAATCAAGTTTTTACATTTCCAGCTGCTACTGGTACTATTGGTTTATCTTCTAGTGCTTTAACAGCTGGTAGTGTTGTATTTGCTGGATCTAGTGGAGTATTAAGCGAAAGCAATGCTACATTTTTTTGGGATAATACAAATAAAAGATTGGGTATTGGTAATGCAACTCCAGGAGCGCCTTTAGATGTTCACGGTACTGGTACTGCTGCTCAATTTAATGGTACTGGTACAAATAATGCTTATTTACAATTTCAAAATGCTGGTACAAGTAAATGGAGAATAGGAAATACCTATTCTGCTGGTGCTAATACTTTTGATTTATATAATAATGGTGCAGCAAGTACAGCTTTAAGTTTTAATAGTACTACAAATAATGCAACTTTTAACGGTGGTTTGCGAACTACTGGTACAGCAGATCAACAATTATGGGTATATGGTGGTAGTCCTTCTTTAAGATTATACGATAATGCTACAACTCCAACAGTAAACGGATTTGTGGGTATGGCTACTGCTGCAAATAACTTTATTTTAGGTAGTGCTAGTGGGGATATGTGTATTGGTACAAGTACTGCTGGTAAAATATATATAGGATCTGGAAGTACTACTGTAAGTCCAGCAATGACTATTTTAAGTACTGGACAAATATTTGCAGGTTCTACAACTCAATTTGATAGTTTAACAAGGTTTTCTTTTACTTATGGTGGTGGTTCAAGTAATTATTTAGATATTGTTAATAGTAGTAATTCGGATTCAGTAATTAGATTAATTGGTGGAACTGGTTCTTATGGACAGATTATTAATAAAGTAGGTAATTTATATATTTCTACCGATACTAATATGATATTTAGGACTAATCCTAATGTTGAAGCAATGAGAATTACAAGTACACAAAACGTACTTATTGGTACTACAACTGATAATGGACAAAAATTACAAGTATCTGGAACTGCACAAGCTACAGGTTTTCAATCTATTTCTGGTACTATTTCAATAGCTTCTGGTGCAACTGGCACAATACATACTATGACAGTTAATGCTTTATATCAAGTAAATGTATTTGTAAATGGTGGTACTACTATATATAATGCAGCTTCTATATTTATTTCAAATGCAAGTGCTGGACAATATGTTAATGCTTTAGGAATTTATGATGGTGCAAATGTTACTTTATCAAATTCTGGTTCAAGTATAACAATAAAAAATGATGGTTTTGCTACTTTTACTTGGAATTATAGTATATTAATACAAACTTATTAAAATAATAATATGAAACAAATACAACCCGTATCTATATGGTACAATGGATCAATGGTAGCTGCTACTTTATTTAATTTAGTTAGCATTAGCGACAATTTAAGTACAACTGCGTCTTTTTACTACGCTTTATTAAGTGCAGAGAATATAAGACTTGCAGAAGGCAATCTAACAATGGACGGATTTGACTACGAAGCGTATTCAAGTAGTCCAGACAGCAATGCTTATGCTTATACTTGGGCGGCAAGTAAATTAAACTTAACTTTGGTATAACTTTTTTAACCTTTAAAAATACAACTATGAAAGAAAAACAAGAGGCACTACAATTAATTAAGCAAGTAATTGATCAAAGCATAAAAGCTGGATTATTTGGAAATATTGAAAGTACAATACAAGTATCAAATGCTTTTAATTTAATTGCTACTGAACTAACAAAAGAAAATGACGCATAGTAATTACGATATGACAAGTATTAGAGGCACAGCATTAACTGCTCTGGCATATATTGCCAGTATGTTAGACATTGAACAAATGACTAAGATAGGTTTAATGGGTATCGGTATATTGTCTGGTGTAACTACTATTGTGTATAACATACAAAAAATTAAAAAAATAAAGGACAATGAAAAACGCTAAAACTACAATTTTTGGTTTATTGGCTGCCATTGGGGGTTATTTTGCTCAGTCTGGTACTGGTAAAATTCAAACTGCTGGTCAATTAGTAGCTACTATTAGTACCTTTTTATTAGGTGCAAGTGCTTCGGACGCTTCAAATAATAAATAAATGAATAGAAATAAAAAAGTAGCACTGGGAGTCGGTGCTACTATAATAATATTATATATGCTTAGAACTAAATTAGCTAAAAGTCTAACCAATACAAGTTTTGGTCTTTTAAGTGATCAATTCTTTAATTTTATTGGTGGATTGGAAGGATTTGAGCCAGTAGCTAAACCTGATTATAAACAATGGTCAGTGGGTTATGGATCTGGCTATAATTGGGACGAAAATCGTCCAGTACAAAAAGGAGATGTAGTAAATAAAAATACTGCTAAACGCTGGTTACTATTAGAAGCACAAAAAGAATATACAAAAGTTAGATCATTGGTAAAAGTACCAATAACTGACAATCAATTAATAGCATTATCTTCATTTGCTTATAATGTAGGTGATGGTGGATTTGCTTCAAGTACACTTCTTAAATTATTAAATAGTGGTGCAGATGACGCTACTGTTGCTGCTCAATTTGATCGTTGGATATATTCTGGTGGAGTTGTAAGTACTGGTTTGCAAAAAAGAAGAGCAGCAGAAAAGAAACTTTTTCTTTCATAGGTGTTTTAAAGTATAATGGTTTTACAAGCAAAGGACGAGGGCTGTTTCTACAGCCCTTTTTTTATGTATATACGTTCTACGAAAAGATTAGTAGATTTATCATATAAGTTATAATAAGCAGCTCCTATACTTTCACAAAAGTTATAAAATTTAATATCTTTATATACGTTTCTGTATTTACGCACTGGCTCAAGTGGATCTTTCATAAATACTATTGCTTTATATATAGTTTTAGCCATTTTAAAGGGGTTTATCGTTTATTTTAAAGTATCTACCAGAGTCATCACTAAAAGCCTTTATTTTGCGTTTTAAACACAAATGGCTGACAGCTTTTAATACTTGCATACGATCCAGCTTAGTTATGTCATAAATGTCTTGTAAACTAACTGCTCTACGCTGTTGAATAATTAAATAAATTCTTGTTTTGTTTGTCATTTTTTATATATTTGTACTGAAAAAAGTTAAATCCTTGTGGGTTTATTGTCAGTAAGCAGTCTATCCTTTAAAAAAGATAGGCTGCTTTTTTTTACTGACATACTAACCATTAGTATTTATTTTGCTTTGATCTATTAAATGATCTACCAGCGTTATTAACGCTATACAGCTTCCAAATATTATTGCAGCTGGAAACAATATAAATATTAAATACAAAAGTTTAAATATCTTCATTTGTATAATTTTTAATATAATATCTTTCCCCTACCATTTTATCAATTTGAAAAAAATCTTTAATATTTAATAATCTTAATGCTTTATTAACAATGTTTACAGCATCTTTTTCAGTTTCTACAACAGCTTCTATTATTTGTTCTCTTTCAGTTTCTAATAAATTTGTAGCTGTGAATAAACATTGTTCTATTGCTTTTTTATAATTTTCATCTTTATTAATTGAATGATTTGTTTGTAAATACTCAATTAATTCTAACATAGCTGTTTTTTTCATTTTATTTATTTAAAGGTTAAAAAAGTTAACGTGTAAAATATTTATTATCTGCACCTTTTAATATCCAGCCTTTTTGTATCCATATCTTAATAAGATTTTTTGCATAGGCTTTACTGGTAGCAGTCCTTTCAATAATTTCATCACTAATATCATTATAGTTTGTAGGTACTACAACTATTGTATTGCAAAGTGTTTTACTTTCTAAATCACTTAAATCACTTGCTTTTTTACCAGACTCTTTTTTTACTTCCGTTTCTACTTGCTGAAATACTCCATTAAAATTCATTAATGTTATTGGCTCAAAGTCCATATCACTTCGCATAAATCTACTGGTAAGTACATAGCAATTTCTTTCTTTATCTTTTACTATATCCAATGTAGATTGAGCAAATCGATCACTGGCACTACCAATATGACCAGTAGTACTTAGATTGCTTTTAGACTGGTGTAGTACAGTTATTAAAAGTACATTATAAACTTTGGTAATTTTTTTAAGCCATTTTGTTAATAAACTACTTTCCCTTTCATCATTATAATTAACAAGTAAATCCAGTAATCCGTCAATAATAATTACGCTGCAATCTGGATTTTGACTAAGGTAAGCTTCAACCATTTTGCGAATAGTGCCGCTTCCGTCCTCTCTAACTTGATAGGCATTAAACCAATCTGGTAAAGCTGTTAATTCAGCAAATCCTTTTATTTTATTAATCTGCCTATAAAAATCAAAATCACTACTTTCAGTGTCAAAATAGCATATCTTTTTCCCATTAATAGGCAAATGCAGCTTCATACCAAATATTTCGTATGGTACAAAGGCACTGGCTACTATTGCAGATATAAAAGTACTTTTACCAGCTTTAGGAAGTCCAGATAGTGTAATAAAGTTTGATCTACTTCCAGTGTGTCTTGACTGAATTGAAAATATAATATCTTCTTTATTCGGTATGTAATCTGGGTTATATTGTCGCTTTGCAAGTAGTTCGGTAATTTGTAAGTTATTGTCAGTATTTTCCATTTACCAATTTTGTAGCAATCCAGCAATATATAAAGCAATTATAATAATTAGTAGGCTTTGACCATTACGGCTCAATAATAGCCATTTTATCAGTTTTTCCATTTTGTAAATTTTGTTGGGTTTTGTCAATAAAGGTTAAAAAGTTAATAGCATCATCAGTACAAATCCTAAAAAGTGTTTCTGGCTGAATAGCTTGTTTTGGATCGTAATAAGCCTTAAATATTTCAATAGCAAAATATTCAGTTTTAGTTAATCCAACATTAGGAAATCCAACTTGTCCGAATTTATCTTGCACTGGCATAGCTGGGAAAGCATTATCAAAATTTTTGTTCATATTCTTTGAATTTTTCATTATAATAAATTTGTCCTAAATCAGTTTTAGCATCTGCTTTAATATCTTTAAATCCAGCAGCAACAAATACATTTATAGTATCGTTTACGCTTTCAATAATTACATTTTTTTCACTATCAGCTAATTCTAAAATTTTTAATTCAAGTTCATCTTTTGTTGGTGCAGTTTGATCTTTAAACCAGTCTAATAGCTGGTGCATAGGTGTTAATTGCATAGGTTAATATTTTTTTAAATTATCGTAATCATTCATTTCTGTTTCAAACATAATAAGGCAAAATTTTTCAAAAGGAAATGCACCTTTTGGAATTTTTTTATCTTTCATTACAGTTTTTTTATACATAATTGGTAAAATATCTGCATTGTAAGTGTACCAGTCAAAAATTTCTCTTATCGTGTACTTTTTTTCTTTTTTTACTTTTGTGGGTTTTATATTTTTCATTTTGTCAGTTTATTTCGTTAAGTAATCAATATGGCATTTTGCACTAGTCAATGTTTTATGGAAGCTATTATCTAATTCAACTACATAATCATTGCCTACTTCAAATATCCAATATCCTAAATAGTATATTTTTCTCATTATATATTTTTTAAGTGTTGATTTAATGCAGCTATATCATTGTTATAATTTGCAATGGCATCTTCCAGCAACATTTGAAATTCTTGTGCCATATTAAAGGGAAAATGTTCTTGTCGTACAAAATGAAATCCTCTTCCCTCAATTTGATGTGAGGCAGAAAACATTAATGTACAATCTTGATAACTTGTTAATGAAGATAATAAACGTAGATAATCACGTTTTTCAATTAGCACTTTAATTTCGTGCTGAACAGCTTTTGAGCTTGATAGGTGTTTTTGCATTGGGTTTATTTTATGTCAGTAAAATATTTACCACTGCAATTTATAAAACTTTTTCATTCTGCCAAATAAATATCCAAATATATTTATTTAAAGGTGAAAAAAGTTAGATATTAACATAGGATTTTAGGGGTATATGAAATGTATTTTTGCTCGGCTAACGAGCCAAAAATACATTTTTACATTCGTAACATTGCATATTTACCCCTACATTTTATCCACAATTTAAAAAAACATTAAAATTGTGCATTTTCTACGCTTTTTTTCGTAATTTTATGCCAATTCAATTTTTATGGGTAAAAAGTGGTGGATATTTCCAGCTTTATTTATAGGATATGTACTTTATGAAAAATATGTATTAAGTCAAACTTTTACAGTATTTTTTAAAGATTTAGACTTTAGCGATATGTCATTGACAAATCCAAAAGTGAATTTAGTAGTACAAGTAAATAACCCAACTCCAGTTACAGCAGAAATTCAAACAATAAAAGGTGATTTAATGGTGGACGGCGTTCTTGTTGGTAGTGTTTTAGGAATTACGCCTACAACTTTACAAACTGGATCAAGTCTATTAAAAATACCAGTTACTTTAAGTTATACTGGTGTTGCAGATTTATTGAATAAATATCAAAGCACTTCTTTTAATTATAAGTTTACTGGTACAATAATGGTGGATTATATTAGTTTACCTTTAAATTTTGGCTATCCTACCAATGGTTAATAGAAATGTATTAATAGGAAAGGTTAGTCCATATATGGGCAAACGTGAAATAATAGTAGGTAATCAAGACACTACTGATATTATTGACGCATTGATTAAAAATCATTATAAGTATTCAAATGAATACGATAAGATCTTTAGATATTTTGACGGTGGTAGTGTTGAAGAAACTGCTTTTAATGTATGGCAATTTTTAAAGGACGATTTTAAATATACAATCGAGCCAGAAAAAATGCAAATACTTAGAAGTCCAGCTGCAATACTTGCAAGTAATATTGTAGGTATTGATTGTAAAGGTTATGCGACATTTGCAAATGGTGTAATGGACGCATATAGACGTAACACTGGAAAAAAGTTTGATGTTTATTATAGGTTTGCTTCTTATGATCCATTTGACAATACCCCACAGCACGTTTTTGCAGTGGTAAATGAAAATGGAACAGAATTTTGGATTGATCCAGTGTTGGATCAATTTGATGAAAAAAAGCAACCTTACTTTTATAAAGATAAAAAAATAAAAAATATGGCACTTGTAGCAATGTCTGGAATAAAAAGAATAGGAGATGATAATACTCCAACTTTTGATCAATACGGAAATTTAGTCAATTATACTGGTGGAGCAGAGGTTTTAGATGCTTCTGGAAATCCAGTACAACAATCTACTTCAAGTGGAAGCTGGTTTCAAAATATTTTCGGATCAAATGCAGCTGAAATATTAAAAGCATACAATAAAAGTAGTACTGGTTACGGATCAGCACAAAATTATATTAACTATCCAGATCAACAATATAATCCACCAATTCAAAAATCTACTGGTATTAGTACAAGTACAATTTTATTTTTAGGTGCTGCTGGTGTTGCTGCTTACTTTTTATTAAGAAAAAAGAAATAATGTATAATCAAGATTATATAGGATATAGAAAAAGCGTTGGTGATATATTTAGTAGTGGTGCTGCTACTGCAAGTGCTGGTGCTAAGGCATTTGCTTCTGGTGGTACTAATATAGCTGATGATATTGCTTTAGCTGCTTCAAGTGCTGCTTTTATAAGTAATTTATGGGAACAATGGACAAGTCACCCAGCAGCAGATGCTCGTGATTTTATTAGTAAATTAAAATCACAATTATCAAGTGCAGATGCTTATAATAGAATTATAAAAGTAATGGCTGGTGATAATAAAATAAATCATAGAGCCAAAGATGTAAGTGCAAGTGAATTAGTACTTTGGTATAGAATAAATTATCTAAATGATTATATGAATTTAACACCAGATGTTAAAATATATTGGAATAATTATTTAGTAAATGCAGCTAATGCTGCTACTGACGTAAATCAAGCAAGTAGAGATTATAAAAGAGCAATGTTTACACAATCCGAAATAAATTATAATGCTACTCCAGCACAAACAATATCAAATTTATTTACAAGTACAACTACTGGTAAAACAAATTGGGTATTATATGGTGCTTTAGCAATAGGTGCAATTTTATTAATTAAAAATCTAAAATAATGACAGCTTTACAAGTTATCATAAAAGAAGCAAAAGCAATACGCAAAAAAAGTCCTAAAATAGAATGGAAAAAAGCTGTTGCACAAGCGTCTGCAATTTATGCAAGTAAGCATAAAGGAAAAAGTCCAGTTGGAAAAAAACACGCTGTAAAAAAGAAAGCAGCTAAGAAAAAAGTAGCTAAGAAAAAAGTAATTGGCAAAACTGATAAAAAACTTCAAAAAGGTTTAGCAAGTAAAGGCTTAAAAATGCCACACGGATACGACGTAGTAAAAAGAGTTCGTAAAGTAGGAGCAGTAAAAAAATCTGCAACTACTATGCATAAAGATACTAAGAGCCATAACGTAAATATTCGTGTTATGTCTGGTATAGGAAGTCACGCTATTGATAGAATTAAAACAGCTATGTCACATTTAGCTAATTATGAAACAATGGTTAAAAAATATATGTCTTTGCCTTTAAAAGAAAGAAAAGCAAATGCAGCAGCTATTAAGAAATTGAAACATTTAGTAGCAGAAACAAAAACTCATATAACACAATTAAAGAAATCTATTTAATAACAATTTTTCTCAAACAAAAAAAACAAACAAAATGGCAAGAAGAAAATCACACGCTAAAAAACGTCACCATACTAAAAGACGTCGCCATAGTGCAATGCACGGTATTGGTGGAAGCGTAGCTTCAGCAGCATATATTGCTGGTGGTGCAGTATTAGCACAGGTGTTAGTACAAAAATTTGTAGCTCCAATGACAACAAGTCAAACAAGCACAACTCAAGGTTTAATCGCTGGTGCAGTACCAGTAGCATTAGGTATCTTAACTCCTAAGTTTATCAAAGGAGATGTAGGTGCTAAATTGGGTGCTGGTATGATTGCTGTTGGTGGTCTTAACTTAGTTAAAACAACTGGTTTAGTAGCTGGTATCGGTGCTGCTAATTATGGTAACAAGCCAGTTCGTAACATTGCTGGTTATCAAGGTGCTTCAGCTGGTACTTATATCGCTGGTATCAAGAATGCAGCTATTATGGAAGCTTGTTAATTTAACTTTTTTAACCTTTATTAAATAATAAAATAAAATAAATAGAAATGTCTCAAAGTCAAATCGGATCAAGATTAGTGTTTGAAAACGCTAAGACGTTGATTAATCAATTAGATTATGATGCTTCTCACGCTGTATTGACTCCGTCATACTTAAGAAGTGAAGTATTGTTATCTACAACTGCTGCGTCTTATCACGTACCAGTATTAGTAAACGACAATCAAAACGGCACTCCAACCGTTCGTGAACAACGTTTAAGTTTACAAGACTTGTTTATTGTATCTAATATTCAAATCGTTTTAACAAGTGGATCAAGTACTACTGGATCTGCTAAATCTTATACATACCCTAACTTGACTGCATTTTCAACTGGTGCTGCTCAATTATATACTGTATATAACGGTTACTTGAATATTCAAGTAAACAATCAAAACGTGTTACCAAAGTGGTCTATGTTACAACACTTAGATATTCCACAAACACAACAAAATACTAACTTTAATGCTGCTACTGCAACAAGTCCAGCTCAATATTCTATCGACCAATCTTCTTTCGATGAATATGGTATGGTAGTTTGTGAGCCTAATTTGGTATTAAATGGTGCAAGTAACATTCAAGCAAGTATCATTTTACCAGCTGCACCTACTACATTAGACGCAAATACTTATGTTGCTATTCTATGGTATGGTATTTTAGCTCAAAACTGTACTTCAGTTAAATAATACTTTTGCGAAGTCTAAACGCTGCCGCTGGGGGACGGCTAAATCCCCCTATTTTTAAATTTATTAATAAATAAATATGATACGCATTGAAAGATTTGAAGCTGTGGAAATCAATGTACCAAGTGGTAGCACATTAACACGTTTCTATTTCCCGGATTTACCAAATTTGCGTAATGCGAAGATCAGTGCTATTCAAGTATATACTGCTGGATCAATTACTGCTACTCCTTTAACTGGATCTACTCCAGTTACAACAGCAGATTTGAAAAAGTCATTTTTAACTTTATATCAAGGAGATTTACAATTAGTGTACAACGTACCTATGATTTCTTTGAATAATATGGTTACTGGTGCTACTCCAGATCCTTATACATTTGAATTACCAGCTGTGAACGGTATTACTGTTAGTTGGGTTAAATCTTATGTAAACTTACCAAGTGCATTAGCGACTACTGGTGTTGCTTATTCTTTTGGTGTTTACTACAACTTTTAAAAAATTATACTATGGCAATTGAAAAAGCTATGGTAACTGGAACAAGTGGTATTATGGACTGGTTTGACAGAAATGCAACCAGTCCTTATTACTCCGTTTGGGTAAACCGTAAACAGTTACTTTTTTCGTGGAATGATGACGATATGGAAGCTGGTAGAAGCAAATTAGAAAATGATTTGTATGCTATTGAGCAAAATAACAATAATGACCTATTGATTATCAAACTGCACCCTAAGAAAGATAAAGCTGGATATATAACTGACAAGACTCCTATATATGGAAGTTTAGTTTGTCGTGCTTCGGAATTAGAAAAACCAATGTACGGAATGCAACCTATGGGTGCAATCGGTTATAATAGTAAAATGGAAAATGTACTGGAAAGAGTATTAGAAACCCAAAACGCTATTTTAACTAAGCTAAACGCAGAAGAACTTGAAGAAGAAGAAGAAGAAGAAGATAAAGGGGTGTTAGGTAATATTTTGCAAAGTCCACAAATGCAAACGCTTTTAATGGCTGGAATATCTAAGTTTTTGGGTATTGCTGGAACTGATAATGAAGCTATGGCAGCTGGACTTGCTGGTATTGAGGACGGACAAGAAAATGAAGCAATTATAATTTTAAATAGTTTAATGAGTAAAGGGGTTACAATAGATCATTTGAGAAAATTAGATCAAATGGGTACTGTTCAACTTAAATCTTTACTTGCAATGCTATAACTTTTTTAACCTTTAATAATGGCAACAGTAACAGCTGATAAGTTAGTAAATCACGATTTGTATGCAAAGGGAAATGTACAAGCATTAGACTTTACATTTAAAAATGTTGCAAAAAC
>Ga0213920_1001736_pt1 | contig 11428 bp, 9 predicted proteins | sample McNCre1117MG_FD_161054 | JGI IMG/M metagenome (GOLD analysis project Ga0213920, IMG submission 161054) | Freshwater microbial communities from McNutts Creek, Athens, Georgia, United States - 11-17 MG | ecosystem: Environmental > Aquatic > Freshwater > Creek | place: USA: Georgia | collected...
AAATTCCTAAGGTGACAACGACGAAATTCTTACCTCCAGAAATCAAGCATGATGAGGAAGTAACGAAACCTGAGCCGCCACCTGAAGAGGTTAGAGGTAATACTTCTGCTGAAACAGTGAAAGGAACAGACGAGTCGTATGAACCACCAGTGGATCCAGATGCGAAAGGATCTGAGCCTGTTGAACCTCCTAAGCCTGCTGAAGATGAAATCTTTACGGCTGTAGAGCAACAAGCTGAATTCCCAGGGGGACCGGGTGCATGGGGACGTTTCTTAAGTAAGACGTTGAAATACCCATCTGCTGCGCAACGTGCAAACGTTGGCGGTAGAGTATTCGTCTCTTTCGTTGTGAATACGGACGGTACCGTTCAAGACGTACAAGTTTTGAAAGGTGTTGGGTTCGGATGTGATGAGGAAGCTATTCGTGTAATCAAATCGATGCCAAGATGGAATCCTGGTAAACAATCTGGACGCGCGGTTAGATCTCGTTTTACTCAACCGATTACGTTCGTTTTATCTGAATAAGATCAAAGCGTAAAATAATAGACAGACCTGCTGAATGTATTTTTAGCAGGTCTGTTTTTTTAAAGAATATGAAAAGACCAGTTGCTATTTGGATTAATATTGGATTTCGATTAATCGTTGCCTTTGCCTATTTTTTGTTAGGGATGTATGTGGCTTTTTATTCGGAATTTGATTTAGGTATGAGTTTTGGGATACCTACGATTGTGTTATTTGGATTGCTATTTATGGCGTATGGCTTATTCCGGATATGGAGAGCGTATGCTTATTTCAACTCGACAAATGAGGATGATGAAGAATACCAGAAATATTAGTTTAGTTCTTTTGGGGCTATGTTTTTTTCAATGCTCCACGGATAAAAAGGAGGGGCCTACTGATTCCGCGACGGTGGGTGAAATTACATTGGGCGTGGATGAGTCATTCGAGCCATTGATGAAGGCGGAAAAGACGGCTTTTGAAGAGCAATATAAATACGCGAAAATCAAGTACAAGTTTAGTCCGGAGAATGAAATCATTGCAGATATGCTAAATGACAAGATTCGCGGGGTAGTGGTGACGAGGGATTTGACGGCCAAAGAAAAAGAAATTTTTACACGCAAAGCAGTTACTTACCGCAGCTATACGATTGCGGCTGATGGCATCGCTTTGTTAGCGCATAACTCCAATTCGGATACGCTTATGACCTTAGCAGATCTAAAGGATCTAATCGTGGGTACTTCATCGAAATATACGCTGGTAGTAGACAAAGCGAATTCGAGTAATTTGAAATTTTTATTAGACAAATTAAAGATTTCGAGTGCGGCGAAACTCCATGTAGTGGCAGCTGGGTCTAACCCAGAGGTGATCAAACAGGTGAAAAATGATCCGCATGCCATTGGTATTGTTGGATCGAACTGGATTAGTGATGGAGATAATCCCACTTCACTTGGTTTTATTCGCTCGGTGAATGTGGTATCTGTTTCGGAAGGCAAAGGTATGCCTTATGAACAACCTTTTGGGTATAATTTGGCCCTAAAAAAGTACCCTCTACGCCGGGAAATCAAGTATATTTTAAAAGAAGCACACCAAGGATTAGGAACTGGATTCTTGAATTATGTGTCTGGTGATTTAGGACAATTGATTGTTTTGAAGGCTGGCTTAATTCCCATGACCCGTCCTATCACGATTCGTACGTATCAAATTAGTCAATAGGTTATTTTTATTCGGTTTAGACTAGGGAAAATAGAAGATTGTTTTTATTTTTGTTGTTCTTACGAATTATAAGTTAAGTGTATAAAATTGGACATTTCGATGTTCAAGGCCTAGGAAAAATATTGAAAGCTATTAATTAAAAAAACAAAATGAAGAAAATGAAATCGTGGATATTGGCAATCAGTTTATTGATCACCAATATGGCAATGGGACAAACTATCGCAGACGGATTACACTTAATCGATCGCGATCAACCAAGCAAAGCAAAGCAAGTTTTTGAAGGCTTAGTGACGGCTTCTCCTACCGGTGAAAATTATTATTATTTAGGTTATTATTATTTGTCTCGCAGAGATTGGGCGGGTGCTGAGGATGCCTTCAAAAAAGGTTTAGCAGCAGATCCTAAGAACTATTTGAATCAAGTAGGTTTAGCTTCCATCAAAGTAGGTCAAAACAAGGTAAATGAAGCGAAAGTGGATTTCGACCGCATTTTGTCTGAAACGAAATACAAAAATGGTGATGTGCTTCACCGTATCGCGGAAGCGTATGAGATGTTCTACAAATTAGGACGCGATCCAGAATTCAATGCGAATAATAACGATCCTGCTGAGGCGATTCGTTTGATTGACCTCATGTTAGAGAAAACAAAGAAAGGCCCTAATGCAGAACAAATGATCGTTCGTGGTGATGCCTTCTTAATCAAGAATGACGGAGGCAACGCGGTTTCTTCTTACGAGCAAGCATTAATGCAAGACCCTAAGAATGTAAAGGCGAAAGTGAAAATTGGAACGGTTTTCTTACGTGGTAAAAACTACCGCGAGACACAATCTCGTTACAAAGAGGCGATCGATTTAGATTCAAACTATGCACCAGCTCACAAGCGTTATGGTGAGTATTTGATCGTGGGTAGCCAATACAAAAACGCGTCGCGTTATTTCAGAAAGTATCTTGAGAAAGCAGAGGCGACTCCGGAGGTGACTTTGGAAACCGCAAAATTATTATTCTTGTCTCAAGATTACGAAGGTGCGATGAAGTACACGGATGAGGCGGATAAGAAAGGCGTGAAAGACAACGATATCTTCCGTATGCGTGGATATTCAAACGTTGAGATGAAGAATTACCAACAAGGGATCGATAACTTGGAAGGAATGGTTCGTTCAGGCGTGAAGCCTTATTTCATGGATGATTTGTACTTTGGTAAAGGATACCAAGGCTTAGGTAAAGATTCTATCGCTTTAACTTATTTAGAGCGTGCTGCTCCATTAGATACAAACAATAACGTGTACAACATTATTCACGATATTCGTTACAAGCAAAAGCGTTATAATGATGCGGCAAACGCAGCATTAAAAGGGATCGAGTGGAAGCAAAAGAAAAACCAACCAATCGGTTCTGGAGATTACTTTAAGGCGGCAATGGATTTCTATTTTGTAGCAGCCTTTACTCCGAAAGCGGATACATTGAATCGTCCATTAATCGCAATGAAGTCTGATTCCTTATTTGGTAAGGCGATCTCTGTGAACGACAAATGGCCTCCATTCTACATTAACCGTGCTCGGGCTAATAACTTGGTTGATTTTACTGGAACGAAGTGGTTAGGGGTTCCTCATTACGAGAAGTTCTTAGAGACGGTGATGAAGTTGAGAGAAGAAAAATCAACTGCGTTAAAAGAAGATAAGAATCAATTATTTGAAGCTTATAAATACTTAGGAGGTTATCATTTAACGGTGACTAAGGATGATGCGAAGGTGAGAGAATATTTCACCAAAGCACAGGAGATAAAAGCGGATGACAAAGATGTCAACGACTATTTAAATCCTGCTCCAGCCGCGGCACCTAAGAAATAAATAGAAATTAATCATCGAAAAAAGCTGCTCTTCGGGCGGCTTTTTTCATTTACAAACGCATATGTCATACGCAATCATTACAGGAGGAAGTAAAGGAATAGGCAAGGAAATTGCCTTGCAATTAGCTGAGAGAGGTTATAACCTGTTATTAGTGGCTCGTAATTCGTATGAGCTGCAACAGGTTAAAGAGGAAATTCAAAAAAAGTATTCGCTAGAGGTGGATTACCTCGTAGCGGATTTAGCAGATCCATCAGCTGTTAACACTTTATATGAATGGGTGTTAGCGAAGCAGATTGATTTACGAATTTTGGTGAACAATGCGGGTTATGGTTTAGTGGGGGAATTTGAAAAATATTCTTTCGAGGAAACCCAAAAAATGATGCAGGTGAATATGAACGCCTTAGTGGAATCATGTTACCGCTTTTACCCGATGCTTTCTGGCAAAGGACAAGCATACGTGTTAAATATCGCGAGTTCGACGGCTTACCAAGCCATTCCATTGATGAGTGTGTATGCTGCCTCAAAGGTATTTGTCTTGAATTTCTCCCGTGGCTTGTTTCACGAGTGGAAGGCTAAGGGAATCACGGTTACAGCGGTTAGTCCAGGCGCGACATCCACAAACTTTAATGATAGGGCAAACTTGCAGGATAAGGCCAGAAAAGCGGCTGAAAAGGTGACAATGACTCCCGCGCAAGTGGCTAAATTAGCGGTGGATGGCATGTTCGCTAAAAAACAAGAAGTGATCACCGGTTTCATTAATAAACTAGGAGCATTTTTAGCTTGGGTTGCCCCTAAAGCCATTTCAGAGAAAGTCGCTAAAGGGATTTACGAATAGTTTTTTCTTGGCTGATTCCATCAGAGATTAGTCTGAGCACATAGGTTCCAGCAGAGAAGCGGGAAATATCCCAGTCCATTTTCCTGCTGGAACTTTTTATTTTCATAGAGTCAAGTAATTTCCCCTTCAAATCGAACAAGTGGACTTCTGCGTCTGCTATTTCATACGCGATTTCGATGGACAGTTTTCCTTGATTCGGATTAGGATAAGCGGCAAATTCATAGGTAGCCGGTTTGTCCACATAATAGACATTCGAATAGCCAGAATAACAAGCCAGGCTTTTGTACATCCATTTGGCTCGGACATAGAATTCCCGTCCTTCGGTGATCTTTCGAATGGAGGAGGTGTCTGTTGATTTGGTTTGATCGATGAGCCATTCAGGGATGCCTTGTGACCAAGTCTTCACAAAATAGGCACCCATTTTTTCTAAAATGGGTGCGGGGGGATTTGGCATTCTCTCCAATGTGATTTTTGTTGAGCGGTAGAAACAGCCATTTTCTTCGAAAATACTTTGGTATTCTCCAGCGGGAAGTAGGCCTTTCATTGTTTTTTCGGTGGCAAAAAGATGGCCGTTCATTTCCCAACCAACGAAATGGACGCTAGTGTCTATTGTAAGGCTGAGGCTTGCGCTGTCCGCTTCGCAAATGGGTCCCGTGAAGGATTTGCGCAGCAGGGAGCTTGGCTGCTTTAAAATGGGCAAATTCAAGAAGAGTGTGTCTGTCTCTCCATCGTTACAGAGGAAGGTATAATTTCCTCCTGCAAGTGCGAAGTCCGCCGAAATCGATTCATAGCGTTTGCTCGACCCGATGGCTGATGTTTTCAATGGACATCCATTGATTCGGATCCGGTAATTGCTCGTCAGACAATTGGTCTCAGAGAGCGCCGTTAATCGATGAATAATGGGACCATTTCGGACATAATTTACCTGAGTCGTGTCTTTCGTGCTGCAACCGAGCGAATCGGTCACGGTTCTGAATAGAAATCCATTGGTGGAGAAAGGACCGAAAGTGCTTTTTGCGGAGGAGCTATAAGTGACTTGGTAGGGTGGTATTCCATTCAACGGTCGTGTTTCAGGTACACTTATTGTTCTTTCACCTGTAAGTGAAATAGGATTTAATGCACGTATAACGAGTCGTGGCTTGATGCGAATCGTGACCGGCGTTCGGGCGCTTTCGCAATCGTTTATTTTCGCGGAGGCGAAACGAACAAGTATGGAATCTTCTTCGCTTGTGTTTCGAATAGCTTTCATAGTTAATGCGGTTGCTGTACTTAGGCTTGATTTAGCTATCTCCGATTCATACCAGATGTTGTTTAGCCCCCCGCTGGCTTGTAAAGCGAAGGGAACATCCGAACAGAAGTAGGAAGCAGTCGTATTTAGCGGTGGCTGCGGAATGGGGTAAATGGCCGTTTTTACGCCGGTAGATAAAGGACCTTCGCAACCTGATTTGACGCAGGAGGCTCTGAAAAATGAACTATCTAAAGCGATTAAAGGTAAACGACTTCCTTCGCCTATTTTGCGGCCGTCCGCGTTATACCAATAGGTTAGTGAAGGTGAGCACCCGGTTGCATTGAGCGAAAAGGGTAGGCCTACGCAGGCTTTGACGAGTTTTACGGAATGGGAGGGAGCAGCCGGAAGCGAGGTGACACTTAGCGATACCTCATTGGAGGTCATCACACAAGTGCCAGCGGGAAGAGTGGAGTATCGGGCGAACGCCTTCAATTTAGCGCCCTGCAATGCGGGATTCGCTATGACCGAATCGGCGGTGACCCCATTGAGTGTCCAGGAATAGGGGAAAGAAATAAGTGCCTTTTCGCAAACGGTCAAGCTTGAAATGATGGGGGCTTTACGTAGTGTTATCAAAACAGAGTCAGAATAGTTACTGCATTTGCCTGACGTGATTTTTAATCGATAATAAGATCCCGTGGGATGTGTGGCTCCGCCGGAAAGAAAACTGTAGCGCGCTGCGCGCGCGTTTGTGATGCTCGTAAATTTCGTGTCCGAGGGTCTGCGCTTTTCCCACTGAAAGGTTCCGCCAGAACTGACTACAATAAGTCGAATCGAATCTCCTTCGCAGGTGATTTGTGGAAGAGGTTGTGTGCTGATGGTGGCACATTGCGCGAAAGACAGGAAAGATAAAAAGAGAAAAAAGAGCGTTTTCATACCTCGAAATAGAGCAGAAAACGAGGTCTAAACAAGCTGGGAAAAATCAATATCGAGAACCTGATAAATAAAAAACGCAAACGACTCGAAGCGAGTTGTTTGCGTTTTTATCAAGGTGTTGGTATTCTTAGATATCGCAGATTTTCACCGCTTGTTCTAAGGACGCCATTTTGTCTTTGCGAGCTGGAATAAATTCCTGTCCGATAAAACCTTTATATCCTGTATCGTAGATCGCACGAATGATAGCCGCATAATTTAATTCTTGCGTCTCATCGATCTCGTTACGACCTGGAACACCACCTGTGTGGTAGTGGGAGATGTATTGGTGGTATTTTTTGATGGTCGCGATTACGTCCCCTTCCATGATTTGCATGTGGTAGATATCGTATAGCAATTTGAATTTATCGGAACCCACCATCTCACAAAGTGCAGCACCCCATTCGGTTGTGTCAGCTTGGTAGTCTTTGTGGTTTACTTTGGAATTCAATAACTCCATCGAGATCGTTACATCGTATCGTTCTGCGGTTTTCATGATACGTTGCAAGCCCTTTTTGCAGTTGATTAGGCCATCTTCATCGCTCATGCCATCTCTATTTCCTGAGAAAGTGATGATGTTTTTAACGCCAGCTTTCGCTGCTTTAGGGATAATATCTTCGTAGAATCCGACTAAAGCATCGTGGTTTTTTGTACGGTTAAAGAAGTTTGGGATGTTCATGCCGTCTGGGTATTTTCCCCAGCCGATCGCCGCCGTCATATCGTGTTTTTTCAGGATTTCCCATTCCTCGGGGCCTGTTAATTCGATGGATTGCAAGCCGATTTTTTTGGCATTCATGACTAATTCCTCAAACGGGATATCGTTATAGCACCAGCGACAAGCTGAGTGATGTACCTTTCCTTTTAAGTCAAGGCCCGCTTGGATGTCTGCTTCTTGAAAACGGTGTCCCATCATTCCAAGGCCAGCGAATCCTGCAGAGCTTTTTAGGATGTCCCTGCGGCTGAATTTATTTTCCATAGGTTTATTTTTAATAGGTTTATTTGAGTAATCCGGTCACGAATTTTTCACTGAGCTCAAAAAGCAAGCCCGGGTAAACGCCTAGCAATATACTGATAATTCCTAGACCAAAAAGGCTCAGTAATTCTAATTTATTCAAATCAGGTAAAGACCAGTCGGCCTTTTTTAGGTAGGGTTTTCCCAAATAGATTTTTTGGAAAGTCCATAACAGGTATCCAGCGCCTAATAATAAGCCCAAAGCCCCGAAAACCGCTATTCCTGGATGCACAAATGGACTGGTGAATGCGCCCATCAAGCTGAAGAATTCTCCTATAAATCCAGAGAATCCAGGTAAGCCTAAAGACGCAAAAATGGCAATCCCTGAGATGACTGTGAAACGTGGCATCAAGGTAACCAAGCCGGAATACGAATCAATTTCCCGGTTGCCGGTACGTGAATACAAAACGCCAACCATCAAGAATAACAGTGCAGATAAAACCCCGTGGGAGATGGTTTGGAAGATGGCTCCTTGCCAGCCTTCAGCGGTAAATGCTGCGATTCCGATCAGCACGAAACCCATGTGGGAAACGGAAGAATAGGCCACTAATTTTTTTAAATCTGTCATCGCTAGCGCGTTGTAGGCGCCGTAAACGATAGACAAAGCTCCCAAGCTTGCCAAAATATTTGCTGCTTCAATAGCCTCTGCTTGGAAGAATGGAATCGTAATTCGCAACCAGCCATAGGCGCCGATTTTCAACAAAACGCCCGCTAATAAAACAGAGATAGGTGTGGGTGCTTCCACGTGCGCATCGGGTAACCAAGTGTGCAAAGGAACCATCGGTAATTTGATGGCGAATCCGATGAATAATAACCAAAACCCCCACTCACGTGCGCTCATTCCAGCTAAAGCCCAGCCTGAGCTAGGATGCAAGATGCTGGTGATTTGACAATTATTAGCATCTGCTAAAGCCTGCATATCAAAGCTATGGACTAAAGAAGATGTGGCTAATTCTTGTGACTGAATCAGTTGCTGCACCGTTTTCAAGGCCTCTACATTGAATCCTTGTTCCGGGCGAATCAAGCCATTCAATAAGGCTGTTTCGTAAGGATCGACATAAGCAACGCCCATTCCAAGCATCACGATCAGGATCAAAAGGGAGCCCACTAGCGTGTAAATAAAGAACTTCAAGGACGCGTAGTTTCTGCGCGGTCCACCCCAAATTCCGATTAAGAAATACATGGGGAGCAACATGAACTCGAAGAAGACGTAGAATAGGAAGAGGTCTTTGGCCATAAAACAGCCCATAATCGAGGCGTTCAATAATAAGACCAAAGCATAATAGCCACCTATTTTTTCCTTAATGTCTGTCGAATTCCACAGCGCTACCCAAGTAATTAACCCCGTTAACAGAATCAGGGAAATGCTCAAACCGTCGATTCCTAGCGTGTATTTGGACATAAATTGTCCCATCGACCCAAGCGAAATGGAGAACCAATTATGCGTTTCGTTGAATTGAAATAAGCCAGATGTTTTATCGAAATCGCTGTAGATATAACCCAAAAGGGCTAATTGTAGCGTGGAAAGACCAATAGCAATACTGCGCGCTTGTTCTTTTAATTGACCTAGGCCAAGCGCTAAAGCACCCAGCAAGGGCAGTCCAATCAAGAGCGATAAAAGAGGTAAATTCGTCATTTAATAAATAGCGCGTAAAGTAAAAATAAGGCAAATGTCACAATAATCATAGCCCAATAGCTTTGGACTTTAGCTGACTGCCAGCGACTTAGAATTCTTCCGGTGCCAGCACTCAAGCTTGAACTTCCTCCCACCAAAATGCCGTCTACGATGTGTCTGTCAAACCAGGCCGACAGGTGGGCAATGATTACTTGCAAGGCAGCGATTCCATTCACGAATCGATCAATGAATTGCGTTTCGAACACCTGAGCAGATCTACTTTTCCAGCGAATCAGGCTAAATAAGGAAGGCCAAAAGCGAGGCAAAAATTGATAATTCCCAGCCGGAATCCAGTTTCTTGTTAAATAGGCTCCCGCAATTCCCAGTACCCAAGTGGCAGCCGTGATGGATAACCAGAACGCAGGAATATGGTAAATGCTGATTAACGTATTTTCGTGCATTTCCAATGGATTTACCGAAATCCAAATGAAAAGACTCGCTAGGATAAGTATACTGATCGGAAGCGCGAATGCAAAAGTCGAGGAACCTTCTTTCAAAGGCCCCATAAAGATCAAATAAAACTGGCGGCTGATATAGAAACTGGTCAAGATCATTCCTAGCGCTAATACGACTAGCAATTCTATGTGACCGGATGTATATAAATATCCCGCAATATTTTCTTTACTGTAAAAACCACCCGTCAACGGTAATCCCATTAAACCAGCTCCAAAAATAAGATAGGCCAAAGCCGCCACTGGCGCTTTCTTACGAAGGCCACCCATGTCGTTTAGGCTTTGAGAATGAACCGTATGAATGACGGCACCAGCCGCTAAAAATAGGCCCGCTTTGAAAATTCCATGGGTCAATAAATGAAATAATGATGCGTCAGATCCCATTCCAATCCACATTAAACCCAGCTGGGAGATGGTAGAATAGGCGAGTGTTTTTTTGATGTCGTTTTGGAAAATGGCGAATACAGCTCCTGCTAAAAAGGAGATGGCACCTATGATCCCCATAAAATGATGGGTCTCCGGACCTGTGATGTCGAAAACGCGAACGCCCACAAAAACACCCGCAGCCACCATCGTAGCGGCGTGAATTAAAGCGGAGGCTGGCGTAGGTCCCTCCATCGCATCTGGAAGCCATGACATGAGAGGGAATTGAGCTGATTTGGCCATTCCGCCCACAATAATGGCGATTCCAATCAGGGTAGGAGCGATGCCATGCATCGCTGAAAATTGCCAAGTATTGAAATGCAACCCGAGAGCAATTAAGCCAAATAACAAGGCAATATCCCCTAAGCGATTGATTAAAAAGGCTTTTTTAGCGGCTTGTATAGCAGCCGTTTTTTGATGCCAAAAACTAATCAACAAATACGAACAAGCTCCCACTAATTCCCAAGCGCCATAGAAAATCAGAATGGAATCAGTCAGCAATAAAAGCGTCATTGAACCCACGAAGAGGTGTAAATACAGGTAATATCGACCGATGGAGGGGTCGTCTTTTAGATAGGATTTGGAAAATAACTGGACACAAAAGGATACAATAGCCACCAAACCGAGGACCAATTGAGCCGGAGCATTTGCCCAAAAACTCGCATTCATATCTTGTCCACCTAGGCTAAACCAGGTGTAGGCGATCTTGAAATTGGAAGTTGCATTACTTAAAAACGCGATGACCAAAAGACTAAATACAGCCGAGAGGGAAATCGAAAAAACAGGTTTGGGGAAAAGAGCCACCAACAGCGCGGACGCCCAAGGCAATAAAAGCACTCCAAGAAACAGGAGATTTAATCCCATATACTTAATATAGATTTCTAACAAATATACGGATTATCCGCCACTCACGGGTGGAATTAAGGCAATTTCCATCGTTTCAGAGAGGATAAAATCAGGTTCTGGGAAGCGATGTTCCGCCGCGAGTCGCAGCGAAGGTAAATTTTCTAGTGCCGGATGCTTCGAACGCAACGTTTGCAACATTTCCTCCACAGTCACCGAGCCCTCTTTTTCGATCGAAATCGTGGACGATTTTAATAAATCCCGGCAAATACCGAACAGCAAAATGTGGTAGGTTGACATCGTTTTTTGTACCTTTGGAAACTTTAAACAAATATATTGGATAATCCTCAGCTTTTAGATAATCACGGCCGCGAATTAACGTATTTACGTCTCGCGGTGACGGATCGTTGCAATCTGCGCTGCACCCATTGCATG
>Ga0213920_1001738_pt1 | contig 11418 bp, 10 predicted proteins | sample McNCre1117MG_FD_161054 | JGI IMG/M metagenome (GOLD analysis project Ga0213920, IMG submission 161054) | Freshwater microbial communities from McNutts Creek, Athens, Georgia, United States - 11-17 MG | ecosystem: Environmental > Aquatic > Freshwater > Creek | place: USA: Georgia | collected...
AAAAGGGCTAGCAATACTTGCTAGCCCTTTTTCTTTGTGTCTCCGCAATGTTGTTGAATCTGGCACTTAGCCAGAAGATGCATCAGGCTGGCCGGCCTGCCATCATGGCTGCAAAGAAACCGTTGAACCAGTGCATGTTCACGGGCTTGGCCATGAAAATGGTGCCTTCGGGCAGACCTCCCCGCGACTCGATATCTTCGCTCGACAAGGCCGATATCACCAAGCAGGTCATCTTGTTGAATTGCGGGTTGTTGCGCAAAGTACGCAGCAACTCGAAGCCATCGACACCTGGCATGTTCAGGTCTGCAATGAGCACATCGGGCTGGATACTGGCGATGTCGATCAAGGCTTCCAGGCCAGATGACATGGCGGTGCAATCCACAGGTATGGCACAGCGGTTGCAGAAGTCACGCAGCATTTCACGGGTGACCGTATCGTCTTCCACCAGCAGCACACGCAAGCGGTTGTCACGCGTATCTGCCGGCGTGGTCAGCATGTTGTGTTTGCGTTGGTATTCCCGGATCGAGGGTATCGAAATGCGACGGTGACCGCCTTGTGTTTTCCAGGCTTGCAATTCATTCTTTTCGACCAGGGTTTGGATGGTGCCTACGGACAAGCCCAGCAGCTTGGCTGCATAGGTGGTGCCGCAATAGTCTTCAAGCGTATCGGGTGTGGAATTCGTTTGCATGTATTTATTTTAGTAATAAAAGTTTTTTTATAGATAAATATGGAACTTAAATGTTTGTTAAATGATGAAAGTTAAGATGAACATCGAATAAACCATCAAGGTCTCGCCTGCGACAAACCGCCGCACCAGTGAGGCCGGTGGCGCGATTAACATGCGTGGGCATTCTGATCAGGAGACACAAGCATGCGTGCACATGAAGCGTTTTGGCCCTCTCGCTTGCCTGCCAGCATCACGCCGGCAGAGACATCCTTGTGGATGAATTTGTGGGTCAGTGCGACAAGGTTTCCGAATAAAAATGCGCTTGTCTTCATGGGGCGTGCATGGACATACCGTGAAGTGCTGCAGGCTTCCGAGCGCATCGCGGGTCAGCTGGCCCGTTGTGGCGTGCAGCGCGGTGATCGTGTGTTGCTGGACATGCAGAACTGCCCGCAATTGGTGATCACGCATTTCGCGATTCTCCGGCTCGATGCTGTGGTGGTGCCGGTCAACCCGATGAATCGGGCTGAAGAGCTCAAGCACTACATCACCGACCCCGATACCAAAGTGGCAGTCACCACATCTGACCTGGCCTCTGAGTTGGTGCAAGCCAGCGAAGCCTTACCCTCTGAACAGCGGCTGGCGCATCTGGTGGTGACCGCATTCACCGATGTGTTTGATCCTGCACAGGTCAGCCCGCAAGACTTGCCAGAGGCGTGGAAAGCCTGGCTGCTGACGCCGCACCCCTTGCCTGTACTTTCCTCGGGCCAAACCCATGTCTGGAAAGACTGGCTGAACAGTCCACAGCCTACGGATTTGCCAGCCCCTCAGGCCATGGGTGATGACTTGGCCATCTTGCCCTATACCAGTGGCACCACCGGCCTTCCCAAGGGCTGTATGCACACGCACGGAACGATCATGCACAACGCCATGGCCACAGCCATCTGGGGCAACGGTTCGGCAGAAAACGTCACGCTGTGTGTGGTGCCCATGTTCCATATCACGGGCATGGTGAGTGTCATGCACAGCTGCATTTTCATGGGGGCCAGCCTGGTCATCATGCCGCGCTGGGACCGTGATGTGGCGGGACATTTGATTTCCAAGTGGAAGGTCACACACTGGACCAACATTCCGACCATGGTGATCGATTTGCTGGGCAGCCCAAACATGGACAAGTACGACTTGACCAGTCTGGTCTACATCGGCGGAGGTGGCGCCGCCATGCCCGAGGCGGTGGCGCAACGCCTGCTCGACCAGTTCGGCCTGCGCTACGCGGAGGGCTATGGCTTGACCGAGACGGCAGCGCCTTCGCACAGCAACCCGCCTGATCATCCCAAAAAACAATGCTTGGGCATCCCCTTCATGAGCGTGGATTCCCGTGTGGTGAATCCGGACACGTTGGAAGAGTTGCCAGTGGGTGAATCGGGCGAGATCGTGATCAGTGGGCCGCAAGTGTTCAAGGGTTACTGGAAGCGGCCTGACGCCACGGCCGCAGCCTTCTTTGAGCGAGATGGCAAATCCTTTTTCCGCTCGGGCGACATGGGGCGGGTGGATGAAGAGGGTTATTTTTTCATGACCGACCGCTTGAAGCGCATGATCAATGCCAGTGGCTTCAAAGTCTGGCCAGCCGAGGTAGAGGCGTTGATGTTCCGCCACCCCGCCATTCAAGAGGCCTGCATCATCGCGACGCGCGACGCCTACCGGGGTGAATCTGTCAAGGCCGTGGTGGTAGTGCGTGCCAGCCACAAAGGGCAGGTGAGTGAGCAGGACATCATCGACTGGTGCCGTGAGAACATGGCCGTGTACAAGATCCCCCGCGTGGTGAGTTTTGCCGATGCTCTGCCCAAGAGTGGCAGCGGCAAAGTCATGTGGCGTGCGCTGCAAGAGGCCGAGATGGCCGCAGTCGACGTTGCCTCCAAAGCCTGATGACTTTGAAGCTCTCCATCCTCGATCAGTCGGTTGCCGCCTCGGGGCGCAGCCACGACATCACCATCCGCCAGACAGTGGCGCTGGCCCAGCAGGCCGATGCCTGGGGCTACCACCGCTTTTGGGTGAGCGAGCACCACAGTCACCCGAGCATTGTGGGCAGCGCACCTGAAATTTTGATGGCCGCCATCGCTGCCCGCACCCAGCGCATTCGCCTGGGCAGTGCGGGTGTGATGCTGCCGCACTACTCGGCGCTTAAGGTGGCTGAGCAGTTTCGGGTGCTGGACGCATTGGCCCCTGGGCGCATCGATCTGGGTGTGGGCCGTGCACCCGGCAGCGACGGGCGCACAGCCCAATTGCTCAACCCCGACCGACACGCCTCTGAGCGCTTTCCGCAGCAGGTGATGGAACTGCAAACCTGGGTGAACGGTCAGAACTTGCCACCCAGCCACCCCGGGCACAACGTGTACGCCTACCCGCAGTCGGGCACCGCGCCCACGGTGTGGATGCTGGGCAGCTCGGACTACGGTGCGCAGCTGGCGGCGCATCTGGGTTTGCCCTATGCGTTTGCTTACTTCATCACGGACGGGCAGGGCGCTGACGAAGCGCTGCAGATTTATCGGGAAACTTTTCGCCCCAGTGCGGCACTGCAAAAGCCTGCGGCTACCGTGTGCGTGTGGGCGTTGGCGGCGGACACCGACGAAGAGGCGCTGCGCCTGTTCGAGAGCCGTGCCCGCTGGAAGATGGACCGCAACTTGGGGCGCATTGGCGCGCTCTTGCCGCCCGAAGAGGCGGCCCGTGACTACAGCCCGGCCGAGCAATTCGCGCTGGAGCGTCTGCGCGACTCGGCCTTGATCGGCTCGGCCGCCACCGTGGGCCGCAAGCTGCGCCAACTGGCGGCGCGGCTGGAGGTGGATGAACTGGTGGTCATCACCTGGACGCATGACCCTGCTGCCCAAATGCGTTCTTACGAGTTGCTCGCCCAAGAATTCGCATTGGCGGCACACTGCTGACCTTTGCACTTTCAACCCAAGGACTTTTGCCCATGTTCACCACTGCAATTGCTGGCAGCTTGCCCAAACCCGCCTGGCTGGCCGAGACCAGAGAAACTCTGGCCCCAGTGGACCACCCAGGGGCCCGAGCTGCAGCAAGCCAAGGCCGACGCCACGCTGCTGTGGATCAAGGCGCAGGAAGACGCGGGCCTCGACGTGATCGGCGACGGCGAGCAAGCCCGTCAGCACTTTGTGCACGGCTTTGTCGAGCAGGTGGAGGGCATCGACTTTGTGAACAAGGTCACCATGGGCATCCGCAACAACCGCTACGATGCGCAGGTGCCGCAAGTCATCGCGCCGCTGCGCCTGAAGGGCCGTGTGCACGCCTTCGAGGCCCAACTGGCCCGCGCCCACACCCAGAAAAAGCTCAAATTCACCTTGCCCGGCCCGATGACGATCGTCGATACCGTGGCCGACCGTTTTTACGGGGACAAGGTCAAGATGGCCATGGCTTTTGCCGAACTGCTCAATCAGGAAGCGCTGGCGCTGCAGGCCGATGGCGTGGACATCATCCAGTTCGACGAGCCTGCCTTCAACGTTTACATGGACGAGGCCGCCGACTGGGGCGTCAAGGCGCTGGAGGTGGCCGCGCGCGGCCTGACTTGCACCACGGCCGTGCACATTTGCTATGGCTACGGCATTGAGGCCAACAACAAGTGGAAAGAGACACTGGGCCATGAGTGGCGCCAGTACGAAAAGGTGTTTCCCGCTCTGGCCAAGAGCAGCATCCAGCAAGTCAGCCTGGAGTGCATGCACTCGCATGTGCCGATGGAGATGATGAAGCTGCTGGAAGGCAAGGACGTGATGGTGGGCGTGATCGATGTGGCCAACCCGGCCATTGAAACGCCCGAGGAAATCGCCGACACCATTGGCCGGGCCTTGCAGTTTGTGCCCAAGAACCGCCTGATTGCCTGCACCAACTGCGGCCTGGCCCCCATGAGCCGCGCTGTGGCCGAGGCCAAGCTCAAGGCCCTGGCCGAAGGGGCCAAGCTGGCCAGCCAGCGTTACGCCTGAGTTCAGGCCTGAACTCAGGCTTGCAGGGCGATGTCGTCGGGCATGCTGAGCACACCGGTTGCCGGGTCATGGCCTACGCGGCGCAGGTGCAGGGCCAGCGCCGCATCCATGGACTGCGAATGGTTGGCAAACCACTGGCCCAGTTCGTCGGCCATTTCCCGGATGGGCTGGAGGTCGCCTGCTTCGCTAGCCGCCAAGCCTTCGCCCATGACTTGCAAAACGACTTTGTGCTGCGTGCTGTGGATGTGATCGGAGGAAAAGCGGGTGGCATGCATCCACCGATCTTCCCGTTCAAAAATGCGGGCGGTGTGCGCGATCAGATCGCGCCAGCAAGCGATCAATGACGCATCGCTGGCCTCGTGCGCCAAATCCAGCAGTTGCACCAACTGGCGGTGCCCATCGTCCATGGCGGGCATGTCCAGCGACAAGGCATCGCTCCATTGCAGTCGGCTCATTGTTTTTTTCCTCTGTGACCCACAAAGGCCGCATGTGCAAGAGCTTAAGTTGAGACCCGCCCACAAGACTTGATGCACATCAGCTCGGGGCCGCAAACAGGGAAGATGGCGTTGTCGTCAGGCGTGGGCACAGGTGCAGGGCGTTATGCTTGCAGTCTTTGCCTGATTGCCTGGACGTTTTCATGCCTCAAAACACGCTGCTGCCGCCTCTGACCGACCCTGAACAGCTCAATGCCACCTTGCATGCGCAGGGCTTTGCCGTGTTGAGTGCGGCCAGTGTGTGTGCATTGGCCGGTGTTGCCGCCCAGGACTTGCAGGCGCTCGAACCCAGCTGGCACGATTTGCCGCCGGATCAATACCTCAAGGATGGTGGACGTTACCGCCGCCGCCGCCATGCCAGTTTCGAAGTCAGCGCCGATGCGGTTCAGGCCGTGCCGCACCGCGCACATTGGCAGCCGCTGTCCTACAACGCTTTGCATGGCGGCATGCAGCGCTGGTTTGACCCCATGACCCCAGAGGTGCAGCAGCAGCCTGCGTGGCAAGCCCTCTTGCAATGGCTAGCGCGCGTGGCATCGGCAGCGCAAGGTGATCAGACATGGTTTGCCGAGGCGCATCAGTTTCGCATCGACACCACCGATGGCATTGGCCGCCCTACGCCAGAGGGTGCACACCGCGATGGTGTCAATTGGGTGGCGGTATTTTTGATTGGCCGCCACGCCATCAAGGGCGGGGAGACACGCGTGTTTGATGTGAACAGCCCGCGCGGTCAGCGTTTCACGCTCAGCGAGCCCTGGTCCTTGCTGTTGATGGACGACACCCGTGTGATTCATGAAACCACCCCCATTCAGCCCGAACAGGTTGGCGGTTGGCGCGACACCTTGGTGATCACGCTGCGTTCGGATGGCTTTCTGGATGAGCCGCCGATGCTGGCATGAGACAGGTCCACGGGGGATCGGCAGCTCGGCGGCTTCAGCCTCGACGCTGGGCCAGCACCGAAGCAAACCACGTCGGAGCTGAAGCTTTGACCTACATGGGCATCTGTAGGTCGGTGGCTTTAGCCCCGACTTGTTTCACATCCGCTCAAAAATCGCCGCGATGCCCTGACCGCCGCCGATGCACATGGTCACCAGCGCATAGCGACCGTTCACGCGTTGCAGCTCGTACAAGGCTTTCACGGTGATCAGCGCGCCGGTCGCGCCGATGGGGTGGCCCAGCGAAATGCCCGAGCCATTCGGGTTGACCTTGGCCGGGTCCAGACCCAGCTCGCGCGTCACGGCGCAGGCTTGGGCGGCAAAGGCTTCGTTGGCTTCGATCACGTCCAAGTCATTCACCGAGAGACCGGTTTTCTTGAGCACGGCTTGCGTGGCCGAGATGGGGCCCACGCCCATGATCTTGGGGTCCAGGCCAGTGTGGGCGTAACCCACCAGGCGAGCCATGGGCTTGGCGCCACGCGCCTTGGCTGCACCGGCTTCCATCAGCACCACGGCCGCAGCAGCGTCGTTGATGCCCGAGGCATTGCCAGCGGTCACGGTGCCGTTTTCCTTGACGAACACGGGTTTAAGCTTGGCCATGTCTTCGATCTTGCAGCCGGGGCGGAAGTGTTCGTCGGTGGCGTAGGCGATGTCGCCTTTCTTGCTTTTCAGCATGACCGGCATGATCTGGTCTTTGAAGTAACCGGCGGCCGTGGCGCGCTCGGCGCGGTTGTGGCTTTCCACGGCCAGTGCGTCCTGCATTTCGCGGGTGATGCCGTATTTGGCCGCCACGTTTTCGGCCGTCACGCCCATGTGGATGGTGTGGAAGGGGTCGTGCAGCGCGCCGACCACCATGTCGACCATCTTGGTGTCACCCATGCGGGCACCCCAGCGGGCGCTCAGGGATGCGTAGGGGCCACGGCTCATGTTTTCAGCGCCGCCGCCGATGGCGATGTCGGCATCGCCCAGCAAGATGGACTGGCTGGCGCTCACGATGGCCTGCAGGCCCGAGCCGCACAGGCGGTTGACGTTGAAGGCCGGGGTGCCCTCGGCGCAGCCGCCGTTGATGGCCGCCACGCGGGACAAATACATGTCTTTGGGTTCGGTGTTGACCACGTGGCCGAACACCACATGGCCCACGTCTTTGCCTTCCACGCCAGCGCGGGCCAGCGATTCGCGCACGACCTGGGCGGCCAGCTCGGTGGGGGCGATGTCCTTCAGGCTGCCGCCATAGGTACCAATGGCGGTGCGCACACCGCTGACAACAACAACTTCACGGCTCATGGGAGTGTCTCCAGAAATAAAAAATAGAAATAGCAGGGGAAATCGATACACCAGTGTCAGGGGCAATCGCTACATTGAGCTGACAAAGGGGTGGGCGGGTCAAGCAAGTCAATCGCGCACATCGCCCACCGGGTTTTGCCCAAAGTCAGGGCGGTGCAAGAAGGCCAGCACCAGGCGGGCCGCTTCCTCGGGGGAGGTGAGCAAGCCTTTTTCCTGCAACTGTGCAAAGCGAGGTTGGTCTGGAAAGGCCGCATGGCTGGCTGAGCGCAATTGCACCTGCATGTCGGTGTCGATCACCCCGGGGGCCAAGGAGCAGACCTTGGCACCGTTGGGTTTGAGTTCCTCGTCCATGGCCAGGCAACGGGTGAAGTGGTCCATGCCGGCCTTGGCTGCGCAATAGGCAGCTTGCGAGGCCATGGCTTTTCGCCCGAGTCCGGAGGAGATGTTGAGCACTTTGCGTGGCATGCCCCACGATTCGGTGACCCCCAGAAAGCGGGCGCACAGTTGCATGGGGGCCTCCAGACCCACGCGCAGGGCTTGCGCCAGATCTTGCGGATGGGCCTGGCTCAGCGGGGCAATGGGCGGGATGGCGCCTGCGTTGTTGATCAAGGTGGCACTGCCCCACTGGGCAGGGTCTTGTTGCTGCAACCAGCGGCCCAGGCGTTCACTGGCGGCTTGTCCGTCGCTCAGGTCTTGGGTCCATTGGCTCAAGGCGATGTCGGTGTTTTTGGCCGCAGCCGCCAGGCCCTCGTTGGCGTGGCGTGAGATGCAGATCAGTTCATGCTCGGCTTTCAGCAATTGGTGGGCGATGGCCAGGCCCATGCCGCGAGATCCGCCAGTCAGGATGTACAGGTGCTTTTGCATGGACGGCAATGCTAGACCTTGCGTGGCTGCAGTGCAAAGGATGGAGGTGGTTTTCAGTAGCGCAGATGACACCTGTCGCATGTCATGATGATTTCAGTATGAACTCTTTAAAACTCATATTTTTTATACATTGAAATCCAAGATGATGATTTCAGTATCCTCGGTGTTTTCAATTCCTGAACCATGCTAGCCAAGCCTCGCTCCCCACAAGACATTGCCCGGTTGAACCAAAGCCTGAGTGCGTTGGGGCGGCGCTTTGTGCAGCTGTCCGCTCAGGGCGAGCATGCCGCGGCCCTGGCGGTCAATGCCCAGGCCCGTGCCCTGATGCCCGAGCACCCGCAAATTCTGGGCGATGCGGCACTTTGCCATTTGCGTCTGCGCGAGTACGACACCGCTTACGCGCTCTATCGCCAGGCCAGCGCTTTGGCCCCTCAGGACGTGAACCTCTGGGACGGTCTCACGGAAGTCTGTGGGCACATGGGCCGCCATGCCGAGGTGCGTGAGCACGGCCTGCGCAGTTTGCAACTCAAGGACGCGCTCACGCAGGGCCAGACCCCCATGCCTTTGCCTGCCCAACCTGCTGCGGCCACGGCAGACCGCCTGCGCCAGGTGATCGCCTTCAGCTTGTTTGGCGACAACCCCCGCTATGGCGAGACGGCCAAACTCAATGCCATGGTGGCGCAGCAGTTGCTGCCGCAGTGGACCTGCCGCTTTTATGTGGACGAGACGGTGCCCTCACAAGTGCGCTCGGGCTTGCTGGAGTTGGGCGCGCAGGTGCACGAGGTCAGCCCACAGGACCGGCAAGAACTCAGTGGTTTGATGTGGCGATTTCTGGTGCTGGAAGACGCTGGTGTGGACCGTTTTTTGATCCGGGATGCCGACTCGCTGATCTCGCGGCGCGAGGTGGCAGCCATCGAGGCCTGGTTGCAAAGCGGCAAATGTTTTCACCTGATGCGTGACTATTTCTCGCACACTGAATTGTTGCTGGCGGGCATGTGGGGCGGGTGCGGTGGCATCTTTCGCAACGTGCGCCAGCAGATGGTGCAGTACATCGCGCAAGGCCAATACCTGGGCGCCCGCGTGGTGGATCAGCATTTTCTGCGCATGCACGTTTGGCCCACCGTCAAGCAAAGCCTGTTGTCACACGATCCGGTGTTCGGCTTCATGAACGGGCAGGACTTTCCACCCTGCGAAGCGCAAGACCTGGGGCCGGACTTTCATGTGGGCTGCAACCTGTCGTCCAGCAGCATCGGCGCAGACAGTGCCTTGCCCGAGGGCCAGCGTGTCCGCTGGAAGATCGAGGACTTGCAAGGGCAAACGATTTGCCAATACGACACATTCGTTCGTCAGGGGCAGTGGCGGGCCGATGTGCCGGGGCCTTACGCCAAACTCTTGCAGGACGGCACCTGGCGGGTCCAGGTGCTGGGCGATGCACGCGCCTCAGTGGTCTTGTGAGGCCCGGATCCGGTTGACCTGCAAGGGCGTGACCTCGCTGCCCGTGTTGCTCCATTGCGTGCGCAAGTGCGTCAGCACTGCTGCAATGTCACGGTCATCCAGCTCCAGCACAAAAGGCGGCATGCCAAAGGGCCGGGGATGGCCCGCTGTGGCAGGGGCGTAGCCGCCATAGAGCACGGTTTGCACCAGGTTGGTCGGGTCGCGCAGCTGCACAGCACGGTTGCCCGCCAAGGCCGGGTAGGCCACTTGGCCGCTCGATGTGCGCACGCCTTCGCCACTGTCGCCGTGGCATTGCGCGCAGTGGCGCTCATAAGTTTTGAGGCCCATCTCGGCCACGCGCAGGTTCACGGGGGCGCGTGCCGCAGGCGTGTCTGCGGCGGAGGCTTTTTGCGCCCTTGACTGAAGGTACACCGCCATGGCCTGCAGATCGGCTGCGTTCATGTATTGCGTACCGTGTTGCACCACCTCGGCCATGGGGCCGCTGGTTTGGCCCAGGGCCGAGGTGCCTGTGCCCAGCAAGCGGACGATCTCGGTCAGCGGCGTGCTGGCCAGGCCGGTCTCGCGGTCGCGGGTCAGGTCTGGTGCATACCAGTTGACGATGGGCATCAGCCCACCCGACAGCTCATCGACCGGGCCACTGGCGCCCAGTGCATTGCGCGGGCTGTGGCAGGCTGCGCAGTGGCCCAAGCCTTGAACCAGGTAGGCGCCCCGGTTCCACTCGGTGCTTTGCTTGGCATCTGCCACGAAGGGGGTGGGCTTGAAAAACAAGCTGCGCCACACCGCCAAGGCTGGCTGTGTGCCCACAGGCCATTTCAGCGTGTGGGGTTGGGGCGCTTGTTGCACTGGCGGCAGGCTTTGCAGCCAAGCCAGCAGCGTGTCGCTGTCTGCCCGGGTGATCACGCTGGTGTGGTTGTAGGGAAAGGCCGGGACCAAGAGGCGACCGTTTTTGGATCTGCCATGGTGCAGGGCTTGCCAGAAATCGTCCGCGCTCCACTGGCCCAGACCGGTTGTGGGGTCGGGCGTGAGGTTGCTGCTGAAGACGCCGCCAAAAGGGGTGTCGATGCGTCTGCCGCCTGCCAGAGGCGGTGCGCCTTTGGCGCTGTGGCAAGCGATGCAGTTGCCCACCCGCGCCAGGTATTGGCCGCGCTCGATCTGTGCGGCGTCTCGGGGGGCGCTGGCACTGCTGCTTGTCGGGGGGCTGGAGGGCGCAAGCCAATAGCTGCCCCAGTTGTCAACGACCACGTAGACCGCCAAGGCCAACAGGGTGCCGATCAGGCCCAGACCAATGCGTGATGTGCGGGTGGTTTTCATGGCTTGCCCCCGTGCAGTTCAGGGGCACTGCCGCAGCGCAAGGCCTCGGGCAATGGCTGGCCTTGAGGCGCGTGTGCCGCAGGGTGGGTGTCGGCAGGCAAAGGCTGGCGCGCCAGCCAGCTGGAGACCGCGATCAGGTCTTCGGCCGGGATGCGTTTGACCACCTCGGCCATGCAGTCGGGCGCCAGTGCCTTGCGCTGGCCGGTTTGCCAGGCGCCCAGCTGTGCGTTCAGATAGTCCAGCGGCAGGCCCAGCAGGCCGGGCACATGGGTTTGCACGCCGGTCAGCCGCGCACTGTGGCACTGCGTGCAGGCGGGCAGGCCCCGGCTGGCATCGCCCTGCGTCACCAGTTGCTGGCCTTTGCTCAGGCGTTCGGCTGTGATGGCATTGTTGGCGCCGGGTGGGGGGTAGGGCAGCTCCAG
>Ga0213920_1001739_pt1 | contig 11417 bp, 9 predicted proteins | sample McNCre1117MG_FD_161054 | JGI IMG/M metagenome (GOLD analysis project Ga0213920, IMG submission 161054) | Freshwater microbial communities from McNutts Creek, Athens, Georgia, United States - 11-17 MG | ecosystem: Environmental > Aquatic > Freshwater > Creek | place: USA: Georgia | collected...
TACCCAACCTCTAGTGGCTTTGTATTGAAAAATGTAAAAGATGCTATGGCGTACAATAATTTTCACGAGGGACTTCACCTTGGAATTATCATGAGCCTGAAAAAATTAGTGTAAGGAATTCCACTTCATTTTTTAGTTCTTTCAATAATCAATTATTTTTCTGTAATAATTGCGAAAACTATATCGTTTTCGTAAAATTTATTATTGTAAATGTAAATTTCTTTAAAATAGCTTGTTAAAACGATAAATCTGCAAAAAAACTCGATAAATTGCGCGGATTTATTCTTCAATTACAGCTATCTTTGTTTGTAGTTACGAAATCGATTTCTTAAAATCAATTTGGACTAAAAAATCAATCTGTATTGACTTAAATATAGTTCTTAACATGGAAGAAAAAATCAATCAATTTATGGCTTTGGTAGAAGCCAAAAATCCAAATGAACCAGAATTCATACAAGCGGTTAGAGAATTTGCCGAAACAGTAATCCCGTTTATCTCAGAACGAAAAAAATACGATGGAAAGAACATCTTACTTCGTATCGCTGAGCCGGAACGTTCTATTATTTTTAGAGTGCCATGGGTGGATGATAAAGGAGAAATTATTGTGAATCGTGGATTTAGAATTCAAATGAACTCCGCTATTGGACCTTACAAAGGAGGAATTCGTTTTCATCACACGGTAAATTTATCGGTGTTGAAGTTTTTAGCTTTTGAACAAGTATTCAAAAATAGTTTGACCACTTTGCCGATGGGAGGTGGAAAAGGAGGTTCTGATTTTGATCCTGAAGGAAAATCGGATGGTGAAATCATGCGTTTCTGTCAATCGTTTATGACTGAATTATGTCGTCATATAGGTCCTGATTTGGATGTTCCTGCAGGAGATATTGGAGTTGGAGCAAGAGAAATTGGCTACTTATTTGGTCAATACAAACGTATCCGAAACGAATTTACAGGAGTATTAACTGGAAAAGGATTGGCTTACGGAGGTTCGTTAATTCGACCTGAGGCTACAGGATATGGAGTGGTCTATTTTACAGAACAAATGTTGCGTACTATCGGTCAAGATATCAAAGGAAAAACAGTAGCCATTTCTGGATTTGGAAATGTGGCTTGGGGAGTTGCTTTAAAAGTAAATGAACTTGGAGGGAAAGTGGTGACTATTTCAGGACCTGATGGCTATATTTATGATAAAGACGGAATTTCAGGAGAAAAAATTGATTTCATGCTCGAAATGAGAGCGCGCGGCGATAATAAAGCAGAAGCGTATTTAGAAAAATATCCAAACGCTGAATTTCACAAAGGGAAAAGCCCTTGGGAAGCCAAAGTGGATATCGCGATTCCATGTGCGACTCAAAATGAATTGAACGAACAAGATGCCAAAAATTTAATTGCAAATGGTGTGATTTGTGTAACTGAAGCGGCAAATATGCCATGTACTTTAGAAGCAATCAAATTATTCCTAGAAAACAAAGTGCTTTTTGCACCAGGCAAAGCCGCTAATGCGGGTGGAGTAGCAGCCTCTGGTTTAGAGATGACGCAAAATTCGATCCGTTTGAACTGGACTAGCGAGGAAGTAGATGCGAGATTAAAAGACATTATGGTGGGTATTCACAACCAATGTAAAAAATATGGAGCAGAGGAAGATGGATATGTTAACTATGTAAAAGGCGCCAACATTGCTGGATTCGTAAAAGTAGCCGATGCAATGCTTGCACAAGGGGTGGTGTAAAACTATTAATTCAAATGCAAAAAAACCTTCTTTCGATTTTTCGGGAGAAGGTTTTTTTAGTTTATAACGGGTTAGTTAGAATTTTTAAAAACGTCAATTCGAGTGTTTTTTGTGAAGCGAAGCGGAACAAAAAATGTATCGAGAATCGTTCTTGATAAAATTTTACTTGTTCTCGATACAATTTTCTTTTCCAAGATTTAGTTAGAAAATCACTCGAACAGACGTAAAATTTTAATCAATAACTAATTACATTAAACGAAGAGAGTATCTTATATTTGTGGACCAATAGTCAACAAAATGCAAGTCAAAACCAAAGCGATTGTTATTTCGGCATTAAAATTTCAGGAAAAAAGCCTGATTGTAAAATGCTTTACCTTGACGCATGGTTTGAAATCCTATTTTGTTCGGGATGCTTTTTCCTCTCGAAAATCCAATCAAAAAATTGCGTATTTTCAGCCGTTGAGTATATTGGAAATTGAAGCGGTACATAAGAACAAAGGCACTTTGGAGAACTTCAAAGAAATTAAAATAGCCACTCCTTTTTATTCGATTCATACAGACATTGTGAAAAGCACGATTGTGTTGTTCTTGTCGGAGATTTTGCACCATTCGATTCACGAAGAAGAAAAAAACGAAGCGCTTTTCGTTTTTTTAGAAGCGGCATTACAATGGCTGGACAATCATGACGAAATATCCAACTTTCATCTGATTTTGCTGCTCGAAATGACTAAATATTTTGGGTTTTATCCAGATGTGTCGGATAGAGATCAAGCGTTTTTCGAATTAGTTGAAGGTGTTTTTTCCCCGTTTCATGCAGTGAGTTCGTTGACGGAACACGAAACGCTTTTGTTCAAAAAACTGATTGATTTAAAATGGGATTCCGATCAAAAAATCTTTCATGTTATTGAACGACAAATCCTCTTGAAAATCCTGATGGACTACTACAGTTATCACTTGGACGGTTTTAGAAAACCTAAATCTTTGGATGTCTTAAAGGAGGTTTTTGCTTAAAAAATACGAATTTCACGAATTGGCACAAATTTCTTAGAAGCAGTATATCATCTGCGGTAATCTGCGAAATTGGTGTTAGAATTTAGTTTTAATTTCAATCATTACAATCTCGTGTTTTTCTTTTCCATATGTTATTCTCACGGGTAAACCATTGCGAAAAACACAATTATTTGTTTTGCTAAATCGATTAAATCTGCCAAGAACTTCATCTGAATATGAGAATTCAACAGAGTCAACAATGAAGCTTTCTTGAGTCACAGTGCCTCTTCTAGACAATGGTCTTCCACTTTGAAAGTTACTAATATTTCCTTCTACGACTGCTACATTTTTTGAATTTAGTATTCTTTGTATATGTTGGTCTGTTAAATCTTTTATAAAGAATTTTAAATATATGAAACCAATTAATGTTCCAATTCCAATTATTCCTGTAGCCCAAAGAACGATAGTTTTTTCATAGTCTTCGTTATTCTTTTTAAATATCTTAGTTAAGATAAATGCAAGAATAAATACTATTGAGATATAAAAGAAAACATCATAGGCTCTTAGAGAATAGTTGGGTAAATCTGCAATTGACCAGTATTTTTTATATTTCATATATATTTGAAAAAAGCTTGTTGAATTATTGGTTTAATGGTTTTGATAAAAATAATAATCGCAAGTTAATAAAAATGGGCATAGAATTTCAAATAAGAAGTGTTTCCTAAAAAAATAGACTATTCTATTTAATCCGTGAAATCTGTGTTCGAATTTCCTTTAAAAACGCCACTTTAATCAGCATCGATAACTTTTGCCTTTTGGCTTTTGCCTATTTACTAATATTCACTACTTTCGCAACTCGATTTAGAAAAGCATACCATGAGCACAAAATTTACTGAATACAAAGGACTTGACTTGCCAAAATCGGCAGAAGAAGTGCTGGATTTTTGGAAGAAAGAAACGATATTTGAAAAAACGGTAAGTACCCGTGAGGGGAATCCGCCGTACGTGTTTTTTGAAGGGCCGCCTTCGGCAAATGGATTGCCAGGAATCCACCACGTGATGGCACGTGCTATTAAAGATATTTTTTGTCGCTATAAAACTCAAAAAGGCTTCCAAGTAAAGCGTAAAGCGGGTTGGGATACGCATGGTTTGCCTGTTGAATTAGGTACCGAAAAAGAACTAGGAATTACTAAAGAAGATATTGGAAAAACCATTACTGTAGAAGAATACAACGAGGCGTGTAAACGTACTGTGATGCGCTATACCGATGTTTGGAATGACCTAACAGAAAAAATGGGGTATTGGGTAGATATGGAAGACCCTTATATTACTTATAAACCCAAATACATGGAGACCGTATGGTGGTTGTTGAAACAAATCTACAACAAGGATTTGATGTACAAAGGCTACACCATTCAACCGTATTCTCCAAAAGCAGGAACAGGATTGTCTTCGCACGAAGTAAACCAACCGGGTTCGTATCGCGATGTTACAGACACTACGATTGTAGCACAGTTCAAAACTAAACCAGAGTCATTACCGAGCTTTTTACAAGGATTTGGAGAGATTCATGTTTTGGCTTGGACGACCACACCTTGGACGTTGCCATCGAACACCGCTTTGACCGTAGGACCAAAAATTGATTATGTGTTGGTAAAAACCTTCAATCAATATACGTTTTTACCATCGAATGTTATTTTGGCTAAAAATTTAGTTGGAAAACAATTTGGCAAAACCTTTTTCGAATCGGCAGAGGCTGCTGATTTTGAAAATTTCAAAGCAGGAGATAAGAAAATTCCATTCCAAATTTTGGCGGAAGCCAAAGGAGCGGATTTAGTAGGGATTCGTTACGAACAATTAATGCCATTGGTGTTGCCATATCAAAATGCTGAGGATGCCTTCCGTGTAATTGCAGGAGATTTTGTAACTACCGAAGACGGAACAGGAATTGTGCATACAGCACCTACTTTTGGAGCGGATGATGCTAAAGTAGCCAAAGAAGCTACTCCAGAAGTGCCGCCAATGTTGGTTTTAGACGAAAACGGCACGCCAGTTCCATTAGTGGATTTGCAAGGTAAATTCGTAAATGGACTCGGAGATCTGTCAGGCAAATACGTTAAAAACGAATACTATAACGAAGGCGAAGCACCAGAGCGTTCTGCCGATGTGGAAATTGCCATTCAGTTAAAAGAAGAAAATAAAGCATTTAAAGTAGAGAAATACGTTCACAGTTACCCACATTGTTGGAGAACAGATAAGCCTATTTTATACTATCCTTTGGATTCTTGGTTCATCAAGATTACCGAGGTGCGCGACCGTATGTTTGACTTGAACGACTCTATTAACTGGAAGCCAAAAGCTACTGGTGAAGGTCGTTTTGGGAATTGGTTGAAAAACGCGAACGATTGGAATTTATCACGCTCTAGATACTGGGGAATTCCGTTGCCAATTTGGAGAACCGAAGACAAACAAGAAGAAATATTGATTGGTTCAGTAGAAGAATTGTACAACGAAATTGAAAAATCAATCGCAGCAGGTTTCCAAAAAACGAATCCGTTTGCAGGTTTTGAAATTGGGAATATGTCGGAAGCCAATTATGACTTGATTGACTTGCATAAAAATGTAGTGGACGAAATCACTTTGGTTTCGGCTTCAGGAAAACCAATGCAACGCGAAAGCGATTTGATTGATGTTTGGTTTGATTCAGGAGCTATGCCTTATGCACAATGGCATTATCCATTTGAAAACAAAGAGTTGATTGACCAAAACAAATCGTTCCCAGCGGATTTTATCGCTGAGGGAGTCGATCAAACCCGTGGTTGGTTTTATACCTTACACGCCATTGGAACCTTAGTTTTTGATAAAATTGCCTATAAAAATGTAGTGTCAAACGGATTGGTATTGGACAAAAACGGACAAAAAATGTCGAAACGTTTAGGGAATGCTGTAGATCCTTTTGAAACCTTGAAAGAATATGGCCCAGATGCTACGCGTTGGTACATGATATCCAATGCGAATCCTTGGGATAACTTGAAATTTGATATTGAAGGAATTGCTGAGGTGCGTCGTAAATTCTTTGGCACCTTGTACAATACGTATTCGTTCTTTAGTTTGTATGCTAATATTGATGGATTTACGTATTCAGAAGCAGAAATTCCTTTGGCGGAGCGACCAGAAATTGACCGTTGGATTATATCGGAATTGAATACTTTGATTAAAGAGGTAGATGGTTTCTATGCTGATTATGAACCTACAAGAGCCGCTCGTGCAATTTCTGATTTTGTTCAAGAAAATTTGAGTAACTGGTACGTTCGTTTGTGTAGAAGACGTTTTTGGAAAGGGGAATACGCTCAAGATAAAATCGCAGCCTACCAAACTTTGTACACTTGTTTGTTAAGCATAAGTAAACTTGCAGCGCCAATTGCACCATTTTATATGGATAAATTATACAGAGACTTAACACAAGCAACGCATTCAGAAGGTTTTGAGAGTGTACATTTGGCGAAATTTCCAGAATACGTTGAAAACTTTGTTGATAAATCGTTGGAGAGCAAAATGCAAAAAGCCCAAACGATTTCATCATTGGTGTTGTCACTTCGTAAAAAAGAGATGATTAAAGTACGCCAACCGTTGCAAAAGGTAATGATTCCAGTGCTTGACAACAATCAAAGAGCTGAAATTGAAGCAGTATCTGACTTGATTAAAGCAGAAGTTAACGTAAAAGAAATCGTACTTTTAGATGATGCTTCGGGAATCTTGGTTAAACAAATTAAACCTAATTTCAAGACATTAGGGCCACGTTTCGGAAAAGACATGGGCTTGATTTCTAAGGAGATACAAGGGTTTACGCCAGATCAGATCAATGAATTGGAGCGTGAAGGAACTTTAGCTATTGTTATTGCGGGAAATACCGTATCTTTAACTATAGAAGATGTAGAAATAACTTCTCAAGATATTGAGGGTTGGTTAGTGGCAAATTCAAACGGAATTACAGTGGCATTAGACATCACGATTTCGCCAGAATTGAAACAAGAAGGAATCGCCAGAGAATTGGTAAACCGAATCCAAAATATCCGTAAAGATTCAGGATTTGAAGTGACAGATAAAATTAAAGTGACGTTACAACAAAATGCCGAATTGAAAGAAGCTGTGGAAGCGAATGAAGACTATATCAAATCAGAAACATTGACAGAAAGTTTAATGTTCGAAAATGAAGTAGTCAACGGATTAGAAATAGAATTTGACGATATAAAAACAAAAATAATAATCACTAAATAATTGAGTCATGGTAGATGAAATTGCAAGATACTCAGATGCTGATTTAGCAGAATTCAAAGAGTTAATTCAAAAGAAAATACAAAAAGCCCAAGAAGATTTAGACTTGATCAAAAGTGCTTATATGAATGATTTGAATAACGGAACAGACGATACGTCACCCACATTCAAAGCGTTTGAAGAAGGTAGTGAAACCATGTCTAAAGAAGCCAATTCACAATTAGCTATTCGCCAAGAAAAGTTCATTCGTGATTTGAAAAATGCGCTTTTCCGTGTAGAAAATAAAACCTACGGAGTGTGTAAAGTAACAGGTAAATTAATCAGTAAAGAACGTTTACTAATTGTACCTCATGCAACTATGAGTATTGAAGCTAAAAATATGCAACGATAGATTATAATTGTACTCACTTACTTATTCCAAATTCCAAAAATTGCTGTTTAGAAATTTTGGAATTTGGAATTTTTATTTTTGGAATTTATTTACTTTTGCCGCATGAAACAAAATTCAATCTCATTACGTAACGCGTATTTACTTGTTGTTCTTATACTGGTAGTAGACCAAGTGTCAAAAATTTATATTAAAACTAACTTTATCTTAGGAGAAGAAGTGGAAGTGTTCTCCTGGTTTAAAATATATTTTATTGAAAATGAAGGAATGGCATGGGGAACGCGAATTCCTGGCGAATACGGAAAGTTGATATTGACTGTATTTCGTTTGTTTGCAGTAGCCGGAATAGGGTATTGGCTTTGGGATTCAGTTAAAAAGAGACACAGTTCTAATTATTTGATTGTTGCTATTGCCTTGATTATGGCAGGTGCTTTTGGGAATATTTTAGACTCTGTTTTTTACGGAGTAACGTTTGATGATAGTCAGCAAAATGTAGCCACTTTATTTTCAAATCAACCTTATGGAACATGGTTTCATGGAAAAGTAGTGGATCTATTTTATTTCCCTATTTGGCAAGGTAATTTACCTGGCTGGTTACCTATTTGGGGCGGAAAAGAATTTACATTTTTCAATGCTATTTTTAATATTGCTGATGTAGCCATTTCTACAGGCGTGGGAATTTTACTCTTTTTCAATAAAAAAGCATTTCCAAAGCACGAGTAATCAATGTATCAATATAGAGTAAAGGCTTCAATTCGTATGAAATGAAGCCTTTTTTTGTGTTATTGTGTATAAAAATCTCTTACTTTGGCCACAATTTGATTGATGGTCATTTTATCAGAAGTATCGATACCTTTTAATTTGTCAGGTGTAATTATACGTTCTTCCTGAATCCGTTTTTTCAATTGGGTTTTAGCTCCAGCAGGACCAAAAACGTATAATTCATCCGATTTTTTGATATAATCAATTATAGAATCCATAAAGTAATTAGTTTGTTCCTTTTTACGATTGCTAAGTTGTGTTTCGTTAGCATTATGGTGGTTACCTGAAAATGTTCCTTTGTTACCTTCTCGATTATGATGTGATTTGTTTTCAATATCCGAATCGATTTCGGTAATACTTTCCTTCTTTCCGTCTAAGCAAACAATGATTGCTTTTGAGCTGTCAATCCAAATTCCAGTTTGTCTTTTCATGATTTCTTTTTTTAAGTTAAAACGTTGTTTTACTTAAAGTTAAGAAAAAATAAAAAGAAAAATAATTAATTAACGTGTCATTAACGCTAATGAGGTTAACCACATAGAAACATAGTCTTTTGAGTACATATAAAAGAATGCCTTAGAAAAAACACTATTTCTCACATAGAATGTTTTGTGAAAAGTGAAACGCCTATCCCAATCTTTCAATTGTATTTTTTCTATGTTTCTATGTGGTAAAAGAAAAGGAAAATCTAGTCTTTTTTACCCAAATAATTCGCTAGCTACATCTTCAATTTTAGCGACTAATCGGATTTTGATACCGGTGTTTTTTAAGGCTATTTTGTTGTATTTGGATACAAATATGGTCGAAAAACCTAACTTTTCAGCTTCTTGGATGCGTTGGTCCACTCGGTTTACAGGTCGAATTTCGCCTGAAAGACCTACTTCGCCCGCAAAACAAAAATCTTTATTGACAGGAATGTCTTCGTTCGAAGATAAAATAGCCGCCACCACTGCCAAATCAATAGCAGGATCATCAACGGATATTCCGCCGGTGATGTTCAAGAAAACGTCTTTGGCTCCCAAACGAAAACCAGCTCGTTTTTCTAAAACGGCTAAAATCATATTCAGTCTTTTGGCATTGTATCCTGTTGTACTACGTTGCGGAGTTCCATATACTGCAGTACTTACTAAAGCTTGAATTTCGAGCATTAAAGGGCGCATGCCTTCTAAAGTAGTGGCAATGGCGGTTCCAGATAATTCTTCGTCTTTGTGCGAAATCAAAATCTCCGATGGATTAGACACTTCGCGCAAGCCACTGCCTAACATTTCATATATTCCAATTTCGGCAGTGGAGCCAAAACGATTTTTAAGCGAACGCAAGATGCGATACACATGATTTCTGTCGCCTTCAAATTGCAAGACGGTATCTACCATGTGTTCTAAAATTTTTGGTCCAGCGATGGTGCCGTCTTTGGTAATATGACCAATTAAAATTACGGGAATATTGGTTTCTTTGGCAAATTTAATCAACTCAGCAGTGGTCTCTCTAATTTGAGAAATGCTCCCTGGAGTCGATTCAATATAATCGGTATGCAGCGTTTGAATCGAATCAATGATGACGATTTCAGGTTGGATAGCCTCAATTTGTTTGAAGATATTTTGGGTTTTAGTCTCAGTTAAAATGAAACAATTGTCCCCATTTGGGGTAATACGTTCCGCACGCATTTTAATTTGTTTTTGGCTTTCTTCGCCCGAAACATAAAGCGTTTTATAAGGTAAACTCAATGAAATTTGGAGTAAAAGTGTACTTTTTCCAATACCTGGCTCACCTCCTAAAAGGATTAAAGAACCAGGAACAATTCCGCCTCCTAAAACACGATTAAGTTCATTATCTGTAGTGTCTAAACGAATTTCTTGAGTAGAATCGATTTCATTTATTCGCAAAGGTTTAGGTGCTTTTCCGGCAGCCGTCGGTTCGCTTTTCCAAGCCTCTTTTTCTTGTTTTTGAATGATTTCTTCGGCAATAGTGTTCCATTCTTTGCAGGCATTGCATTGCCCTTGCCATTTGGCATATTGCGTACCACAGTTTTGACAGAAAAAAGAGGTTTTAACTTTCGACATACTTCTTGGAATAAATTGATTCCAAATTTACAGTAAAGAATGGTCTAAAAAAATAATCGGGTAATAGATTATTGTTAAAACAAAAAACCACTCCTTTTGAGAGTGGTTTTGTATATCAAATCAATCCTTAATTAAGTTAAGGAATTGTCATTTTCGTTAGGGAAAATAATCCAAGGTGTAAAGGTTTTGGCTTCTTCAAACTCTAATGTAGCATACGAAATGATAATAATGATATCATCTTTTTGAACTTTTCGAGCCGCTGGACCGTTCAGTGTAATGGTGCCTGAATTTTTTTCTCCTTTGATTGCGTAGGTTTCAAAACGCTCGCCATTATTCACATTAACAATAGCCACTTTTTCTCCTTCAATAATGTTAGAGGCTTCGAGTAAGGCTTCGTCAATAGTGATGCTACCGATGTAATTTAAATCGGCTCCGGTTACTTTAACACGGTGTATTTTTGATTTTACTACTTGAATTTGCATGGTGCAAAAGTAAATTAATTTAGTGAAATGGTATCAATCAATCGAATATTGTTAACAAAAACCGCAATAAATGCACGGTAATTCTTATTTTTTTCTTTGGTGACGCAAGGTAAAAGTGTTTCTTCATCGGCAATGACAAAGTATTCTAAATCAAATAGCGAGTGGTTTTTAAATGCTTCTTGAACATATTGATTCACGCTTTCTATGGATTCAGTTTTAAATTTCTCTTTTGCCTGAACTAAGGTTTGGTATATCAAACTAGCTTGGTTTCTTTCGTCGGCGGATAACCGCTCATTTCTGGAGCTCATCGCTAGTTGATTGGCTTCTCTATAAATAGGACAACCTATTATAGTTACTCCCAAATGATTTTTAGCAACTAATTTTTTGACAATCTGTAATTGCTGAAAGTCTTTTTCGCCAAAATAAGCATTTGTTGGCGTTACAATTTCAAACAATCGTTGTACAATTGTCCCCACTCCATTAAAATGTCCGGGTCTAAATTTACCCTCCATTTGATTTTCTAATCCATCAAAATCAAAGGATTGAGAAACGGGATTTCCATCGTAAATATCTTCAACTGACGGAGCATATACAATTATTTCTGGACTTAAAGCAGTAATTTTTCTTACGTCTTCATCTAATGTTCGAGGATATTTGGCTAAATCTTCGGGGTTATTAAATTGAGTTGGATTGACAAAAATACTCACTACAGTACACTCATTTTCTTGAAGTGA
>Ga0213920_1001742_pt1 | contig 11415 bp, 10 predicted proteins | sample McNCre1117MG_FD_161054 | JGI IMG/M metagenome (GOLD analysis project Ga0213920, IMG submission 161054) | Freshwater microbial communities from McNutts Creek, Athens, Georgia, United States - 11-17 MG | ecosystem: Environmental > Aquatic > Freshwater > Creek | place: USA: Georgia | collected...
AAATTGCTTAAGGTGATCGCTTCTCCGATCTACCAACAGTTGCACCAGCCCGACTATTCGGTCATTGCCAACCCCTACACCCTGGGGCGGCAAAACTGCACGGAGTTTGTGTTGGATGTGCTGAATGCGGCGATCTACCAAACCCGTGACATTCAGACGATCAAAGCCTACGAAAAAGCCCATTTCGTGGCGCAGCCTGTGCATGTGAACCCGTTCAAGCTCCTGCTGGGCGCCATGTTTGATGCAGAGGTTTCTTTGTCGGACCATCGTGGGTGGCCCGTGACCGCCACATTTGAGCGCCTTGCCGACTATTTACAAACCTACGACACGGGGGTGGTGGTCAAAAGGGTTTATTCCGACTGAGGCCTCTGCTGAAATAAAAAAAGCGCCCCTCGGGGCGCTTTTTTTATTCGCTGCGGCTTTGTGCGTAGCGGATGTCAGCCATGACGCGGTTGTCAGTCAAGGCACTGTCCCACATGCGGGCTTCGCGGTCGGCTTTGAACCAAGCCACCAGTTGGCGTTTGCAGTATTTGCCGAAAATCACCAAACCCATCAAGATGGCGGCCCACAGCACGACCCAAGCGCCCAATTCTTGGCCTTCTTGTGAGGCATCAACGATGTCGTAGACCGAAGCGATGAGGCTCAGCGCGCCAAACATCAGCAACACGACGGCGTAAGTGCTTTCTTGTTGAAGACGTTGAACACCATTTTTGGCAGAGGTGTAGGCGCGTTCAAAACGGGTGACACCAGGGTGGCTGGTGGTGTAGCTGAGGTTGACGAAGGTGGTCATGGAAATCCTTAAATGTCTGTGTCAGACTTGAGTAAGGAGTGAGTATAGGGGTTAACCCTAATTCCGACCTTGTTCAGGGGCTATTAGGGCAACTCTAAATTTTCAGCAGGTGCGGTCGCGTCTCTTGGCCCCACCATGCCGAGTTTGGCTTTGAGTGACTGAGGCTGGCCCGTGATGAGCGCCGCGTAGTTGGTGGTGTTGGACAGCACTTTTTTCACGTAGTCGCGGGTTTCGTGGAAGGGTACGTTCTCGGCCCAGATGGCGCCTTCCAGCACGGGGCCGGTGCCATCATTGGGCGCACGCCAGCGGCGTGAGCGGCTGGGGCCTGCGTTGTACGCGCCTGCGGCCAAGGGCATGGAGCCTTCAAAGCTGTCGAGCACCAGTTTCAAGTAACCGGTGCCGATGGCGATGTTGGTGTCGCGGTCGCTGATTTGCTCTGGGGTGAAGTTGGTCAGGCCAATTTTGCGTGCCGTCCACTTGGCCGTGGCGGGCATGACTTGCATGAGGCCCGAGGCGCCCACATGTGAACGTGCATCGGTGACGAAGCGACTTTCTTGGCGGATCAAGCCATACACATAAGCGGGGTCGAGGTTGATGGTTTTGCTGCGAGCAATGACAGCGTCTTTGTGCGGCATGGGGAAGCGCTGCTCAAAGTCCATGGCGACACGCGTGCGTTCGCTGGTGTTGATGCAGCGGTCCCACACTTGGTTGTCGCAAGCCAGTTGTGCGGCAGCCAACAGCTCGCGGTCGCTCATCAAGCCGGCTTTACCTTCGGCGTTGACGAGGTTGGTGGCGTAGTTCCATTCGCGCACACCTTCAGAACGCAAGCCCATGCCAATGGCGTAGAGCGCGCGTTGCAGCGATGGGTTGCGGCGGGCCACCTCCAGTTCTTCGGCCGTGGGCGTTGGCGGGCGAGCAGGCACAGTCACTTTGCGGCCCAGCTCTTCGAGGGCGAGTTGTTCGTAAAAACCGCGCACACCAGCAATGCCTTCAAGCATGGCATTGGCTTCTTGCTGAATTTGCGGTGGCACTTTTTTGCGAGCGAGCAAGGCGCGTGCGTGCCAATAAATCCAGGTAGGGTCTTTGCGCGCCTCTGCACTCATGGCGTTGATGGCGTTTTCGACCACGGGCCACTTGGGTGTGTTGCCAGCGCGCAAAGCGGCGCGTACTTTCCAGCCCAACATGTCGTCATTCAGGTCTTTGTCGTGGGCCACGCGCGCGAAGTGGGCGAGTGCGTCGTCGTCCAAACGCATGGCGGATTGACGGCCAATCACACCCCACACCCAGTGGCGCTCTTCGGTGGTGAGGTAGGGCTGCCACTTGTTGCGCATCAGCTTGTCGGCTTTGTCGGGCTCGGTGGTGGCGACTTTGACCAAGGCCATGACTACCAACTCTTGACGCACTTTTTGCGGTGCGGCGATGTGCTTGGCTAAAAACTTCTCAGCGTTGTTGATGGCGTCGGGCACCAAGTTGGCGGCCTCGGGTGCCACGATTTGCACGGCATTGCGCGCGGTACGTGGGCGGTTGTGTTCCACCATCAAGCGAGCTTTGCGCCAAATGTCGAGGGCGGTGAATTGCTTGGTGAAGTACAGGCGGTCGGCGGCCAAGGTGCAGCCGTCGTCAGCCTCTTTCATGCCCATCCAGTTTTTACGCACTTCGTCGGCAATGGATGCGCTGGCTTGTGGGCCTTTTTCAAGCAGTTCAACCGTCAAGAAGTAGCAACGCAGTTCACGGTCGTCGCGCATTCTGTAGTGTTGATGTTCGTCGCTGAGGGTGGTCCAGTCACGGCGCTGACCCAAAAGCAGCAGCCAGTCATTGCGCAGGCGGTCTTCTTGGTAAGTGGCGGGGTAGCGGTTGAAGAAGGCGCGGACTTCTTGCGTCGATGCTTCGTCCAGGCGGGCTTTCAGTTCCCAATAGGCAGCCCAAGGCTCAAGCAAGTGGCCTTTGGCTTGAGGCAGCAGGGCGCTCAGGCGCTTGCGGTCGCCACGTTTGAAGGCTTGGGCCATGTCGGTGATGACGGCATCTGCCTGCGCGCTATTGCCCGAAGGGGCCGCAAAGCTGGGTTGAACGGTGGCCAACGTCACGAAAACGCTGACAAACAATGACACAATGACTCGAAACTTCATGCCCTGATTATCTGTGGACAAAAAAACCTTGCGCCAGCAGCTCATTGAAGAGCGTTTGAACTTGCCCGACCGGCTGGCTCGGGCCGATTTGTTGCAACGTGTGATGCGCATTTGGTTGTTCGATCGCCCTGATACGGTGATTGGTGCCTACTGGCCCATCAAAGGCGAGTTTGACCCACTGCCCGTGCTGCACCGATGGAAAGAGGATGGTGAGTTGCTGGAGGAGCCACAGCGTCGACGCATCGGACTGCCTGTGGTCGACAAGGCACACAAAACACTCACTTTCCACGCGTGGTACCCAGGCTGTCCCATGGAAGAGGATGCCTACGGTATTCCCAAACCGAAAGACACCGAAGTGGTGGTGCCCACCTTGTTGTTTGTGCCTTGTGTGGGCTACGGGCCAGGCGGTTTTCGTTTGGGCTACGGCGGTGGCTTTTATGACCGCACGCTGGCCACGCTGCAACCCAAGCCATTCACAGCCGGTTTGGGCTTCACCCACGGGTTTTTGCCTGACCTGATGCCCGAGCCCCACGACATGCCGTTGGACGCGCTTTTGAATGACAACGGTGTGGTCTGGCCGATGGCTTGATTTATCTTTTCGTCATTAAGATTTTGAAATCGTTTTCGTAGCCGCGTAGTGTCTCCACCATTTGCTGGCGTTGCCCAGAGGTGGTGCTGTTGTGCAGCTTGGCAAAGCCTTCACAGTTTTCCTGCCAGAGCGTTTTGCTGTAAATGCGCAAACGTTCGTTGGGGGCGTTAAAGCTGCGGTCGACCAAGCCACGCAGTTGTTGTTGAGCGGATTCTTGTTTATTCCCCGAACCGACTTCTTGCGCGATGCGTTGCAAAGTTTGTAGCGTGTCGGCTTGGCGGCGTTCACGCTCGGCGTAGCTGAGCGCTGGGTCAAACTGGGATGTGCTCAGCCATTGGTGCAACACCTCGCGTTGCGGTTTATCCAAGCGGCCATAGAAATCTTCAAGCCGGTTTGTGGCTTGCTTGGTGCGGTAGCGTAGGCGTTCTTCGGCGTCTGGGTCGAACCAGTCTTCTTTCCAAGTTTTATTTGTTTTGTCGAAGCGTTTGCGCACGCTGCGCAGTTGATCGGGGCTGAGTTGCACCGCCAGCTGTGCTGAGGCTGGCTCCATGTAACGCAGCAGGCGGATAAAACTGCTTTTCATGTCCTCGGTCACCGCGCACACTTGTGCGGGTGTGATGTCATGGGGAGCCATGGCTTGCATGCGTTTGAGTAACGCTACATAGTCGGGCAGCTGCTGTTGGCGATGCCAGCGCTGCAAGTCGGTGAGCGCGTCGCGGGTGAATTGTTTTTGGCCGTCTTGCAAATCAGCATAGCCATCGAGCCACCAGTACATCAAATCGTCACTGTTGTTGTAGACCAGCTTGAGGGTGCTGCAGCCACTCAAACCGACAAGCGCGACCAATGCCAACCAGACAGAGGCATGGCGGATAATTCTGCGCAAGATAAGGATAAATGACATGACGGCTTTAGATGTGGTGATCATGGCTGCCGGCAAAGGCACCCGTATGAAGAGCAGTATGCCTAAGGTTTTGCACCGACTCGCCGGCAAGGCTTTGGTGCAACATGTGATTGACACCGCGCGCACCTTGAAGGCCCGTCACACCATTGTCATCACCGGGCATGGCGCCGATCAGGTTGAGTCAGCTTTGTTAGCGGCGAACGCTGCTGACAACTTGCAATTCGCTCGCCAAATGCCCCAGCTTGGCACAGGCCATGCGGTGCAACAAGCGGTGCCTTTGTTGGCCGATGATGGCGTGGTGGTGGTGCTGTCGGGTGATGTGCCGTTGACCCAAGCCGACACATTACAAGCCTTGCTAGATTTGTGCGATGGCAAACAACTCGCCCTTTTGACCATCGACTTTGCTGACCCCACAGGCTACGGCCGCATTGTGCGTAGCCCCAGCGGTCAAGTGCACGCCATCGTCGAGCACAAAGATGCCAACGATGAACAACGCGCCATCCAAGAGGTGTACAGCGGCATCATGGCGGTGCCTGCCAAGCTGCTCAAGCCTTGGCTCGCGCGCTTAGACAACCACAACGCACAGCAAGAGTTTTATTTGACCGATGTGGTCAAGTTTGCCGAGGCCGATGGTGTGCCCGTGGCGGCTTACAAAATCAAAGACGCGGCACAAGTGGCAGGCGTCAACAGCCCGACACAGTTGGCCGATTTAGAACGCACCTATCAGCTGCGCCAAGCGCACGCGTTCATGGCCGATGGCGTGCGCATCATCGACCCCGCACGCTTTGATGTGCGCGGCACGTTGACGTGCGCACAAGATGTCGAAATTGATGTGAACTGCATCTTCCAAGGCCAAGTGTCTTTAGGTCAAGGCGTGAAGATTGGTGCGAACTGTGTGGTTGCCAACTGCTCAATTGAAGCTGGTGCGGTGATTCACCCCTTCACCCACATCGATGGCGAAAAGCTGGGCGTCACAGTGGGCGAGGGCGCACTGATTGGCCCATTCGCCCGCTTGCGCCCAGGTGCGCAACTGGCGGCAGAAGTACACATTGGCAACTTTGTGGAAGTCAAAAACTCGACGATGGCCAAGGGCGCAAAAGCCAACCACTTGGCTTACTTGGGCGATGCCACCGTGGGCGAGCGCGTCAACTACGGTGCAGGCAGCATCACCGCCAACTACGACGGTGCGAACAAGCACCGCACCGTGATTGAGGCCGATGTGCATGTGGGCAGCAACTGCGTGTTGGTGGCACCCGTCACCATTGGCGCGGGCGGCACGGTGGGCGGTGGTTCGACAATCACCAAGAGCACCGAACCCGGTGCACTGAGTGTGGCGCGTGGCAAGCAAATCAGCATTGCCAATTACAAGCGACCTGTCAAAGTAGAAAAATCATAATTTTCAAGCTACATCACTTCAGCAATTGTTTGGAGAGTGATGCGCGGCCCTCATGCCCTTCTTGTTTCATGCCCAGCAGTTGGGTGAGTAAGCCGTAGACCTCTAGATTGCTCACTAGATCCAGCTGTGCGTGTTGTATTTGCGGGCCAGAAACAATCAAAATTCCATGCATGTCTGGATGTTCAGGGTCATAGCCGTGTTGTCCTAATGGGCCTTTTCTCTCAGGGTTATCGGAGACGGAATACCCCACATTCGACAAGCAAATAATGTCCGGAATTCGGCGATGCGTGCCAAACTTGAATCTCGCAGGCATGGAACGCTTTGGCCAGCAAGACACATTTGACAAGGTAGATAACGCACGCATCACGCCCTCTGTAGGTTCTCCATTCAATCGAACCCCTGAAGTTGGCCCAAGCCACTCCCACTTAGCGGCTGGAAACGCCGACAAAAGTGACTTCACTTGAATCACTTGATTCTCAGGGGCCAGCGCCATGCCGTGATCTGACACGATGACCAGCGTTGTGTTGGCTAGCAAGCCTTTGCTCGTGAGCGCCTCCATCAATTTGCCGATCGACTGGTCTACTTTTTTCGTTGCTAATTTCACAGCGTCACTGTCGGGGCCGGCTGCATGTCCCGCAGAATCCACATCCGAAAAATACAAGGTGGCAAAGTCGGGCTTTTGATCTTCAGTGCGGGTTAGCCAACCCATCAGGGTTTCAATCCGTGCCTCATGCGACATCTCGTGGTTGTATCGCAACCAATCGTTGGGCATGAGCCCTTGAATTGGCGCTTCTGACCCCGGCCAAAACAAGGTAGACGCGATTTTTCCTTCCTGTCTAAGTCCGATCCAAATGGGACGTGCTTCGTGCCACCAGAGTGGGTTCTCCACGGCTTCTCGCGACCCGAGGGTGAAGCGTTGAGGCGTTGAAGGGTCCGTCATGGTGTTGTTCACAATGCCGTGCTCGTCTGGGGTTTGGCCCGTCACCAAGGTCACATGGTTAGGAAAAGTGAGTGACGGAAATGCTGAAACCAAGCCGCGAGACTGCGCGCCTTGCTGTGCCAATTGGTGCAAGTTGGGCGTGGATGTTTCAGATAGATATGAAGGTTTAAACCCATCCAAGCTGACCAAAATCACCAGTGGCTTTGTCGTTGCGACAGGTGCGACGGTTTGTGCGTCACTCGCAGTACAAAAACCAATGAGCCACACCGAAGCAGCCAACACCTTTGGCAAAGAAAAGAAATTCATGGGTTATGTATGAAATGTGAAAGACAGAACACTAGTCTTGGTTCGTGAAATTTAAATGACAGCGATGAATTTCTTCAAAAAACTAAATTTTCATTTATTTGAAACAAATACTTTCTATCTTTAGTGGTTGTCGTAACCCATCAAAGAATTCATGTTCAGCAGCATCGCAGTCACCAAGAGACATAAAGCTCGCATTGAGTTGATTCCCATGATCGATGTCATGATGTTCTTGCTCGTATTTTTTGTACTGATCAGCATCAACGTCATTCCTGGCTTTGGCTTGGGCGTGAACCTGCCATCTGCCGCGCATTCAACGGTTCAGCATGCCAAGAAAACCATCATCGTCAGCATTGAACACGATGGTCAAGTTTCTGTGGGCGATCAGCGCATTGCTTTAGATGTGCTTCATCAAACAATTCAGCAACAACTCAAATCAAACGAAGCCCCTGTTTTGATCATCAATGGCGATTCAGCCGTTGAATACCGATATTTCGTGCAAACGCTCGACGCCCTTAAGGGCGCTGGATACACGGCCATTTCTATTGCGACCAAAAAGGTCTAGCAGCGTGTCCGCCGTTCTTTACCCCCATGTGGGTGTCATTTCTACGCGCGATCTTGTGAGCTTTGGCATGGCTGCGCTGTTTTTACTGTTGGCACTTGGGGTAGGAAAAATTCGAATGGCACCCGATGAAGATGTCGTGACATCTTCGATGAGTCTGACTACCGAGCCTGTGCGTGAGGAAAAAAACAATTCAACCCCAGAGCAACTTAAATCTGAGCCCAAGACAGCTCAAATTAAGTCGCCATCCAAAGAAGTTGTGACCGAAAAAATCAATAAGGTTGAAGACAGCACGAGTTCGGTCGCTTCGAGCGACGCCTCAAAGCAGACGGCCGTCAAAGCTTCACCTGCAACACCAAGCGCAGATGTCAAAAAAGCAGACCTAGACACAGAGTTTGAGCACAAGATTCGCCAACTCATTGAAGCTTCTAAGCGCTACCCCACAGGCCGAGAGGCCAGCCAACAAAAACCGCAAGGTGTGGTGGTTGGCTGCGTGCTGTTGCAAAGGGACGGGAGTTTGCAAGAGATGAAGATACAAAAATCTTCAACCTACCCCATTTTGGACAACGCAGCCAAACGTTTGCTTTCCAACTTGCAATACCCAGCAATGCCAGAAGACATTTTTCCTGGGCGCGCGAACCACTCGTTTTGCGTCAACCTAGATTACAAAATTCCCGCTTAATTTCAATCCAACCCCCACTTCAAAGGTTCATCATGAAAGCAATTTCATCCAAAAAGGTGTCATATTTCCGTCCTTCAGACATTAGCCTGTTAGTCGCCGCTGCATTTCCAATGATGTTGCATGCGCAATCTAACTTGGGCACCGTCTCCATCACTGGCGATCAGCTGGGTTCTGGCTTAATGGTTGTTGAAGAAACGCCTAAAGCACGCAGCAGTGTGACGAAGGTTGCGATTGAGCAAAACGTGGGTACAGCTAACCCTTATCAGAATCTGAGCCTGCTCCCCGGCGTGTACACCTACAACCACGACGCCTCTGGTTTATTTGGCGGCGGATTGACCATGCGTGGCTTCAACAGCGACCAACTTGGTTTCACCATCGACGGCGCCCCTGTCAATGACTCAGGCAGTTTCTCTGTGTATCCACAAGAGTATGTCGATAGTGAAAACATGTGTGAAATGTTTGTGACGCAAGGCTCTGCCGATAACAATGCACCACACATTGGCGCCTCTGGCGGCAACATCGGCATGATGACCTGCGATCCAGAAAACAGCCAACGCATCCGTGCTTCACAAACCTTGGGCAGCTCAAACCTCAGCCGCACATATTTGCGCTATGACTCGGGCAAGATCAACAACGATCGCACCAAATTCTTTGTGTCCTATTCCAAGTCACAAATCGACAAGTGGAAAGGTTTCGGTAAAGCCGACCGTGACCACGTTGACGCCAAAGTTAGCTTAGAGGGCGACGGTGGCAACCGTTACTCAGCTGGCGTGATCTACAACAGAGCCATTAACAACAATTTCTACACACCGACGCGTAGCGACATTGCGACCTATGGCCGTGACGTGGATTACAAAGGCACTTTTACCGCAGGTAGCACGGCGCCAACCAATCAGAACATTTACTACGGCATGGCCATCAATCCGTTTGAAAATGCCTTGTTCACGGGTAACGCCAACCTCAAATTGGAGGGCACTGCGCAACTCAACTTCGTGCCTTATTTTTGGTACGGTTTTGGCACAGGTGGCACACAGCAAAAAGTGTTTAACGAAGCGACGACCAAGTTTCTCAACAGTGCGGGTGCAAATGCTGCCCCAACAGATGTGAACCGAAACGGCACAACCACCGACATCTTGCAAGTGGCAAACAGCAGCCTGACTAAGACCTACCGCCCCGGTGTTGTGGCAACCTATAGCGACCAAATCGATAACCACAACTTCAACGTGGGTGCATGGTACGAACATGCGCGTCACATGCAAACGGGCCCTGCGGTGTACGCCGATGCGAACGGTGGATTTGATCCTTGGCTGCAGAGTAACCCTGTGTTGCGATCGACAGGCCAACCTTACAACTCACGCGATTACACAACGGTCACAACCGTGACTCAACTGTTTGCACAAGACAGTATTGCTTTGATGAACGAAAAACTGAACGTGACTTTGGGTCTCAAAACGCCACAGATCAAGCGCGAATTCACAGAGCGTGCTAACGAAGGACAAAGCGTACCCACTGGCTCAACGGGCTCGACTGCGCCAATGAACTACGGCGTTGCGAAGGATTATTCAAAAGTTTTACCAACCATTGGACTGAGCTACAAGTTGTCATCCAAAGAAACCGTGTTCGCTTCGGTGGCTCAAAACTTCAAAGCACCACCTAACTTCGCCACAGCCTCGAACAACATCAAGTTCATCAACAACGAGCCTCAGTTCCAGGCCATCGTGCCTGAGACTTCAACCAACGTTGACATTGGCTACCGTGTTGCCGAAGAAGACATGGTTTGGTCTGCGACGTTGTTCATGGTTGATTTTAAAAATCGCCAAGCCAACGCCTATGACCCCGTCACTGGAATTTCCACTTACACCAATGCCGGCGGCGTCAAGAATCAAGGCCTTGAATTGGAATTGGGTACAAAGCCTAAAAACGGTTGGAGTTTCTACGGTTCATTGTCCATCCAAGACTCTGTGATCCAAGACAATTTGCAATCTGGTGCGACCACTACTTTGACAACGTCTGGTAAACAATTTCCCTTGGCGCCGAAGTACATGAGCGGTCTCTCTGCTCAGTATTCCGAAGGAGCATTCACTGCGCAGTTGCGTGGCAAATACACCGGCAAGGTTTACTCCACTTTGATGAACGACGACTACGTGTCTAGCTACACCGTGTTCGATTTGTATGCGGGCTACAAACTTGAGTCAGGCGCGTTCATGAAGAACCCTATTGTTAAATTCAACGTGAGCAATTTGTTCAACCGTGAATACATGTCGCCAACAGGCTCTAGCAACTCATACTCTGCCACGGGTACTCGCTACTACATTGGTGCGCCTCGTATGGCAAGCGTGTCTTTGCAAGCCGATTTCTAATTGGGGCAAGGCATGACATTAGATTTGCTACATGACGGAACGTTTGCGCTGCTGTACTTTTGTCTCTTTGTTGCCATTGCAGTCGTCATTGAGCGCTCATTGTTCATGTGGTCGGCTGAACACTTTGCGCACCTTGAAGATTTGGTGAATGCGCCTTCTCCCTCTGATCGCAAGGTCAGAGGTGGGGCCTCACTGGTGATTCATGAGGCGATCAAAGAGTTTGATGCCATGCTTCCAGCGGCTAAGCACGAGCAGCAGCGTGAAGCCGCAACACTGTCTGCATTTACGCAAGTTCGCAGTGCGTTGGTCTCACGCTTGTGGTTGCTAGACACCGTGGTGACGGCAGCGCCTTTGCTGGGGTTGCTCGGAACCATTTTGGGCATCATCACCACGTTTGTCGCGCTGGCAACATCGGGCGTTTCTGATAGCGAACGTGTCGCAGCTGGTATCGGTACCGCGCTCTACGCCACGGCACTGGGAATTGGCATCGCGGTTTGTGCAGTCGTCGCACTGAATTGGTTGAACAATCGTACGGAAGTCCTTTGCGACCGATTCAAGCATTTGCTGGCACTTTCCACGATTCGTTTTTTTCAGGCTTAGTGTGTGTTTCGAGAGAGGGCTATCTGGAATCCCATTTTGGCCCTCTTCGTTGCAAAAAAAGTTTTCACGTTTCTCACATTTGCATCTTGCGTGAGCAGGCGCTGCGTGATGGCCAAGTAGTCAGGCATGTCTGACGCTTGCACTACCAGCACAAAGTCTGGCCCCG
>Ga0213920_1001743_pt1 | contig 11402 bp, 6 predicted proteins | sample McNCre1117MG_FD_161054 | JGI IMG/M metagenome (GOLD analysis project Ga0213920, IMG submission 161054) | Freshwater microbial communities from McNutts Creek, Athens, Georgia, United States - 11-17 MG | ecosystem: Environmental > Aquatic > Freshwater > Creek | place: USA: Georgia | collected...
AAGAGAACGTGTGCGACAAATCAAAGAAAAAGCAATTAGAAGATTGAAACACACCTCGCGTTGCCGTTCATTAAAAACCTACTTGGGTTAATTTGGATCTACATCCACTATTAAGCGAATTGACCGATAAGTAGGGTTGCTGTAAAATTGATCGGTTAATTCATGTAATCGCTCTTTGACCTTTTTCTGAGGAGCATCGTGTTCTACTTTTAGCATTATTTCTTTCAAATAATAATTCTGAATACGCGCTATAACAGGAAATTCTGGTCCTAAGACACGTTCTTGAAAGACAGTTCGCAACAATTGACTGAAATGATTAGCAGCATCAGAAACCAAATCTCTGTCTCTGTGTTTTAGCGTGAACTTAATCAACTTGTAAAATGGCGGGTAATGATAATTGCGTCGTTCAATAATCTCATTCGATGCAAAAGCAGTGTAATTGTGCGCAATTACTTGTTGGATTACCCAATGATCAGGATTACCCGTTTGTATGATTACTCGTCCACGTTTGTTTCTTCTGCCAGATCTACCTGCAACTTGACTCATTAATTGAAACGAACGTTCAAATGCCCTGAAATCTGTTTTATTCAACATCATATCTGCATCTAGAATCCCAACCAATCCAACATCATTAAAGTCCAAGCCTTTTGCAATCATTTGTGTTCCAATCAAAATGTCAATCGACCGATTTTCGAAGGATTCAATAATCTTTAAATAGCCATTTTTGTTGCGAGTGGTATCGAAGTCCATTCGTGCTATACGCGCATCTGGAAGTAACAACGCTAAGTCATCTTCTAATTTTTCGGTTCCAAACCCAAGCATTTTCAATCGATTACTGCCACAAGCTGGACATGTTCCAATGGGAGCAATTTGATAACTACAATGGTGACATTTTAATATATTGGCATGTTTGTGGTAATTCAAAGTCGTGTCACAATTCTTGCAATTTGGACTAAAACCACACAACTCACAAGTCCAAATAGGAGTATAGCCTCTTCTGTTTTGAAACAAGATGATTTGTTCGTTACGCTCCAATGCTGCTTTAATTTCTTCCAATAAAAAACTTGAAAAATGACCATTTACCGTCTTTTCAATGCGTTCTTTTTTCATGTCCGCACAGAAAATTTCAGGCAAGAGAACTTGCGAAAAACGTTCATTCAAAGTTACATAGCCATACTTTCCTTCTTGTGCATTTTGGTATGATTCTATGGAAGGTGTAGCAGAACCTAATACTGTTTTTGCTTTGAAATAATGTGCCAAAACTATACTTATATCACGGGCATTGTAGCGCGGAGAAGGATCGTGTTGTTTGTATGATGATTCGTGTTCTTCGTCAACAATGACCAATCCTAAATCTTGAAACGGTAGAAAAACAGCAGAGCGCGCCCCAACAACGATTCTAAATTCATTGGGATCATTCGCTAAAACTTTGTTCCAAATTTCAACACGTTCGTTGGCATTAAAGCGCGAATGGTAGACGCCAATTTGTTTCCCAAAATAGACTGTTAATCGTTGAATTAACTGTGTCGTCAATGCAATCTCTGGAATCAAAAACAGGATTTGCTTACCGTTTTTTAATGCATTTTCTATTAAATGAATGTATAGCTCGGTTTTACCAGATCCAGTAATTCCATGCAATAAAACTGTGTCTTTTGTTGTTAATTGTTCTTGAATCGATTGGTATGCAATTTCTTGTCCTTTGGAAAGAATCGGAAAACTATCTGTTAGCATTTGTGCCGATTGAATCCGAGAGATTTCCAGTCGTTCAAAGCGAATAACTCCATTTTTTTCAAGTGTATTCATTGCAGACAGCGAACAACCTTCCTCTTCCAATGCTTTGCGTAAGATGGGTGTAACTTCTCCAGCGATAAAACCACCTAATTTTAATAAATGAAGTAATACTGCTTCTTGTTTTCCACTTGATTTTTTACCCTGTAATTTTTCAAATACGTCATTGAGTGCCTGATCACTGCGGTAAGCTTCTTGTAAAACAACAAACAAAGCGGTTTTAGCGGTGAATTTGTTGTTTAATTCTTCTTGTGTTAAAACAGCTCTTTTTTCTATTAATCGCTTAATGATTGGTTGAATTGTTTTTATACCTGCAATTTCAGAGATCTCTTTCAAATCAAGCGTCTCCTGCATACTCAAGGCTTCAATAATCAGAAATTCGCGATCATCTAGCGGTGTGTTTTGTTCATCAAAATCGGGGTGGAGAACCACTTTAGTTTCACTAGCTAATTTGAAATTAGCAGGAAGCGCGGCATTCATTACATCTCCAATTGGTGCCATGTAATATTGTGCAATCCAATTCCAAAATTGATAGTGTTTCAGACTTATTAATGGTGCATCGTCCAACACATGTTCGATATACTTTGCTTGATAGAGTGTTGGAACATTTTGGTGTATTTTTGTGACAATTCCAGTATAAAATTTCCCTTTGCCAAACGGTACAATAACACGCGTGAACAGTTGCACCGATTCGTTCATTTCGAAAGGAACGCGGTAAGTAAACTCATTACTTAATGAGATTGGGAGGATTATGTCAACAAAAAGTGTAATGCGTTCACTCATGACGTAAAGTTAAACAACTACCATTAAAAAAGCCCTATTTTTAAAACAGGGCTTTCAATTTTTTATTGACATACAAAGCTTTCGCCATTTGCTATATCTGTAGGATGGTCACTACAGAAAAGTAAGTTACCAGTTATAGGTCCTGTACAAAGTTCAATAACAGAATTTTTATCAATTCCTCGCGTATACGGTTGGAAATTTTGCCATTTTATTTTTGTTTGACTGACTTTAAAACGAGAGGAGAACAAACCGATTGCTCCACGCCCGTCGCTAGTAATTAAATTGGTAAATGTTGGTTTATTTTGAGCCAAAGAAGAACTAGGTTTGTTAATGAGAATATACTTACTCAAATCATCAGTACCACCTGTGAATGTTAACATTATTTTCGTAAACTGTCGTTTTGTTATTGTAGGGTCATTGGTGACATTAGTTTTGATTAATTCAAAGAAATTTTTCCCGTTTGCTAAAAAAGTAGAACTTGTTCCTTGAATATCATCGCCATTTAATTCCCCTAATTTCCAAACAAATGATTTTTCAACGGGGTTACCATTGAAGTATTCGTCAAAATAAACCGTTAATCGAGCATCGATAATTTTTGCATTTCCGTTGTTAACCTTGCACGTTTGATTGGTATATGAAACCACGCCATTTACAGCCGCCATAAAGTTGAATGATCCTAATGGATTTGGATTTGTAATACCAAGACCTCCAGTCATTGCTGTTTCTCCTGTTACCGTAAATTCACCATTATTGATGATTGCTTTCATTCGGTAAATTGCATTTGTTTTCAAAGGAGCTGCAGACGTAGTTTCAAAATAATAGCACTTTTGGTCAGGGCTGTAAAAAGCACCGGGCTCCTTATTTGTAATGATTGTATCATTTAACGTCCAAGTTCGGGTAACTTGGTTCATGATAACTTCTTCTACGGTGCAATCAACTTGATCAAAATAGCTGGAATCAGCAATTTGAGCAACATCTATTGCATTGTTAGTACCAGAAAATGTGCGGGTAATTTTAATGTAATGTACCGTGTCAGTTGCATCTAACAATCCATAAATAACAGGAACTTGTTTTGCATTTGGATTACTTTCAATTTCTTCATTACAAGAAACGAATAACAAAGCTATTGGTAATAAGAAAATGAAACGCATAATTTTCATATGATGATAATTTCTATCAAAAATAACAAATTTATTCAACTTACAAGGCACATTAAAATCAGTTAACCACACGGTTTACTCAATCTTTCACGCGATTGAAGCGCATTGCACGCAACATCCAATTAGGTAAAAAAGCACCTGGTTTTTTGTTTTTCAAATGAATATACCAACCTAACTTCTTCATTACAGGAACTTTATGTGTTTCAACAAACTCAATCCAAGTGCCATCTGGATCTTCTATGTAGCTAAAACGTCCTCCAGCTTCCCCCATGTCAAATGTTTTTCCAGAATCGACTGTAAAAGGATATCCGGCAGCTTCACATTCTTGTTGCAAGCTATCCATTCCTTGTACATCAAAACACAAGTGAATGAATCCCCAATCGCCCCAAAAACGGTTGTTGAAAATAGATTTGGCATCTGTTCTTTCAACAGCTTGAATCAATTCAATTTGTGTTGGTCCAAGTAGTTTTGCAAACGGACCTTTGCGTAATTCTGGGTGTTGTAATAAGACTCGACGAATGCGTTGATTGCCATTTGGAACAGCATCGAACGCATCAAACGTATCCGTGATGTCATATACGATTTCACTATAACCCAATATTTCTTGGTATAATTTCAATGATTTTTCAATCGAACTCACACCAATCATTGCACCTGCAACACCGCCTGTTTGTCCCTCGAATTTCGTATCCATGAACCATTCTTTTCCTTCAACGATATCGAAGAGGTTGCCATTCGGATCTTGTATTAAAAAATGCAATTCGCCTGAGGGTAATTGCTGAGGTTCTGATAAGACGTTTGCTCCATTTTTCTTTAGGAAATCATAACTAGCACGTACATTTTTTGATTTGATGCGACAAGCAAATAATCCAAAGTCACCTAGAATGATTGGTTCAGTTGATTTTTCTGTTCCTCGAGAAGTGAATTGCCAAATTTCAAAACCGCCACCACCTTCCATGGAAAGTGCCAATGTAGCTGTGCGAGCATGTACTTGTCCTCCAGTGTAACGGGTCATCAGCGGAGCCTCTGCTGCTTCTTCAAAAATCCGAACATCTACACCGAAATTTTGACGGTACCATTTCCAAATTCCTTGTACATCGGGAACGCCAATTCCCATTTGTTGTATTCCACAGATAATCTTTGTCATAATTTATATTTTACCACCTTGTTGCACGTTCATTAAACAAGATAAAGCCGTAACTGAATTGTAAAATTAATGGTTTTAATTGTTTTGGAAAATAATCCAAGCTCAATCGCAAAGGTCCAACGGGTGAATGATAAATTGCTGAAAGACTCGCAACAGTAGACTCACCTTTGAATAATTTAGAATAACCAAATGAACCATCATAATTTTTTACTAATTGTTTGAATGGTTGATAAAAATAGGCGTCTAGTCGAATATCTATGTTTTTACGAGGTGAAAAAACCAAATTCACTCCACCACTGACAAATTGTGGAGAACGGTATTCAGGAAGAAAATAGGTTTGCATATCCGGTAAAGCTTGAAAAGTATTCATACTCAATAAGGATGCAGTATAGTTTTTAAATAACGATTGACTTGTTAAACTTGCTATTCCATGAAGACCAATTGCTAATCTTTTTTTAGCCAAGATAAATCGTTGTGCCTCACCATATAAATTTATCCACTCGTGATGTTTGCGATAATCGTATTGCTCTGTTGCTTGTGATCCAGAAATACTATGTTCACGACCTGAAACAAATCTAAATTTCAAGCTTAACAACGAACCTGAAGTAGCATATTGTTTTCGGTTTAATGTGTTTTGTTCTACGAAACACGTGATTACATTCCCTCTAAAGGTAGTTAAATCACTGGTGTCTTTATTTGTAAAGTTTTCATTTTGATAATAACTATCTTCTAATTCAACATAACGATAATCAAGTACTAATTTTGAATTATTGAAGATTGGTAATTTTAATTGTGCCCCAATGTACGATTCGTATTGAACTAAGAAAGATGGTTTTACGTCTTCGAAAAATGTAGCAAAACTTCGGAAATAATCCCAACGATTAATAACGCCATATCCACTCAACGACAATGGCCAATAAGTTGGTAAGTGTAAGTCTACGCCTACTTTTCCTGAACCATAAAACTTCCCGAAGTATGAGTTTGCATGAATTCCAAGTGCCATTCGTCTTACATTTAGGTAATTTACTTGTAAGAAACCAGTATTTATAGCCCTAGACGATAGCACTCCGCCTACATCGACTCTGAATTGCTTTGCTTTTGAAACTGCTATTCGTAAGGCAAAAGTACTGTCTTTTTGAAGCGCAAGAGTAGGGTATAAGTAACTGATTTGAGGAGTGGCATACGTTCTAAAATAACGACGTTCGAAACGCTTTTCACTAATTTCTTGTTGATCGTTATTTTTCAGAATGGATTGTTGAACAAATCGTTCGTCTTTTCCATTTGCATGAGATGTTTCAATATGATTGATTGTCATTGGTGGAATCTTTTTCAAAAAAGTGCTTCTTTTCGCGGTCATTTCTTGAGGTGTAACACGTAATGAAATCCCTTTTTTAATTGAATCAATGAGTAACATTGTTGCATTATACCCATCATTAATGGCTGTTTCAACATCTTCGAAATCAAATGTTTGAATACTTGATTTTGGTTCAATGATAATTCCATTTGCACATGGCAATGCAAAATTAGTTTGCGCAACTAACATATTCGTTAGTTGGCTAATTAAATCATCCTCATTTGGAGCTTTAGCATTATAAGTTACTTTACTTCCAATTATAAAGTCTGGATTAAAATTATCATATACGACATCAGCGGGGAAATTGTTGTACAAACCACCGTCAAAATATAAGGTCCCGTTAATTTTTATTGGATTGATATAAAAAGGATAAGTCATAGAAGCACGAACAGCTTCATTTAAATTACCTGTTGCAAATACAATTCCTTTTTTTTCAACGATGTCACTTGCAACACATCGGAAAGGAACAAATAAGCTGTCAAAATTATTATTAAAAGTCGCAGCAGTTTTCCCCTGAAGACGTAACATTTCAAAGTCCAATAATTCAGGACGAATAAAATTAGTAGGTAATGATTTTAATAATAAACTATCTAATGAAAATGAAAAACTAAAAATGGATGAATTTAAAGGGTCTTCACGCAATAAAAACTCATGTTTTTGTTCAACTTCACCTCTTGTCATGAGCATGAATTTTTCGCTTTTTACGTAGGCTTCAATTTCAGTAGGACTCATTCCACAAGCGTAAAGCGATCCAACAAATGCACCCGCTGACGTTCCAGAAATGAAATTAATTGGTATGTTGTTTTCTTCCAATGCTTTTAAAACACCAATATGCGCAAAACCTGATGCACCACCACCACTTAAAACAAGTCCTACACCTTGCCCAAAGTTCATTAGTGGACTTAGTAAGAACAATAAAAAAGCAATTTTAACGCGAATAGTCAACTGTATTTTTTTTCAAATTTACGAAATATTGAAGGGAAATTGAATTTATTAAGTGAGTTCTTTCCGCTTAATTTGATAGGTCAATTCATTTGAACTAAAAATCTTGCTTACTTCCTAATTAATAACAGTACCTTTGTCTTTGAGGTAATCCTGTAATGATTACCGATTTTACGAATGGAAAAAACAATAAAAATAGTTGTCAAAACTTTTTTCGGGTTAGAAGAGGTTTTACAAGAAGAATTAAAAGAGTTGGGTTACGAATCGACTGAAAAACTAAACAGAGCGGTTCAACTTACAGGAACGTGGAAAGATGTATACCGCATCAATTTGTTTGCACGTTGTGCACTTTCTGTTTTGGTCGAATTGCGATCGTTTCAGATCTCTGAAGAAAATGATTTGTACAAAGAAGCATTGAAAGTTGATTGGCCTAGCTTGTTTGGTGTCGATAAAACATTTGCAATTAAAGGAGCAGTTAATTCCCATTTATTCAAACACTCACAGTTTCCATTTTTATTAGTGAAAGATGCTGTAGCTGATGTCTTTCGAAAAGAAACTGGTGAACGACCTGATGTCAATATCCGCACACCACAAGTTGTCATTGATTTATACGTGCGTGAAAATCAAGGAACATTGTCTGTAAACACAAGCGGTTTGCCACTTTTTCATAGAGGTTACCGTCAATCGACTGGTGAAGCTCCTTTGAATGAAGTTGTTGCGGCTGGTTTGATTCGCTTATCAGGTTGGGATAGAAAATCAACGTTTGTAGACCCGTTTTGTGGCTCTGGAACCTTGTTAATAGAAGCAGCTTTATTAGCTACGGGAATTCCTTCAACGATAGAACGAACTCATTATGCTTTTAAAAACTTAAAAAACTACGATCGCGTTCTTTGGGAGGACATGCATGCTGCTGCCAATAAAATTGTAAAAGAATTGCCGTGTATCATTACAGGTTCAGATATTGACGCTGATATGGTGACGATTGCACGACGCAACCTTAGAAATTTTTCGTTCGGACGTTTTATTCCAATTCAAGTGGAAGATGTTGCTAATGTGAAATTTCCAGAAGAAAAAGGAACATTGATTACCAATCCACCATACGGAGAACGTTTAGCGACAGATGTTGTTGAATTGTACGAACAAATTGGTTCGACTTTTAAACATCAATTACAAGGTTATACTTGTTGGGTTATTTCTTCGAGTGAAGAAGGATTTAAATCGGTAGGTTTGCGCCCAGAACGAAAAATCAAGTTGTTTAATGGCGATTTGGAATGTTCATTCCGTAAATTCACAATATACGACGGGTCGAAAAAAGCGAAGAATCAACATGCAGATTCAGTTGAAGCTGAAACTTCTGAGGAAGAGGAAGAATAAATACAACGTATTATGAAACAAAAAAGGCGTCAGTAATGACGCCTTTTTTGTGTTTGAGTAATTCTTATTTTCTATTTTCAATTGCTACGTAGTCACGAGTGACAGCTCCTGTGTAAATTTGACGAGGACGACCAATTGGCTCATTTGCCTCAACCATTTCTTTCCATTGAGCAATCCATCCTGGTAAACGACCAATTGCAAACATCACAGTAAACATATCTGTTGGAATTCCAAGCGCTTTGTAAATGATACCAGAGTAGAAATCTACGTTAGGATATAAGTTGCGAGCTTTGAAATAATCATCCTCTAATGCAACTTTCTCTAATTTTTTAGCAATCTCCAATAATGGATCATTGATTTTTAATTTTTCTAGCACATCATCAGCTGCTTTTTTGATGATAGTAGCACGTGGATCAAAGTTCTTGTAAACACGGTGACCAAATCCCATTAATCGGAATGAATCGTCTTTATCTTTAGCTTTTAATACCCATTTGTCTACGTCACCTCCGTCATTGTGTATTTTTTCAAGCATTTCAATAACTGCTTGATTTGCACCACCATGTAACGGACCCCAAAGTGCAGAAATACCTGCAGAAATTGAAGCGTATAAATTTGCTTGTGATGATCCAACTATGCGAACAGTTGATGTTGAGCAGTTTTGTTCGTGATCAGCATGAAGAATTAATAATTTATTCAAAGCAGAAACAACAATTGGATCGATATCGTATTGCTCTGTTGGCATCGCAAACATCATGTGCAAGAAATTCTTGCAATAATCGTACTCGTTTTTAGGGTACATGAATGGATGACGCATTGAGTTTTTGTAAGCCCAAGCTGCTAATGTTGGCAATTTTGCCATCAAACGTAAAATAGTCAGATTTTTTTTCTCTGGACTTCTGTTAGGGTCAAGTGACTCAGGGTAAAAAGTAGATAACGAACAAACCATAGAAGACAATACTCCCATAGGATGCGCTTGAGCTGGATATGCTTCAAAGAATTGTTTCATGTCTTCGTGCACCAATGTATGTTTGGTGATGTTCGAAGTGAATTCTTCTAATTGAGCACTAGTTGGTAATTCTCCGTAAATTAATAAGTAAGAAACTTCAAGAAAACTCGCTTTTTCAGCTAATTGTTCAATCGGATAACCACGGTATTTTAAAATACCTTCTTCTCCGTCGAGAAAAGTAATAGCACTCAACGTAGCTCCTGTATTTTTGTAACCAGAATCTAACGTGATGTACCCTGTTTCTTGACGTAATTTAGTTATGTCAATTGCCTTTTCGTTTTCAGTACCTTCAATTACAGGAAAATCATATACTTTTCCTCCTAATTCAATTTTTGCAATTTCGCCCATGATGTGTTTTCGAAATGTTTTCTAACTTTTTTATTTACCGCACTAAATTAAGAAAGAAAAAAACAATAATCTATCTGGATACCATCTTTTTTGCTAATTAATTATAGTTACAACGAAATTTTCTATTTATTTAACAAAAATGGAACAGTTACAGTGAATGTTATAAATTTTTCAGGGTGAAATCTAATAACATTGTAAACAAATGGTTACGTGTATTCCCTCCATAAATACCATGATTTTTATTGGGGTAAATAAACAAATCGAATTGTTTGTTTGCCGCAACTAAAGCATTAATAAATTCCATGGTATTTTGATAATGAACATTGTCATCAGCTGAACCATGAATCAATAAAAAAGAGCCTTTGAGCTTGTCAGCATGATTTACAGGTGAATTATCATCATATCCTGTTGCATTTTCAGCTGGTGTTTGCATGAAACGCTCGGTATAAATATTGTCGTAATTTCTCCAATTTGTAACAGGTGCAACAGCAATTCCTGCTTTGAAAATAGCTGCCCCTTTTGTCATTGCTAGTGAGGTCATGAATCCACCATAACTCCAACCTTGAATTCCGATGCGTGTAGGATCAACATAACTTTCTTTTTGCAATTGGCGCGCTACAGCAATTAAATCTTCTGTTTCTAATTTACCTAATTGTAAATAAGTCGATTTTTTAAATGCTGCTCCACGATACATTGTTCCGCGTGGATCAACTGAGAAGACGATGTAACCTTTTTCTGCTAATAATTGATGGTACATGTAATTTGCGCCATCCCACTTATTTAATACGGTATTCGAACCTGGACCACAATAAATAGTAAAGTAAACTGGATATTTCTTGTTCGGGTCAAAATTTGCAGGTTTAATCATCCAAGCATTTAACAATGTTCCATCAGCTCCTTTTACTTGTAAAAACTCTTTACTAGGTAAGTTTAATTTCGTTAACTTTTCACGAAGTACAGCATTGTCCTCTAATACAATCAATTCTTTTCCTGTTTTATCGCACAATGTATACGTAGCAGGAGCATTTGCTTGTGAACTAGAACGAACAAAATAATTGCAGCCAACTGAAAATTCAGCGTTGTTGTACCCATTTTCTGGTGAAATCATTTTTTTCGTTTTTCCATCAAAGGATATAGTACAAAGCACCTTATTAATAGCACCTTTTTCTGATGAAGAATAATAAATTGTTTTTAATTTGTCATTGCATCCATACACATCAATTACTTCCCAATTTCCTTTGGTGATTTGTCTTTGTTGTCCATCAAAGCCAAGTTGATAAATATGATTGTAACCATCTTTGTCCGAATTATGTAACAACGATTTGCCATCGCTCATGAACAACAAAAATTCACTTTCTAAATAAGTACTCGATTTTTCATGATAGAAAACTACACTACTTGGAATGCTTGGATTTGAAACAAGGTGGTAATTGATTTCACTTTGATGTCTATTTAACGTTATAGCAACCAGTTGGTTTTTAATTGGTGACCACTGAAAGC